>Ga0210058_1002545_pt1 | contig 14837 bp, 11 predicted proteins | sample CryGeymeta201511_FD_183979 | JGI IMG/M metagenome (GOLD analysis project Ga0210058, IMG submission 183979) | Groundwater microbial communities from Crystal Geyser aquifers in Utah, USA - Crystal Geyser metaG 2015-11 (SPAdes) (version 2) | ecosystem: Environmental > Aquatic > Deep subsurface >...
GGCGCCATCAGCCTTGACCCAGGCACCTCCACTATTCCCTCCTGAGGTTTGGCGGGCAGGCTTTTTTCTGGCGTACACGACGATGATCCCTTCACCACCGAAACCACGGTTTGGTTTCAATGCGAAACTATCAGGGAGCGTCGAAAAATCGAATGAATCGAGTTCTTCATAGTTTTCTATTTTCGCAATGAGCGTGGAAATGCCGAGATTGTTTTTTTTCAGAATGCGTTTACAAAGAAGCTTGTTGTCCGCTATTTTCATTCCACGCTTACGGTTGTTCGGGCGGATATACTCCAGATTTCGGGCGTTCATACCCAAGAGACACTGACTTTTTTTGAAGAATTCAAGCATAGCGGAGAAGGCGAGGGTCTATCGAAGATCCCACCACATTAAATGAAAAAACCTAGAGATGACGGGTGACTTTCCGAAAACGAAAATATTCCGTGATGCGTAAGCCTGTCCATTTTCCCAAAGAAAAATTGATGACGAAAGTGGAAAGTATAACCCAAGGATATTCCAGAATCAAAACAGTGAGAGTCTGCCAGCTGACGAGGAAATAGCCGATAACGGAGATGACAAGGGTTTCGGTTGCCAAAATGAAAGCAGCCCGGCTTCCTTTCTCGATTTGTGTTGCAACGAATTTTTCTGCGAGAGTGATCATAATAAGGAGAGGAAAAATGCTCACGGATGCCAGCCCGGTACGCTGATACATTCCGCCGATGACAAGAATAAGAAGAATGGCGAGAGAGACGATGGAAAGCGTTATCGCGACACGCGGCAGATACAGGAGCCGGAATCTTTTTAAGATGAAGCGTGTCACCATTCCAACCAATATGACGCTGACGAAGATAGCGATACCGTATTTTAAGCCATTCGGATCGAAAGCGAGTAGGGCGAAAGTGATGAGCGATGGCGTATAGATGCCGAACGCTTTGATACCTATGACCTGGCGAAAGAATGCAACGAGTGTCGCCACGACAGGAAGCATCAAAAGAAGGAGGACCGTTTGTACCGGTACGCCTTGCTCGGTGAAAAAAGCGATAAGGGGATGATATGTCATAGTGAATCAATTGAAAAATGTTTAAGGGTTTTTGACGGCTTCCATCTTGCGACGACTGGAATGACAGAGCGCGATAGCCAAGGCATCAGCGACATCATCGGGCTTGGGAATTTCTTTGAGTTTGAGAATAGCCTTTACCATCAATTGTACCTGAGTCTTGCCTGCTCTTCCATAATTTGTCAATGCCTGCTTCACCTCAAGTGGCGTATAACCTGAAATACTAACACATAAACTCTCTAAAGTCAAGAGGATAACACCACGAGCCTGTGCGACGGAGATGATGGTTTTTTGATTTTTAAAAAAGAAAAGCTCTTCGACGGCCGCCTCTTCCGGTCGGTACTTCTTCACGATATCTACGAGGTCGCTTGAGATTTCTGCCAAACGTTTTTCGGGAGTCGAGTCTTTGCTCGTACTGATGTGTCCGAAAGCTACGGTGATGGTTTTGCCACCCTGTACTTCTATTACGCCCCAGCCTACCGTCGCGGTGCCAGGATCGATGCCAAGAATTCTCATATCAGTTAACGGATAACATATAATAGTCAACAGCAACAAAAAATTTCGAGACAGTTTGAGAAATAACACAAGCTCCCGTTGTTTTTTATGGTTGACTGCTTAAGGGAGATTGTTCCATATCCGCTGAACATCCTGATGTTCATCAAGGGCTTCCAAGAGTTTTTCCAGGGAAACCATATTTTCTTCGGTTGGCGTTGCAGTTTGGAGTGGAATATAGCCGAGCTCAGCACTTTCACAGAGAAAATCTTTCTTGCGGAAATATTCTTCGACAGACTGGAGTTTATCAACAGCTGTCACTACTACAAAAATATTTTCTTCAACAAAAAAATCGTCAGCACCGGATTCGAGCGTTTCGTTTTCCAATGTTTCAGCGGAATATTTTTCGAGTAAAAAAGTGACGAGACCAACGCGACGAAACATAAAGCTCACTGCTCCGGCAGTAACGAATTTTCCATTCCCTTTCGTGAGAATAGATTTTATTTCACTCACGGTGCGGTTTCTATTATCAGTAACTGTCTCGATGATGAGTGCCGTTTGACCAGGGCCATATCCTTCATACAAAATTTCTTCGATTTGTACCCCGTCTTTTGATTCGCCCGTGCCGACTTTGATCGCTCGATCAATGTTTTCTTTCGGCATATTGACACTCTTTGCTTGATCGATAGCGATACGCAGTTTGAAATTCATATCTGGGTTACCATTGCCGCCCTCACGAGCGGCGATAGTAATGAGTCTGCCATACTTCGTAAAAATGATGCCTCGCTTGGCGTCATTGATACTCTTTTGGTGTTTGTGGGTGGCCCAATGTGAATGTCCTGACATAGTGTATGGAATATGGATGATAATTGAGTGTGTATCCGTCCTAATGAGTGCCATCGGACATAGCGTGTTCGGAGATTTTCATAATAGTGTCTTTGATTTTGTAAGGATCCGGTACCATACGGAAAAGGAAACGCTCTTGTTCACTGGCAGTCTGCACGGAGACATCACCGAAATTGAGAACAGTAGGAATGATGCCTTCCACGGTCGTCGTGACATCTTGGATGCGGGAGAAGTTGAGCTCGCTTATGTGGCGATCGAAAAGCCCCTTCTGTTCAATATTCACGATACGCTGATTGGTGATGATCCAGATGTCGAAATAGTAATCGATCCAGGTGAGAAAACCGAAAAGCCATACGAAAATAAAGAAAGTGTTTTCCATAAAGATGAAAAATTTCTTTCCACTGATACTGAATATATCAGGGAAGAGGAGGAGGAACACCACAAGGCTCCCAATAAGGAGAAAAGAGAAAAGAAGAATGAGGAGAAAACGGGAAAGGATGTTGAACCAATGACGATGGATCACACGGATAACCTCTTCGCCTTCACGTTGCGAAGCGAAATGATAGGGATGAAATGCGTAGGACATAGATAGTTTTATTGAGAAAAATGGGCAAAGAGCTCATCGAATGGTAATGATAGGAAGAGGAGCGTATTGGTAATAAGGAGTACCAAAAAGACAGAGGAAAAAAGAGTGGCTCCGAAAAAAGCGGAACCCCGTTTCAGTGAATAACGGAAGATATGATAAATAACAAAAAGGGCAATCAGAATGTAACTGAAAAAAAGAAGAAGATAGATGACTCCGAAAATTGCCGGCATAGGTTTGCTTTGTGAAATGAGTGAAACAATACGTTCACCTCCCCTCTCAATCAATGATGAAAAGCAAAAGATGAATACTTATATTGTATCATCAGAGTGAAAAGATCAAAAACTTCTGCCCCAGAAAAGAAGAGTTGCCTACAAGAGTTTGTCTTGATGATCGGCGGGCATATGGATGTCGAGGTGCTTGTAGCCTTCGGGGGTGACGACGCGACCACGGGGGGTGCGAGCGAGAAATCCGAGTTGCAAGAGATAGGGTTCGACAACATCCTCGATAGTCTGTATTTCTTCACCAGTAACACTGGAAATCGCTTGGAGACCGGCAGGGCCACCTTTGAATTTTTTGATGATGGTTTCGAGAATATGGCGATCGGTCGGTTCGAGACCGAGATGATCTATTTCGTAGAGATGGAGAGCTTCACGGGCGATATCGCCAGTGATAGTAGGGAAGTCTTTCGTCTGAGCATAATCACGGACGCGTTTCAGAATACGATTGGCGACACGAGGCGTCTGACGACTCGACTGGGCGATTTCTTTGGCACCCTCTTCATCGAGACCGATATTTAGGATACCGGAAGACCGTTTGACGATTTTTTTGATTTCTTCCGGCGTGTAAAATTCCAGACGATGGGTCGAACCGAAGCGATTGCGAAGAGGATTGGACAAAGAGCCGAGGCGAGTGGTAGCACCGATAAGTGTGAAATGAGGAAGATCAAGTTGGATGGTACGTGCTGCTGGACCCTTGCCGATGATGATGTCGAGTTTGTAATCTTCCATTGCCGGGTAGAGCACCTCCTCGATCATTTTGTTCAGGCGGTGGATTTCATCGATGAAGAGCACATCGCCATCATCAAGATTAGTAAGAATGGAGCCCAAGTCTCCGACTTTTTCGATGGCAGGACCGGAGGTGATCTTGATATTCACCCCCATTTCTTTGGCGATGATATGAGCCAGTGTTGTTTTTCCGAGACCAGCCGAGCCATAGAGGAGGATGTGATCAATACTCTCTTCTCGTTTTTTGGCTGCCTGAATGAATATATCGAGATGACGTTTGATCTTTTCCTGACCGACATACTCTGCAAAATACTGCGGACGCAGGGTATTATCGAAGTTTTTATCATCGAGGATGTCGGCGGGGGTTGTTGTAAGCATACGTTTGGATGGTCTGAAGAGGGCTTAATAAAGGGAAGAAGTGAAATTATACCTTTGTATTGTAACACGGGTTGACCCCGGTCACAAATTATGTTGTCGCTACTAATATATGCAATATGAGCCGGTAGCGCCTACGGCTTTCGTAAGCGATTTTTTTGGCATAGTCGCCTAGATTTGTGACGGAGTTGACAAAAGAATAAAGCTATGCTAGTATGGCATTTCGCTTAACAAAGAAATTTCTGTCTGTCGACAGGCAGGTGAGCTTCTCGGTTTGTTCGCATCATCATACGAAGCGATATGAGCGGGAACTGTTTCATCTGTAGACAATTGGGGATTACTATCTTTTGTCCTCAATCGCGGAACTGTCAGTCCAGATCCGGGTAGGGTGGTTTCGGCTGCGCTATACCTCGACACCTTTCCTTTCCTTAGACTCCTATGCCTGGGGTTTGTCTACAGTTTAAACAGCTTTTGCTCGGCGAAACAAAGAAAAGATCCTTCAACAGGTTCGGGGTTTTCTTTGTTGTTTCCCTTTTCTACAAGTCTGTCACGCGTCGTACTTCGTCAAGAGTGGTGTTCCCCTCAAGCACCGAGAGGATGCCATCTTGGGTCAGCGTAATCATTCCGAGCCCGATAGCCTTTTCTTCAATCTCGCTTGTGAGTGCCCCTTGTGCGATAAGCGCTGAGATGTCTTTGTTTATGAGAAGCGTCTCGGTAATTGCCAGCTGTCCTAAGAAACCAGTACCGCCACAAGAAGGACAACCGCTCGTGTGAGGGAGCGTGATGTTTTTCAGGAGAGTCGTCTGTTCTTTTGACGATGGCATCGAACCCAGTGTTTTTTCGATGACTTCTTTCTCTTCCTCTGTCGGTGGCAGGAGTTTCTTGCAGTACTCGCAGACTTTCCGAACCAAGCGTTGTGCCATAAAAAGATTTCCGGTATTGGCGATGTCATCATTGCTCACTCCCATAGCGTTCAGGCGGGAGATGACCCCGGAGGCTGAATTGGTATGGAGCGTTGAAAGAACGAGGTGTCCGGTACTGGCCGCTTGGATGGCCATTTTTGCGGTTTCATCATCACGAATTTCCCCGATCATCAGGATATTCGGATTCTGACGTACGAGAGAACGCAGTGCGGTCGCAAACGTATAGTTTTCACTTTCCTTTATCTGTGTCTGGAGGATGCCCGGGATCCGGTACTCTATCGGATCTTCGACGGTGATAATCTTCACCTCGGGTGTATTGAGCTTTGAGAGGATGCTGTAGAGCGTTGTCGTTTTCCCCGAGCCGGTCGGTCCGGTATTCAGAATGATGCCGTGCGGTTTGCTGATAGCCGTATAGATATTCTTGAGACTTTGTTTGCGGATGTGGAGCAAATCGAGATCGAGTTTGATGATGGACTGGTTCAAGAGCCGCATCACGATCGTTTCTCCGAAACCGCCAAGAATGATAGAAAGCCGGATGTCTACCTTCTTCGTCTTATCGGGGAGTCCTTTCTCAAGCGTGAGAGAGAAGCGTCCATCGACCGTCCCAGAACGTTCGCCTGATCTGAGTCCGGCGGCAAGTTTGATTTCCGCGACAAGGACAGGATAGTCGGCGAGAGGGAGCGTAGCGGCCGTTTGGAGAATACCGTCGATACGGAAACGGACATCCGCTGTATCTCCCGTAGGCTCGATGTGGATATCCGTGGCCTTCATTAGGATGGCTCCAGCGAAGAGTGTAGGGATACGCAGTTGAGAGTTGATCGTTTTTATATATTTGGCGAAAGCTTTGAGAGAGGCGGTTTCTTTTTTTGCTTCTTCGAAGATCTCCTCGGTGATATAGGTGGAACGAGAAAGCTCGCTCGGCATCAGTTCGGCATAGAGAGTACGAAGTGACTCTGCCTGATCCGTGACCCTCCATACTTCATCCAGCGTTGTTATTCCATCGAGCGCTTTGAGTATCCCGTCTTGTGTCATTGTCACCATTCCATTCTCCAGGGCGACTCGGAGGATTTCCTGTTCGGTACCCATATTGTTTATGATTTCTGTCATATTTTCTGTCATCGTCAGAACCTCAAAGATACCTGTCCGTCCGTGGTAGCCGGTGAAATGACATTTCGCGCAACCCACCGATTTATAGAGCGCCGTCACTTCTTGCGGGAGGGAAATTTTCGCTTTCGGAGAAATGATAGTGATGAGTTTGAGAATAGAGTCGATGGTTTCGTGTGCCGGCTCATAGGACTCTTTGCAGTGTTCACACAGGACACGCACCAGACGTTGCCCGATAAGAACATTAAGTGAAGCAGAAAGGATCGATGGCTTCACTCCGAGTTCCATAAAACGAGGAATGGCGGCAGCAGCACTGTTGGCATGCACTGTCGAAAATACCAAGTGGCCGGTCAGTGCGGCATTGGCAGTGATGTCGGCCGTTTCATCATCACGAATTTCTCCAACCAAGATGATGTCGGGATCCTGACGGACAACTGCCCGGAGCGCCGTTGCAAACGTGTAGTCTTTGTTCTTGGAAACTTCTGTTTGAACGATGCCTGGGATCGTATATTCGATCGGGTCTTCGATGGTGATGACTTTTATATCAGGTTGGTTGATATGATTGAGGAGGGTATAGAGCGTCGTCGTTTTTCCGGAACCGGTCGGCCCGGTATTCAATATGAGGCCGTTTGGTTTGGTGATCTGTTTCGTCACTTCTTCATAGGCGAGACCGCGGAGACCGAGAGCAGTCACATCGACGATGACATCATCTCCTGAGAGGAGACGCATATTGATGTTTTCACCGAATTTTCCAGGGATGCTATTGACACGGACGTCGATGCGTTTGTCCTCGAGATTCACGAAAAAATGTCCGTCTTGAGCCACTTTTCGTACATTCAATCGCATTTTCGCAACCATCTTGATACGCGAAAGCATCAGGTGGTACCGCTCCAATGGGAGATTGCCTATTTCCTGTAGAACGCCATCGATACGGTAACGGAGGCGAACAAAATCTTCTGCTGGCTCGAGATGGACATCACTCGAACGGAGTTTTCTCGCACCGGCAAGGATGATTTCCATCGCCCGTGAGGTATTGGCAGTATGGATGCTTTTCAGCGAGATGAGTTCTCCGAAATCTTTTTCGAATTTCTCCAAATCGGCATCTCTGAGGGAAACGCGGACGAGGTCGAGATTGTCAATGAAGGTACGTTTGGAATATGCTTTCCATGCGTGGTCGAGCGATGGTTTTGAAGCGATGAAAATTTCTTTCTGCCACCCGTGTTCATCGGAAAAATTTTTGATATAGCGCAATGTTTCTGTGTCGGCAGGATCGAGAATAGCGAAACGGGCACGAGTATTCTGTTTGTTGAACAAGACGAAATTGAATTGTATCGCGTCTGCTTCCGGAACGAGGATGACGTCTTCGGTGCTGAGAGGGAAAACGTGCAGGTCGGCATAGGGGAACCCGTTTGCACTTGCTAATCGAGCTGCCTCCTCTTCGATCGAAACATCGCGCATTTTTTTCAGAATCGATTGGGATTGTTCATCCTTTTCGGAATGAGAAGGTGTATCTTTGTGAATGACGTTTGTCATAGTGTTTGTTTTTTGTATTCAGTACGCTCCCATCTCGAATCTATCATTGTCATTGTACCTCAAAAATGGATAGAAAAGCAAAAAATCCTCCCGAAAAGTGAGAGGAGAATATGAGCTTTTTCTATCTACAGATTTTCCGTGTGGACAATCGTATCCTGTAAGCGATTGATGATGATGTCGCCTGCCTCTTCTGGGGCAGTGACGGAAAGAGTGAAGGAAAATGTATCGCCTTGGAGTGTCCCTTCCTTGAATTGTTTGGCGAAAAGGGTTAGAGCCTCGTTCGGATGCGCTTTGACGACACCGCGTACCAAGACATTCGTTTCCAGATGCAGAACCATATAGAGTTGGGCGCTTGAGTAATTGCTTTTGATTTTCTCCAATACATCGGGCAGATCCTCCACGCGGGCGCGTGATTGGACGAGGTCTTCGATTGTGACGAAAGCCCAGATGAGTTTCAATTCCTCGTTCCATTTCACCTGCGCCATCACCCGTCCCCAGAGCTTGAGGAGGTGGAGTGGTTGGGTCTTGTAGAGGAAGCGGATGATTTTCTGTTGATCAGCTCCTTTGTCCATCAATCGTGAGGCGAGCTTGAGCGCTTTTGGCGTGGTGTTGCGTCTTTGGAAACTCTCCGTGGCGGAAATGATACCAGTGAGGAGGCTTTCGTTGACGGCTTCCGTGAAGAATTTCGAGTCGGCGGATTCTAGTGTTTCAGCGAGAATCTCAGCATTGGAAGAAGCGGTGATGTCGACGAGATTTATCTGACCAAACAGTTCATTCTCAGGATGGTTATCGATATTGACGATGGGGATTTCATAAAAAATATCCGGATTTTCCTCATAGATTTTCCCCAAGTGTTCTTTGTCTGGGCTCCCTATGACGATGGCGAGATCGAATTTGAATTTGGCCGGAATGAAAGAGAAGTCTCGCGGATCGATGGAACCGTTTTCCGGCGTGAGATAGATGCGGATTTCGTTAGTAGCATTTTCCGTCCGGACACCGAGTATTTTGTTGCGCGATGTGTTGAAGGCAAGGACGAAGTCTCTCGCTCCAGCAATGGAAGTGATGATATTCTCCGGTTGTTCGAGGAAAGAAAGCATGTCTTTGTGAATGTCGATATGTTCGCTCGCCAGAGTCGCCACCTTTCCGTTGTTTTTGAGAAAAAGAGTCAGAGCGAAGGCACTCGCCAGTGCATCACGGCTTGGATAAGAAGAGAGAATGATGAGAGGGGAAACAGTTTTTTTCAAGAGGTCTTGAAATTGTTGAGAAAGGGTGAGTGACATAGTATGTATGAAATGAATCCGACCCAAGACCGGTCCGCTTATCAGCGGAAAAGATTGATAGTCCACCGTAGCAAAGAAAAAGGGAGCTGTCAAATAAGTCTCTTCTTGTGAAATAGCTTTTTTTCCCCTAAGATAAAGGCAGTATGGAAAAACAATACACAACATATTCAGCCGAAGAAACGAGAAGCCTCGGGAAAAAATTGGCACGAGAAATCGTACCAGGAACACTCCTTTGTCTCCAAGGCGATCTGGGGGCAGGCAAGACGACGTTTACCCAAGGACTTTTGGAAGGGCTGGGCGCAGAGAAACCATTTGTCAGTCCGACGTTCGTCATTATGAAACAATATGACCTGCCTACACGGCAGACAGGCCTGCCTACACGGCAGACAGGCCTATCAAAACCTGTGGGTGGCATCGAGCGCATTTACCACGTCGATGCCTATCGTGTGGAAAGCAAAGACTTCGAAACGATTGGATTTTCTGAATGGTGTGAAAACGAAAAAGGCATCGTCATTCTCGAATGGCCTGAGCGTGTTTCAGAACTTCTCCCAGAAAAACGAACAGAAATATTTTTCAAGAGTATCAGCGAAAACGAACGAGAAATTCTTTTTCAATAAGCATTACGTAATAAGTTGCGTAATAAAAACATGTAATCCTCGTGTGATTGTAAATAATAGGAATATCACTTTTTTCTGTCAAAAACTCGCTGTACAAAGGGATTTTTTTGTGGGAGAATAGAGGAGAAATCTTGTTTTATATTTATGACTACATCCATTGAGCAGTATATTTCGAAAGTAATGCAATCGTTTGCGACCGGACAAGCTCGCGAACATGCACACAGGCCAGCATTCCATGACCTTATAAGTGGATTTGACCCGACGCTTACTGTATTGAACGATCCGGCACGGAGTGAACATGGAAATCCAGACTTTGTTTTTCTTCGTGGAGATCTCACGGCAGGCTATGCTGAGACAAAAGATGTCGGCACAGACCTTGATAAAACAGAGAAGAGTGACCAGCTCAAACGCTACTTCGGATACTCGAATCTAATCTTGACGGATTATTTGGAATTTCGTTTTTATCGAAACGGTGAACGATATGGAGAAGCAATTGCTATTGGAATCTTGAGCGGAGGTGTTGTTGTACCAAAATCCGAGAATTACGAACTTCTCGAACGGACAATCAAAGATTTTGTTTGTTCAAAGCCAGAAAAAATCCGTGGTGGGGAGCGACTTGCAAAGATTATGGGAGGAAAAGCTCGACGTATCCGAGAGAATGTTTCGAGGTATCTCTTGGAAGAATCAGAGAAAAGCGGAGAGCTTCGAAATGTATATGAAGTTATGAAGAAACTTCTTGTACATGATCTTTCACCAGAAGCATTTGCTGATATGTATGCACAAACACTTGTCTATGGGCTTTTTGTTGCACGATATCACGATGACACCCCTGATACATTTACACGTCAGGAAGCACGCGACCTTGTTCCAGCATCCAATCCGCTTCTTCGACACTTTTTCGACCATATTGCAGGTGCAAACTTTGATAAGCGCCTCGGATATATTGTCGATGAACTTTGTGAAGTTTTTGCTGTTGCTGATGTGCAAAAGATTATGGCACAGTACTATAGTAAAATGACGCTTTGGGGTGAAACAAAAGAATCGCCAGACCCAGTCATTCATTTCTATGAGGATTTCCTGAAGGAATATGATTCAGAACAGAGAGTGAAACTTGGTGCATTCTACACTCCGCTTCCGGTTGTGCGATTTATCGTGCGTTCGATTGATATGATTCTCAAGCGAGACTTCGGCCTTGTAGATGGACTTGCAGACACGTCGCGAATTGAGACGCAGGTGACAACACAAGGGAAGAAACGCAAAGAATCTATTCATCGAGTGCAGATACTTGATCCGGCTGTCGGAACAGGAACGTTTCTCAATGAGACGATACGATTCATTCATAAGAGCTTCGAAGGTCAAGGAGGACGATGGGCGAGTTATGTCGATGATGATCTCCTTCCGCGTCTACACGGCTTCGAACTTATGATGGCGCCATATACCATCGCACACCTCAAGCTTGGGATGACACTTCGTGATATGGGGTATGAAAAGTTTTCTCGTCGTCTCGGAGTCTATCTCACGAATTCACTCGAAAAAGGGATGAGTCTTGATGGTACACTCTTCGAATCTCTGGGATTTATGCACAGTATTACCGAAGAGGCACGCGAAGCCTCAAAAATCAAACACGAGAAGCCAATTATGGTTGTTTTGGGCAATCCGCCATACTCAGGAGAATCGAGTAATGCGTTTTATACAAATCATGATGTATACAAGGTAGAACCAGGAGGTAAAGAAAAACTCAAAGAAAGAAATAGCAAGTGGCTCAATGATGATTATGTGAAATTTATTCGTTTCGCCGAAAGTATGATTGAGAAGAACGGAGAAGGACTCGTTGGTATGATTACATCGCATGGCTACATCGACAACCCTACTTTTCGTGGTATGCGTTGGCACTTACGAAAAACATTCGATACTCTTTACGTACTTGATCTCCATGGAAATTCAAATAAAAAGGAAGTGGCACTAGATGGTAGTAAGGATGAAAATATCTTTGATATTAAAACGGGCGTTGCTATTATCTTTGGTGTGAAAAAACGAAGTGTTGGCAAGGCAAAGAAAGTGCTAGCAACTATTTATCGAGCCGATATTTATGGTACAAGAAAAGCAAAATACGAGGCACTTGCGAAAGGAAGCATTGAAAACTTGCAATGGAGCAATCTTCTGGATGATGCTGATATTTGGAAGGTAGAGGGAGAAGGGAAGGAAGAATACTTCGAGGGGTTTTCTATTGTGGAAGTTTTTTTAAAAAGTTCTATTGGGATGCAATCACATCGTGACAATATGGTCATAGATTTTGATAAGAATAATCTTATTAAAAAATTCGAGAAAGTGTTTTCTCAAGAAAATTATTCTGATATCATTGCAAAGTATCAAGTAGTTGAATCAAAGACTTGGAACTTAGAGCAAGCAATTAAAAAAGAGTTGTTCTCTGTTGAAAAAATTAGAGAAGTACAATATAGGCCATTTGATGTTCGATATATTTATTATAGCGATGCATTTGTAGATAGAACGAGAAAAAAATTAGCTGGGATAATTACCATCCAGAATCCTGCGATTATCTTTTCAAAAAGTGTAAAAGTTAATTGGAATCACATATATATCACAAGCAATATCCCGAATGCTATTTCGGTAGACATTAATGGTTCATATTTTTGTCCTCTCTATTTTTACCACGAAGATGGAACGAAAATTGCGAATCTTAATCCGGAAATTGTCGAGAAAATAGAGGCGAGCGTTTCTGGGGAGGTAACACCAGAAGATATCCTTGATTACATCTATGCTGTACTTCATTCACCAAAATATCGAGAGACGTACAAGGAATTTCTCAAGATAGATTTTCCTCGCGTACCATATCCTAGGAACAATGAATCATTTCGTGCACTTATCAGTTACGGGTGTGAACTCCGCGGGTTACACCTTATGGAGTCGCCAAAACTTCGTGATTTTATTACGACGTTTCCTGAAAGCGGATCAAATATTGTAGAGAAAGTAAAATACGTAGATGGGAAGGTTTTTATAAACGAAACCCAGTATTTCGGTAACGTCTCTGAAATAGCTTGGAGTTTCTACATTGGCGGATACCAGCCAGCACAAAAGTGGTTGAAAGACCGCAAAGGGTGTACACTCTCAAATCAGGATCTCGAGTACTACCAGAAAATTATCGTTGCACTTACAGAGACAGAGAGAATAATGAAAAAGATTGATGAGACTCCATTTTTTCTTGGAGAAAAGAAATAGATATAGAGCAGGTACAATTTTGGTATAGGTATGCTTATTCTGAACTACAAACAAGGTAAAACAAGGATTTTCTCGAAAAAATCCTAGTATAAGGCAAAATAAAGCAGAATTTCGATACTTGTAAATTCTAATTGACAAGGTAGTATATTTCTTGTAAACTAGGATTACTAAGAAAAAAAGTATGACCACAGAACAAAAACAAGAAATAACAGCATTTTTGCGAGATCAGATTGAAAAAGCTAGCTTTCGAGTAAAAGCCTATGTTTATGATGAAAGCGGAAAGAAGAGGCTTGGTCGTAATGCGTACGTAAAACTTTTAATGCATTTGAACAACTTTTTTTCCGGAACGTCATCTGTGCGATGGATCGTTATGTATGGACTTCGAGGAGCTGGAAAAACAACTTTACTTGCCCAATTATACGAGGCAACAAAAGTCACCAATGAAAGAAAGCTTTATCTTTCAGTTGATCAGGTGACTGGTGTTTTTGGCGTTTCTCTTAAAGATATTCTTAGTGTATACGAAGAAATGTTGGGGACGCCATTTGAAAAACTTGAGGAGCCAGTGTTTCTTTTCTTAGATGAGGTTCAGTATGACGAGAAATGGGGTCTTTTATTGAAAACGATATATGATAGATCAAAAAAAGTATTCATAGTAGCGACGGGGTCATCAGCCTTATCTCTTCAGGCTAGTCCGGACGTTGCTCGACGTGCCATATTTGAAAAGCTCTACCCAATGAGTTTTCCTGAATATATAAAAATTAAAAATCAGAAAACGGAGATAAAAGGGCTTTGCCAGAAAATAAGAGAAGCTATTTTTACTTCACGAAATGCTACAGAAGCTTATGAGAAGTTGCTTATGTCAGAGACTTTGGTAGATAGATATTGGGCAGGTATTGACCCACAGGAGACCAGTAGATATATGCGATATGGATCTCTGCCTTTTATGGTAGCTTTGAACAATGAGGCGCTCATTTATGATCAAATTAAAAAAACACTCGAGAGAGTTATCAGTGTAGACATACCCAACATTGAACAATTTTCTTCTGAGACGCTCCAAAAAATTCCAGCAATCCTATACTCTATAGCAGAATCAGATCAGCTGAGCACTAATGCTCTCTCAGCTAGATTGGGGATAAGTCGCCCTGTCCTTACAAGCATTCTTGAGACATTGGAGCGTACAGAAACTATATGGCGCGTGTATCCACATGGCTCTCATGCAATGCAAACACGGCAGCCGTCAAAATATCTTTTTACCAGCTCAGCGTTTCGAGCTATGTATTTTAATTTTATCGGAAATACGCGTACTGAAGAAAATTATAAAGGCAAGTTATTAGAAGATACTGTTGCGCTCTACTTAAGAAGATTGCTTAGTAGAAAATCCGATACCTCTATTACATATGATAGTGCTGCTGGAGGTGCCGATTTTATTGTAAGGCAGGGAAAGTGGTCTATTATTATAGAGGTAGGATACGGTTTGAAATCGTTTACTCAGATAGAAAATACTATGAGAAAGAGTGGAGTACAAGCTCAATACGGAGTTCTTGTTTCTAAGAGCCCCCTAGCAGTAGATGAGAAGAAAAACATCGTGAGCATTCCTCTTAAATTTTTCTTACTCGTCTAGCTCTAACATATGGAGAAGAAACTGAAAACTATTGTTTTGATTGACGGGAATGCGCTCATTCACCGGGCGTATCACGCTTTGCCACCGCTCACCACGAAGAAGGGAGAGTTGGTGAATGCGGTGTATGGGTTTACGCTGACACTTTTGTCTGTCTTGGAAAAA
>Ga0210058_1002576_pt1 | contig 14749 bp, 11 predicted proteins | sample CryGeymeta201511_FD_183979 | JGI IMG/M metagenome (GOLD analysis project Ga0210058, IMG submission 183979) | Groundwater microbial communities from Crystal Geyser aquifers in Utah, USA - Crystal Geyser metaG 2015-11 (SPAdes) (version 2) | ecosystem: Environmental > Aquatic > Deep subsurface >...
GAATACAAAGCCGCATTAAAAGAAAATAAAAAATTCAAGCTGAACGAGAAGCAAGGCAAAATCGCTCATCTTGTCGCCAAAGAAAAAATCGCTGAAAGTGGCGATTACAATCTTTCAGGCGACAGATACATAGAAGCGGTGAATTTCGTCAATCAAAAATATCCAATAGTTGAGTTGAAAGATGTTTGCGTGGTTGATTGGGGAAATACTGAACTTACTAAAAAATCTTATATTGAAAATGGAGAATATCTTGGGGTCAGCGCGGCAGGGTGCGACGGAAGAATGAAACATTTTGAGCATGAGGTAGGAACAGTGGTGTTGTCGGCGATAGGAGCGAATTGTGGACGAGTTTTTTATCCAAATGAAAAATTTACCGCGATAAAAAATACTATTACTTTTACACCCGACAGAAAAAAACTTTATCTGAAATTTTTGTTTTATATTTTGAAAGATAATACATTCCCAAAACGGGGAGGTGGTCAGCCGTTTATGACAAAAGGTGATGTAAAAAAATATAAAATTCCGCTTCCGCCGATTGAAGTCCAAAAAGAAATCGTTGAGCAGGTTGAAGTCAAGCAAAAAGCTATTTCTGCCGCCAAAGCGGTGATTGAGAATTTAGAGAGAGAGAGAGACGCTATTTTGGCCAAGAGATTAGAAAAATAAAAGATGTTGAGTGGGTGAAATTTTCTGATTATGTATTTTTTCAAGAGGGTCCCGGTATCCGCAACTGGCAATTTACAAATTCAGGAGTTAAATTGCTAAATGTTAAAAATATCGTTAATGGGTCGCTGAAATTGGATAATTCAGATAAACATATTTCCCGAAAAGAATTTGAAAAAAAATATAAACATTTTCTCGTTGAAGACGGCGATATTATTTTAGCAAGTTCAGGTGCTTCTTGGGGCAAAACAGCATTTTTTAATAATCCCGGATACGATGTGATTGTAAATACAAGCAATATCCGATTACATACAAAAGATAATAAGAAATTAGGACAAAATTTTCTTAAATTATTTTTAGAAACAGATATTTTCAAAAACCAAATTGAAAAATTGATTACCGGTTCTGCCCAGCCAAATTTTGGACCATCGCACTTGAAACAGGTTAAATTATCCCTTCCGACTCTTGAAACCCAAAAACAGCTCGTCGCTGGGATGGAAGAGCAGGAAAAAATTATTGAGGCGAACAAAAAACTTGTCGGGATAATGGAGCAAAAAATCACCGAAGTTTTAAGTGAAATATAGTTATGTTTATCAAATCCTTGACAATCAAGAATTTTCGCTGTTTCGGAAAAGGAACGGACGAAAAAGGCACAGCGATTAACTTCAACAATGGCTTAACCGCTTTTATCGGCAGAAACGGGAGCGGCAAAACCGCTATTTTGGAAGCCCTAAATTTTTTGATTGGCTCGGATTATTTGCCGACAAGAATTAAGGAGAAAGATTTTAACAGCGACGCAAAAGAAATTAAGGACGAGATTGTAATTGAGGGTGAAACGGAAAAGCCGTTTTTCGCAACGCTTGATGTCCGTTCAAGCACAAATCAGCTTGAAACAATTATTATTCCCTGCAATAAAATCAAGATTACAATTAAGCGGCGAGAAAAACCGGAAAAAGTTTTGGACGATCCTTTTGTCATCAATAAGTATGTTTTGCCGATTGTTGGCGATATTGATGAGAGTATTTTTGAAGAAGACAAAAAAGCGCGCAAGGCCTCTCGGATTAGCCAAATCAAGGAAGGTTATACCGTTTTTTATAAACTCAAAGACGGGCAAGAGCGTAATGCCAAAGTAATAAGTTATCAGCTTACTTACAATCCAAATCGCCTGACAAAATGTCCAAAATCTTACTATCTCTCAAAAGACCGCGACGATGATGTTTCCGGCAATTATTCCCTTATTGCGAAAATTTTAACCGATCTGCATTGGAAATATAAGAAAAAGCAGACGGGCGGCGAAAATACCATTTCAAGCGAATACGACACGCTTGCCGGATCGTTGCGGGACATTGTGGACGAAAAGAGCGTATTGATTAACGGAATAAACGAAAAAGTAAAAGCGATTTGTTGCGATGACAAAAATTTTCAGATTGATTTTGTTGATATTGACCAACCCTACAAATCAGCATTTGTCGCAAAAAAGGAAGGCGAAAAATTGCTTTTGCCCGACAATCTCGGCTCCGGTTTTAACATTTTGATTGCTTACGCGCTTTTTGCGTATGTCGCCGACCAAGAAAAAACCCCGATTGTATTGATAATTGACGAGCCGGAACTTCATATGCATAGCGACTGGCAAAAGAAAATGTATGAGGTTTTTACCAATCAAACCGATTTACAATTCGTTTATTCTACTCAATCTGAAAATTTTATTTCGTTGAAAAACTGGAAACAAATCCGCTCAATTTCGGATTTCCAAGTTTTTCCGAAGGAAGAAATTTTGCAAGAACAAATCACGGCAACCGACGGACAGAATGGGACGAGAGCCGATTATCTTGACGACTACGCGGCAAAAAATCTGCATATCAGCGCAATTTTGCGAGAAAATCTTGAATTGTTTTTTGCAAAAAAGTGCGTTCTGGTTGAAGGACCATCGGAAAAATATGGATTACCAAAACTTTTGAAACTTTCCGGCTGTGTTGTTGAAAATTTTTCTGTTTCAATAATTCCGGCGTGGGGCAAAACGAAAATCAAAAATTATCAAATGATTTGTAAAGTTTTTGGCATAGATTATTTTACGATTTATGACAATGACAAAGCGGAAGATGACGAACCGACAAACGAAAACACAGCGATTGAAAATAACGCCGAAAACGGAAAGAAGACAAAATTTTCAACAAGTTTTGAGGCAAAACTTGGAGTAACCGGCGACAACAAGTTTCAAAAGTTGGTGAAAAAGATTGATGAGTTGACCGACACAAATTCGCTGGATCAAGAGATTAAAACTTGCGTAAGCAATCTAAAAACCTTTATTGAAAGCGAAAATTCTGATAGAATATAGCTAACTAACCCCACCCACCGCCCAATTTGAGGCCCCGCCGCCGTCCGAAAAAATCGCTGGGGGTTTCCAGCAAGCGGGCAAAAAGAAAAAGGGGTGTGGGGAAAATGAATTTTTGCCCGCTTGCCAGTCCGCCGAAGGCGGACAATGGGGTGGGAGCGTTTCCGCAATTCCTGCGTCAGCAGGAAAGCAAAACAGAAAAATTTTCGTTTCCTTAATTGAAAAAAAATTTGGGGGCAGGCGATTAAAAAAATGTAGAGAAAATTTTTCTGTTTTGCTCGCCGTAGCGAAGCGGAGGCGGACGGAAACGCTGGGCGGGATTCAATCCGCAAAATCCTCTGGATTTTGCTCAAAGAAAGTTCGGATTTCGTCCAACAAACACCACTATTTATTAGTTGCTGCTGTTTTGCTTTTTTGTAAAAAAGAGAATTAAAATAATATTTTTTTTCTCAGATTTATTGAGTTCAGAATACAACTCAAAAGCAAATTTATTATTAGCATTTACTATTTCTTGGATTCCTTGTGGGGTTGAGCCAACTTCATTTAATTTTAGGGTTGTTTTAGTTCATAAAGAAAAAGAAACAATATTATTATAGCAATTAAAATAGCAACTGTTAAAAATACTATTCTAAAATTTTTTTGTTTGTTTTTATTATATTATATTTATTTATCATATTATTATTTAAATTATAATTAAAAATTAAAAAATTTGATTTAGGATATAAAGAATAGTGCGCGCTTTGGAAAAACTTATCAATTATAATAAATAAGGGTTTGGTTAGCAGCACTCACAAAATCATGCTTTTAATAGGATTTTGAAGATAAAAAGGGCTTAATGATGCGGAAAATGTGGAAAACAAAGAGATTTAAGAAAAATTAAGAAGATAAAAATTTTTATCTTTGAACTGTAAGTCAATTAGCATATGGTTTTGCTTAAAAAAAGTTTTGACATTCTCTATCAAACAAAGTATTTGCGCGCTCCTTTTTTTTACTTTATTTTTTATTTATAAAAATATATAACTTGTTTTTTTTTGTTTTTTCATTTTAAACCACATTACTAAATATATTATGAAAAATACCTCCATTCTTTTTTTTTTGTCGCTTGCTCTTGTTGTTTTGGTAGCATCTTTTGCAATTGTAAATGCCAATGAGCTTGAAATTACACTTGACGAAAAAATTAGTGTGCAAGCAGAAGGTGATGGAATGTATGTTGCATATTATAATGTGACAGGGGGTCAAGTTTCAATTATAATTAACAATTCTAATTCTGATTATATGTCTGGCGTATCTGACACCCAGCTTGCTGATATTTGGGTACCTATCAATGATTCAAAAAGCACGCTTTTGTTTTCTACTTGCCGTGTAAATAATGCGAGCACAGCAACAACAGACGGAATTATTTCTAATACGAGCAATTATCCGTGTGCAGCGCAAATATGTAAAATAGTTAGTGGCGGTTTATCTGATTGTTTTTGTCTTGGAGATGGAGCAGCGACAACTGTAAATAAAATAGAAGTGCTTGATTATAATGAGCATTTAAATGGAACTTCTAATTATGATTATGTTATTCATATCAATCAACTTAATAGTAGCAAGCAAGCCACAATTCTTTGCAATCTCAACACAACAGCAATGCAAAACAATAATAATGTTGTTTTTTCTTTTGCAGAGACATACACTCCTGCTAAAATTATCAACCGCGGATGCACAGATGTTAGTGTTGTTTTAAATGTTACAAACAATTATTCTTCATCTTGCAATATTTCAGCAACAATTCAAAAGAAATTAGCAACGCGCGGAACAGGAACTTCTTGGAGTAATTTAACATTTAATTCAGCAACTAGTGCGACTATAAACAACACTAATAATGGGGCTTCTGCTCAGTGGAATAATTTAATTTTTACACCAAGCCAAACCCAAACATTTAATTTTACAATAAGCGCCTGTCCAAATATGACTGCTAATACATCAAAACTTGAAATGGGGCGCGTGCATATTTCTTTTAGTTTAGCAAATAATTCTTGCGCAAACGAAACAAAAACAGGCCTAAAAATAGGCCATGTTTCAGCAGTTGGTTCTGGTAGAATTGAGCCGCAAAAAGGATATAATGGAACAGATTGGAATGAAACATCAACTTTTTACAATACTGCAACTGATTTGAATTATACTGTTTACAGTATGCGGGTTTGGGCTACAAATGGAACAGTTCCTTCTGCAAGCCCTAATGATGCATCAATTTCTGGTAGTGAATGGGCAAATTGCTTGGCAACATCTCCTTCTTTTGTTACTAATGGTTCAAGTGTTGGCTGCAATGGTGTACAAAGCTTTAAATTTAATGGAACACCTGTTGTGTGGGCGCGACCACTATTTGAATTGTCTCAAGGTGGAAATCGTGGTTGGCAAACCTATATTCAATTTGGAAACAGCGAAAATGCAAGTTATGCTTTGGGTTCTGATTATATGTTTATTGAAAAAATATGGGTTGTAAATGATTATCTTATACGCACAGCAAAACGAGTTATCCCTATTTCTCAACCAGGTTGCTATAATATTTCAATAAATGTAACAAATATGGGGCCAAGCTGTTCGCCGTATGTTTATATATATGATATTGTTCCGCGCAAATTTAATGAAAGTATTTCTAACTTAGTTGTATTTAAAGACGACAGTGCAGGGAATGGAGTTTTTAGTAATACTTGCGATAATATAGCAAAACCAGGCAACACAGTAACAAATGTATCGCAAGGATATTTGCTTTCATTTGCAGATTCATCTGCAAGCGAAACTTGGAGTTTAGTGAGTTGCACAAATACTTTCAATAAATCTCAATACACAGGAAAGCAAACAATGAGCGGTAAGTATAATGGAACGGGCTATTATTGGAAATTATTCCCTCTTGCTGGCTCTGTAAGTGGTGGAGAGTGTGTAGATGGAAAGTATCAAAACCTTGAAAATATGAGTATTGAGCAAAGTGTAATGATAAGTTATACAACATGCGCAGATGAAAATGCTACTTATTATGCAAGCGACTTGTTTATTATTGGTGTAGACCCTGCAAATGCTGAAGGCAACGCAGCACCCCCACTTTTAGCAGGAATGGGAATAATAAGTTCAAGTAGTTTATCTGAAATTCTTTTGATTTTAGCATTGGCTGCTATTTTTGGCATAATTATCTTTGTTTATAGAAGGAATCAAAAGAAAAATGAATAAATCAATTTTATATTTATTTATTGCAACCTTTTTAACAGGAATATTACTAACCACAATCTCACCTATATATGGGCTTGATACTGATGATTCATCAGATATTTATTTTGAACAACAAAATTATCTTATTAATTTGAATAAGAATAATGATAGTACTATCTCTCTTTTTACTACATTAAAGAACAATGGAAAAGATGCTCGCATTTTTGGATATTTTACTTATTATTCAAACTTGCCTTTAAAAGATGTTGTATTAATTATAAATGGAGAACAAGCAGATGCGAAGAAATTGCGCGTAGAAAATTCAATACTTACTTATGAGGGTTTATGGGAGCCATTGCCATCAGGACAAACATTAAATATATTTTTAACTCATTCTGTAGATTTTAATCCCAAAGGCATTTTGTTTAAAGAAATTGAAATTATTCCCGGAAAATTTTATTTTAAGGATTTTTCTAACATATCTATAAAATTTGCCACGATAGCAATACAAACTCCAAACAAAATAACATATAGCAATTATCCTAAATTTGAGATTAACTCAGCAGATGAGTATTCTGTTATTTGGCAAGATGATGGCTCTAATCGCCAATACATAGTTGAATATTCAGCAATTCCTTTTTTTAAAAATCATATTGTGCAGGGTTATTTTATTTTTTGGGTGTTTTTGTTTTTAGTTGCAGTAGGTGTGTTTTATATGTATGAAAAAAAAGTGAGGCAAAAAGATTTTGTTGGTGTTGATCCTTTTATAGAAAAAAGTGCAGCCAAAAAGAAGAAAAAAAATAAACCAAGTAAGTAGAAAGAGAAAGCAAAGCAAAAAGTAAATATATTGTGTGTGTTAAACATATTAAATAAATTTTGGCTGAAAAAAACTTTAATTTTTTAAACTTTAACAAATATAATAATTTTAGTTTTTATACATTAATTAGATTTAGTTATACATTAATTAGATTTAGTTATACATTAATTAGATTTACTCTATGTTTTTCTAATTTGGAATATATTATTTAGTAAAATAACTATTTTTTTGCTGTTTTTTTCTCATTTGTAGAATGTGGCGCGCCATCTTTAACCACAATCATATAAGCAACTAAAAGAACAAAATAAGATATTAAAAAGTATAAAACTACACATAACATATTGCAAGTAGTAGGCAAAAGAGGAAGAATGGGTAAGCAAGCGATGATTGCGATTGCTAGCAAGATTCTCCAAGATTTTTTTTGTTTTACTGATAAAAGCACACAACCTAAAATTAAAAGTAAAATAACAAAAGGAAGAAATTCAGATTTTATGATGCAAAATTGCGCGCAAAACGTTTTTTCTTGATATATATAATTAATCATTGTGCTGTATGCTGTCATTGATGTATAAATAGTATATTTTCCACTTTCGCTAAGTTCAAGATAATATATTCCATTTTCATTTGTTGTAATATTTTGTTTTTTTCCAGAAAGGAACATATAAGTTAAATTAAAAAAGGGCAAAGGTTCTCCATATTGGTCTTTGACAAAAATAATTAAAATTTTATCATCTTGCCGCAATGTAATATTTGGGATTATTGTTTGTTTTTGCAAGTACACACTAAAATTTGCTTGGTTATAACAAGTTCTGTTTATACTTGGGGCAGTAATTGAGAAATTATAAATGCCGAGTTCATTAGCTAAAAATTGCAATGTTTTGTTTTGGTAATAATAATCTATAATTTTATTTCCTGATGGAAAGATTATTTCAACACGCGCATCGTATATTGGTTGGTTGTAAACATTAAAAATATTCAATGTTGAGTTTTTGAGATAGTTGATTTTTAGTTCATAATAGATAGTCTCATTTTTTAAACAAGATTTGTATTTTTGTCGGGAAACAGAATAATGCCTTTGCTTTAGCTTAACTTGAATTGTTGGCTCTTTTATTTTTCCAGTATAATTTACAAAAAAATTTTGATCAAAAATAATGCTAAATTTTGGCAAAGACCAAAACACAGGAACATAATTTACAGAGTAATTTACAATAGGAGAATTCCAACTTTGACCTGGATTTAAAATTGTGTTTGGTGTGAAAATAAAATATTGGTTGGCATTGCAAGGTTGAGAATTACAAATAGATGTTTCATTTCCTTCCCACAAACGAATTTCTGTTAAATTTATTTGGGTTTCTGAAGGATTTGAGAAAATTGCAGATGCTTTCCAAATGTCGCCCTCGCGCGATTTTTCAACAATATTTTCAGCAGTTGTTAATGCAGAACCAAAGTAATTTTCTGTGCTATTATGTGAAGAAAGTATTTCTATTTCAGCATCTGCAAGTTGATGTGATGGCAACTTATAGGAATTTTCAAAATAAGCATAAAATGTTGTTGATGCGCTTTTATTTAAAGTTTGTTTCCAAATTACTTGGTTTTCTGAAATATTTCCATTACTTTCTTTTATTTTTCCAGGCAATGTTTTTTTAAGTGTTAGGTTTATTGGTTTGTTTAATTTGTTTTGTATTGTGATTGCTAAATTTATGCCTGTTTTTTCATTTTCAGTTACTTGTGAGGGAACTATGCTTTCAGAGATATGCAAAATGCTTTGCGATTTGTTTCCAAAAAACTGTTTTTTTTCGCCAGATTGCAATTCATTAATAAAAATAGGGCATATTATTGTGTTGTTTTGACTATCTTTCCAATTTACAGAAGCATCGCAAGACAGATTTATGTTCCAAATGCGGCTATTAGTAGGGTTATATATTTCAAGAGTGATTTGTTTTTCTACAATATATCGGTTATTTTGCTCAACAATATTCCCTGATTCTACAATGTTTATTTGTGGATTTAGAGCGTGCGCCGATGTAAAAATTATTAAACTCAACAAACTGAAACTCAAAAATAGTGCAATATTGTTTTTCATATACTATTTGTAAAAAATATTTATGCAATTACTCCACTTTGTTTCGTAATTTATAAATATTTTTCTTTAAAAATATTTATGCAATTACTCCACTTTGTTTCGTAATTTATAAATATTTTTCTTTAAAAATATTTATGCAATTACTCCACTTTGTTTCGTAATTTATAAATATTTTTCTTTAAAAATATTTATGCTTAAAAAACCATTGCAATTGCGCGCATATCAACAAAACATTTTGACAAATATTTTAAACAAAAATTCGCTTGTTATTTTACCAACAGGAACAGGAAAAACCTTTCTTGCTTTGGCTTTGGCAGTTGAAAAGTTAAAAACCCACCCAAATCAAAAAATTTTAATAATGGCTCCGTCAAAACCATTAGTGCACCAGCATTTTTTGACATTTGTTGAGTTTTTAGATGCTGAAATTGTTGAAATTACAGGTCAGGTTCCTGCTTTTAATAGAGAGAAAATATATGCACAAGCAGACATTATTATAGCCACACCGCAGACAATTGAGAATGATCTTATTACTGGTCGCTTGGACTCTAATAATTTGTCGTTTGTTGTGTTTGACGAAGCGCATCATGCGGTTTCTAATTACAGTTATGTATTTATTTCAAAGTTTTTTCAAACAAAGGATTCAAAACCGCAACATCTTGGACTTACTGCTTCTCCTGGTAGCAACCAAGAAAAAATTGATGAAATTATAAACAATTTGTTTATCAAACACATAGAAATTAGAAGCGAGGAAGATAAAGATATGAGTTTGTATATAATGAAAAAACAAATAGAGTGGAGAAAAATAAATTTGCCGGAACAATTTTTGAGCATAAAAAAAGCACTAACTGTTGCTTCAAAAACTTTACAAAAGCAATTATATAACTTAGGTTTTTCTGTTGAAAATAACAGCAAACGAGACTTAATCTTGCTGCAAAACAAACTTCACAACCTTGTAGCAAATAGTGGTGAAAAAACAGTTTTTCGCGCACTATCTTTGCTTGCTGGACTTATAAAAGTAGAATATGCAATTGAACTTTTAGAAACGCAAGGGATTAGCGCACTTTTAGGGTTTTTTGAGAAATTAAAAAAGCAAAAATCAAAAGCAGCAAAATCGCTTTTATCTGATGAAAATTTTAAATTTGCTTGTGAAAAAGCACAATATTTATCAACAGAAAAGTTGGAACACCCAAAAATACCAGAGTTAGTGAAAATTATTGAAGAAAACAAGAACAAGCAAATCATTATATTTTCGCAATACCGTTCTACTGTTGATGTGATTATTAACTCGATTTGCGCGGTTTGTGTTCCTGTTAAGCTTATCGGGCAAAAAGAAGGGATGACACAAAAACAACAACAAGCAGCAGTTGAGCGATTTAGGCAAGGAAAATCAAATGTGCTTGTTTGCACTTCTGTTGGCGAAGAAGGCTTAGATATTTTGGGGGTAGATATTGCTATTTTTTTTGAAGCAGTTCCGTCTGAAATCCGCGCAATTCAACGCGCAGGCAGAGTGGCGCGCCACAAAGTTGGCAAAATAATTATTTTCTTGGCAAAAGGAACGCGCGACGAGGTTTATTTTTGGAGCGCGCAATGGAAAAAAAAGCAAATGAAAAAAACAATAGATATTTTAAAAAATAACAACTTTGCTGATAAATCTTGGCAACCAGATAAAAATTCTTTTGCTGATAAATCTTCATCTTCAAGCAAAAGTCATAAGAATCTTTTGGATTTTGAATAAGTGTAGGTATTAATATGTTTAGTTTGAATAAGCAATAATTAATAGTGAAATGTTTAGATTTGTTAATAAGCAACAATTAATAATAAAACATTTAGATTTGTTAATAAGCAACAATTAATAATAAAATATTTAGATTTGTTAATATAAAATACTTAGTGGTAAAATGTTTAGTTTGTTAATAAGCATTATGATAGGCGAAATAGAAATAAACAACATAATAAGTAAAATGAAAAATAATGATTATGTTAAGACTTTCAAAAATATGATTAAACACAACATCACAAACCAAGCCCAAAAACAAGAAGTAGCAGTGGCTTTTTCTGGCGGCGTTGATAGTTCTGTTTTATCAAAATTATTAAAGGATTTGGGTTATACACAAACTTGCTATGTTGTTGGTGTAAGTGGTTGTAGTGATTTTAAGATAGCAGAATTGTCTTGCTGTGAGATAGGTATTAAATTAAAAAAAATAATTGTCTCTGAAAAAGAAATTAGTGATGCAGTTGAAATTTTGGGTAAAATTTTGAGCGCGCTCTATGAAAAGCATAAAGACGAATTTTTGCGTCCTACTCTACTTTCAATTTCTTATAATCTGCCTTTGTTTTTTGTTGCAAAATATGCTGTTGAAAATATTGTTTTTGTTGGTCAAGGACCTGACGAACTTCTTGGAGGTTATAGTCGCCACAGCAAAATGTTATTTGACGCAGCAGTTAAAGAAATAGCAAAAGATACAAACAATTTACACTTTGTTTTGCTTCAAAACAAAGCAATATTTGATTATTTTGATAAGAAGTGCGCGCTTCCCTATATAAGCACAGAAATTGCAGATTTTTGCCTTGATTTGTTGTTTGAACTCAAAATAAATAACAAAACCAACAAATACCTTTTAAGGTTGCTGGCAAAACATCTTAGATTGAGCAATGAAATTGCTTTTAGGAAAAAGAAAGCGAGCCAATATGGATCAGGAATGTGGAAAATTGTAAACAAACATCTTAAAAATAGTTCTGCTTTTGTATGTTTTTTGTTAGCTTGTGGATAAATCTTCAAAAATTATATGTCTGTTCCTGAATTTATTCCAAAAATAATTATAGATTCGCGCGAATTTCATTCGCTTGTTACGCGCGAACTTGCTTTACTTGGCGCGAAAATTGAAATGAAGCCTTTAGATGTTGGTGATTATGTTGTTTCTTGCGATGTTGTTGTAGAAAGAAAAGAAATAGGAGATTTTATTTTATCTATTTTAGACAACCGCCTGTTTGAGCAACTAGCGAATTTAAGGAAAGCAGAGTCACCAATTTTACTCATAGAGGGAACAAATTCTACACACAATCTTGGCCCAAATGCATTTTTTGGAGCATTAGCATCTGTGGCTGTTGATTTTAAAATTCCAATATTGTGGATGAAAAATAGTAATGAAAGCGCGCGCTTTTTGTTTCAGCTTGCCAAACGCGAGCAGTTTGATTTAAAAAAAGAAGTAGTAGTCAGGTGTCAAAAGAAAATATCAACAATTCAAGATACGCAAGAGTTTTTTATCGCTGGTTTGCCTAATATAAATACTGTGTTGGCGCGTCGACTTCTTAAAAAATTTAAAACACCTAAAAAAATTGTTGTTGCTTCCAATGAAAAACTTCAAAAAGTTGAAGGGATTGGCAAGAAAAAAGCAGAACAGATAAGAGAGGTTTTAGATAAATGCTATTAAATATGTAGAAAGTAAAACGTTTTGAAAGTTTTGATCCAATAAAAACATACCATAACAAAATAGTTTATAATTATAATATTACCAAATTAATATATTTCCCTAACAAAATAGTTTATAATTATAATATTACCAAATTAATATATTCCCCAACAAAATAGTTTATGACTAAAACAGCGTTAGACTATGTCAAAACATATTTTACTTATGCTATAATTGTATTTATTTTAATGCTTTTGATTAAGCAGATTATCACAACATCTTTTCCAACAATATCATTTATTCCTATTGATAATACTCCAACACCAACAGCAGAAATTCAGATGCAGGAATTAAAGAAGCAAATAGCAGCCCATAAGCAGTTAACTTTTGCGCGCGCAGTTGAAAATACTATTTTTGATTTTAAGGATTATTTATTTTCTCAAGTGATGTATAGCTTAAAAATTGAAAGCAATAAACAGCTTGTGTTTTTTTACGGAAGAATTCCTGTGTGCGAAGGTGATAAAGTAGTTTATAGGGGAGCTAATTTAATATATGATTTTGATGAAAAAAAGCCAAAATACCTTGAAATTTTTAATTCTCGAGTTGAATTTGGTTGTAATATTCACTTTGCCATAGAACAAGCAGACATTATTGCTAGTGAAGTTAAATCCAAATGCCTTGCTTTTGATCCTGAGCCGATGTGGATGTTTGTATGTGGAAATAAAACCTTTTTAGTAGATGTTAAGACCTGCCAGTTAAAACCTTCTGTTGATTAGTGTATATTTAGTAGATGTTAAGACCTGCCAGTTAAAATCTACTGTCTCTTAGTAAATAGATTTATGAATAAAACTATAAAAAACAAGCTAAAATTATAAACAATATATTTTTCTATTGTGTTTCTTTATAAAATATATAAAAGTTGTTTCAAACTTTTTATATTATTTTTAACTTTGTTAAAATATCTTATGGCTAAATACAAAACTTTACGAAGATTAGCGAGCGACATTTTGAAAGTTGGCGAAACTAAAATAAAGTTTGACGCAGGGTATGCTGATGATTTCAAGAGTTCTGTTACGCGCGAAGATGTTAAAGCGTTAATCAAAGCAGGCGCGATTTTCAAAGTAAAGAAAGTTGTCAAAAGTAAAGAAAAACAAGCAAAAAAAAATAAAAAGCAAGGCCAAGGACGAAAAAGAGGCACTAAAAATGCAAGAACCCCACGAAAAGAACAATGGGTGAAAAAAGTGCGCGCACAACGTGACGAATTAAAAAAAGCAGTAGAAAGTCTTAAACTTACTTCAAAAACAAAGCGAAAATTTTATTCTCAAATTTCAGGAGGCAAATTTAAATCAAGAGCTGATCTGCGAAGGGGCCTTGAGTCAGAAAGAATGTCAGAAGAAAAAGACAACCTTTCTAAATCAAAAGACAAAAAAACAAGATTAGGAAGAAATCAAGATGAAAGCCAAACAAAAAGACAAAAAAATAAGGAAGAAGGAAAATTAAGATGAAAGCAAGGCAAATTTACAAAAGACGGCGCAAAGGCAAGACATATTATCAAAAGCGAATAAAACTTTTGCTTTCAAGATTGCCAAGATTAGTTGTTAGATTTACAAACAAACACATTATTTGCCAAATAGTTGAATATAAAGAAAAAGGAGATCTTGTAAAAGCAACTTGTTTTGATAATAAAAATCAAGAGGGCTGCCAAAAAGCAGGTGTAAAAATTGGAGAAAAGGCAAAAGAGCTTGGAATTAAAAAAATGATTTTGGATTTAGGGCTTGGGAAAAATAAAGCAAGAGTTGTAGCGTGCGCGCGCGGTGTTTTAAGCACAGATGTTGATTTGCCATTTTCATTTGATGAAAGTAAAAAAGAAGATAAAGATAAAACTAAAAAAAATGAAGAAAAACCAAAAGTAAAGAAAGAGCAGAATTAGTTGGCATGGTAGAGCGCGCCTTTTTACTTTGTTAAAAAATATATGGTTGATTTAGACAATAAAAATAACAGAGGAACAAAAGAAAAAGAGAGCGGTGTTGAAGCAGAGAAATTATCTGATTCAAAAATATCAACAATATCTCTGCCTAAAAATCAAGAAAACCAAACCCCTGATAGTGTTTTTGTTAAAAAAGCTGCTGAAAATATAGCAGAACCTGAAAAACAAGATAATATAGCAGAACCTGAAAAACAAAAAAGCAAGTGGGGACTAAAGAGAAATGCAAGAAATTTTTCAAGTAATCGCCGCGAACCAGAACAAAGCGCGCCAA
>Ga0210058_1002595_pt1 | contig 14690 bp, 11 predicted proteins | sample CryGeymeta201511_FD_183979 | JGI IMG/M metagenome (GOLD analysis project Ga0210058, IMG submission 183979) | Groundwater microbial communities from Crystal Geyser aquifers in Utah, USA - Crystal Geyser metaG 2015-11 (SPAdes) (version 2) | ecosystem: Environmental > Aquatic > Deep subsurface >...
TTGGTAGTTTCCTGAAAGGAAGCCGCGGACAAAAAGCTTTCCGTGGAAAGAGCCACTTTGGATATGCCAAGCAAGAGTCTTTCGGCAACTGCGACGCTCTTTTTCTGTTTTTTGGCCTCTTCATTGGCTTCCAAAAACTGAACTTCTTCAACAATATCCCCCGGCAGAAGATCGGTATCGCCCGGATCAAGAATCCGGACCCGGGAAAGCATCTGGCGAATGATAATCTCGATATGCTTGTCATTAATTCCTTCTCCTTGAGCCGAATAAATTTCCTGAACCTCTTTAATAATATAGCGGTGAATAGCATCACGCCCCTCGATCTTGAAAAGTTTTTTGAGATCAATGTGACCTTCACTCAAGATTTGCCCCCGCGCAGTCAGCTCTCCTTCTTTCACATTGAGATTCATTACTCCCGGAACTATATATTCTCTGATCTCTTTCTTTTTCTTTGGTCCTTCCTGCTCAATTCTCACTATCTTTTCTTTCTCGGTTTCTTTTATCTCCACAACTTTTCCGTCAATCTCAGAAACAGCCGCCTCTCCTTTTGGCAGACGGGCTTCGAAAATTTCATCAACCCGGGGAAGACCTTGGGTGATATCAGTTCCGGCCACGCCGCCAATGTGGAAAGTTCTCATCGTGAGCTGGGTTCCCGGTTCGCCAATGGCCTGGGCGGCAACAATGCCAACCGCCTGGCCGATTTGCACCAGTTCGTTTCTCCCCAAATCAAGCCCGTAACATGTCTGGCAGATTCCGCGTCTGGCCTTACAGGTTACCACCGACCGGATCTTTACCTTGTCAATGCCTTTTTTCTCGATTTCCAGAGCCTTGTCTTTGGATACCATTTCTCCTTTTTTAGCAACAACTCTGCCGGTTGCAGAATCCTTCACATCCTCAACCAAAACCCGGCCTCGCAGGCGCGAAGCAAAACTTATGCTGACCACATCAGAATCTTCCCGATAGAGATAAGTTCCCTCTTTATCTTTGCAGTCCTGCTTCCGAACAACCACATCTTGAGCGACATCCACGAGGCGTCTGGTGAGATAACCGGCGGTTGCCGTGCGAAGGGCGGTGTCGGCCATACCTTTTCTGGCACCGTGGGTGGAAATAAAATATTCCAGCACATTGAAGCCTTCCTTGAATGAGGACTTCACCGGAAGCTCAATAGTCTCTCCCGTTGGCCCCGCCACCAATCCTTTCATTCCCGTCATCTGAACAATTACCGCTTCCGTCCCGCGGGCCTTTGAATAGACCATCGAATAAACCGGTCCTTCCTTGTCCAAAGATTCGCGAACGGCGTACGTTATTTTGTTTTTGGCTTCGTTCCAAATTTCAATAACCCGGTTTTTTCTTTCCTGAATAGTAAGAAGGCCCATTTCAAATTGCTTGTCAATCATTTCGACTCTTTTTTCTGCTTCCCGGAGTATCCCTTCTTTTTTAGCAGGCACAATCAAATCATTCATTCCCCAGCTCATTCCTGAACGAGTTACAATCGCGAACGACAAATTTTTGAGATCATCAACGAATCTGGCTGTTCTTTCCGGACCAACTGTTTCCAAACATCGGCCCACAATCTCGCGAAGTTTTCCTTTATCCATTTCCTGATTGACGAATCCCAATTCCTCTGGAATTATCTGATTGAAAAGAACTCTTCCCGGAGAAGTTTCAACAATTTCATCATCTACTTTCACCTTTACCTTCGCTCGCAGATCTGCTTTCTCAAAATGATAAGCCATTATTGCTTCCTCCCCTCCGGAAAAAATCTTCCCTTCCCCTTTGAGCTCCTTGAGAATATGAGTCATATAATAACAGCCCAAAACCATATCCTGGGAGGGAATGGTGATCGGCTCTCCGCTAGCGGGCTTCAGGAGATTCTGCGAAGAAAGCATTATGTCGCTGGCTTCACGCCTTGCTTCAGCCGTGAGAGGAACATGAACGGCCATTTGATCTCCATCGAAGTCGGCGTTGAAGGCGGCGCAGACCATTGGATGAATTTGAATCGCTTTTCCCTCGATAAGAACCGGCTGAAAAGCCTGAATGCTCAATCGGTGAAGAGTCGGGGCGCGATTGAGAAGCACGTAATGATGTTCGATTATTTCGTCAAGCATTTTATAGGCTTCCTCGGTTTCAAATTCAACCATTTTGCCGGCGCTCCGGACATTGTGCGCGTGTTCTCCCTCAATTAGCTTGTTAATAATAAAAGGTTTGAAAAGCTCGAGCGCCATTTTCTTGGGAAGACCGCACTGGCGCAATCTTAGCTGGGAACCGACTACGATTACGCTTCGTCCGGAATAATCAACCCGCTTGCCAAGAAGATTCTGCCGAAAACGCCCCTTTTTTCCCTTGAGCATATCCGCCAAAGACCGCAAAGCTCTTCTCTGACCGGTTGATGCGGCAACTGACGTCTGGCCGCGGCGAGCGCTATTATCAAACAAAGCATCTACCGCCTCTTGAAGCATTCTTTTTTCATTTCGCGCAATCACTTCCGGCGCTCCAATTTCGATTAGTTTTTTGAGACGATTGTTGCGGTTGATAATTCGCCGGTAGAGATCATTGAGATCCGAGGTGGCAAACCGTCCTCCGTCAAGCTGAACCATCGGACGAAGATCCGGAGGAATAACCGGTATAGCCGTCGGAAACATCCACTCCGGACGTATTCCCGACTGCCTCATACCCTGAAACAGCTTTAGTCTTTTGAGAAGACGCCTTTTGTCGGAACTTTTGTCGTCCTGAAGGTGTTTTTTAATTCGACCTATCTCCTCATCGAAATCCATTTCCTCGAGGAGTTTCCGGACAGCTTCTGCTCCAATGCCGGCCCGAAAGACATGGGCGTATTTCATGGAAAGATTGAAATATTCAACCTCGGAGAGAATTTGAAATTTTTTGAGACTTTTGAGTTCCTCCCGGCTGACCTGATAGACATCTTTCAAATCCGAAATGGACTCTTCCCCTTCTCCGCTCTTGGCTTTTTTCTGTTTGCTCTTAAGCTCGGAATCAAGCCTCTGCAGCGCTTCCCGACGGGCTTCCTCATTTACTTCCATTACAACGTAACTCGCAAAGTAAACCACCTTTTCAAGATCCTGGGTGGACATACCGAGAGCCAGACCAATTTTTGAAGGCACGCCGCGCAAAAACCAGATATGGGAGACAGGAACGGCAAGTTTGATATGCCCCATTCTTTCCCGGCGGACTATCGAGCGGGTTATTTCCACGCCGCATTTATCGCAAATTATTCCCTTGTAGCGGATTTTTTTGTATTTCCCGCAATAACATTCCCAGTCTTTGGCCGGACCGAATATTTTCTCGCAAAAAAGACCGTCGCGCTCATAGCGCTGGGTGCGATAGTTGATAGTCTCCGGCTTTGTTACTTCCCCATGCGACCAATTCAAAATATCCTCCGGACTGGCCAGTCGCAGGCGGATGGATTTAAAGTCGTTTAGTTTAGCATTAGATGATTGAAACATATTATAATTTGCAACTTGAATAAAATTTACAAAAATCCCAATTGCTAACCGCGAACTTGCCAATTACGAAATATTCTTTTTTTCTCCGCCCTTTTCTTCTTCCGGTTTTTCTCCCTTCTCCTCTGCCAGCTCGATATTAAGGCAAAGTCCCTTAAGTTCGCTCACTAAAACGTTGAAAGAAGCTGGCACGTTTGGATTCCTGATCTGCTCACCCTTGATTATCGACTCATAAGCCTTCGAGCGTCCCAAAACATCATCTGACTTTATCGTCAGCATCTCCTGAAGAGTATAAGCGCTCCCGTAACCTTCCAGCGCCCAAACCTCCATTTCTCCAAAGCGCTGTCCGCCAAATTGAGCTTTGCCGCCCAGCGGCTGCTGGGTGATGAGAGAATAGGGTCCAATCGAGCGCATATGGATTTTGTCTTCCACTAAATGGTTGAGTTTCATGATGTACATAAAACCAACCAGTGTTTTTTCGTCAAAAAATTCACCGGTCTTGCCGTTTATGAGCCTTAATTTTCCATCCTCTGAAAGGCCGGCCTTCTTGAGTTCCTTTTTTATGTCGACTTCTTTTATTCCAGCCAGAGAAGGGCTGGCCACTTTATAGCCGAGCTGTGCCGCCGCCCAGCCGAGATGGGCTTCCAGAATTTGTCCGATGTTCATTCGGGAGGCTACTCCCAAAGGATTCAAAATGATATCAACTGGGGTTCCGTCGGGCAGAAACGGCATGTCTTCGACCGCGGCGATTTTTGAAATAACACCCTTGTTTCCATGACGCCCGGCAAGTTTGTCCCCCACTGCAATTTTCCGAAGCTGGGCTACACTTATCTGAATTTGCTGAATCACTCCCGCCGGCAGCTTATCGCCCTGTTCGCGGGAAAATATCTTTATATCAACCACCTTTCCGTGTTCGCCATGAGGAAGATAAAGCGAAGTATCCTTTACGTCCTTTGACTTTTCTCCAAAGATTGCCCGCAGAAGTCGCTCTTCCGGCGTGAGATCGCCCTCCCCTTTGGGAGAAATTTTTCCAACCAATATGTCGCACGAAGAAACTTCCGCTCCAATGTGGATTATTCCTGTATCGTCAAGATTTTTGAGACGCTCCTCTCCGATATTGGGAATATCGCGAGTGATAACTTCGGGGCCAAGCTTTGTATCACGAACATCAACGGAAAAATCCTCGATGTGAATTGAGGTGTAGCGGTCGTCCCGAAGAAGTTTTTCCGAAATGATTATCGCGTCTTCAAAGTTGGCGCCTTCCCAGGGCATCAGAGCCACCAGAACATTTTGACCCAAGGCCAGTTCGCCGTTGTCAGTCGAGGCGCCGTCTGCCAGAAGCTGACTTTTTTTTACCTTGTCTCCCTTGGCAACCCTTGGAATTTGATTCATGCAAGTGAAAGCGTTCGAGCGCTCAAAACTTTGAAGAGCGTAAACCTTTTTCTCTGGCTTCCCAGCGGAATTTTCCGATTTGACCGTGATGTGATCGGAATCAACCTCAATCACTTCCCCGTCTTTTTGAGCCAAAACCACTTGCCCCGAATCAGCCGCCGCTTTATCCTCGAGTCCTGTTCCCACCAGCGGAGCCTGGGGCATAACACAAGAAACTGCCTGGCGCTGCATATTTGATCCCATCAGCGCCCGGTGAGCATCATCGTGCTCCAGAAACGGAATAAGCGCCGTTGCGACAGATATACACTGCTTGGCAGAAACATCAATGAAATCAATTTTTTCTGCCTCAATCATAGAGGGCTTGCCCTTGACGCGCGCTTCCACTTTTTCCTCAAGAATAAAACCTTCCTCGTCCTGTTCCACATCAGCGTGAGCAATAACTTTTCTGTCCTCAACCGTAGCGTTGAGATATTCTATTTCTTTCGTCACAAAGGGTTTTCCGTTTTTCAATACTACCTTTCGATAAGGAGTCTCGATAAATCCGTATTCATTTATTCGGGCATAACAAGCCAGATGATTTACCAGTCCGATGTTTGGTCCTTCCGGAGTCTGCACCGGACAAATCCGTCCGTAATGGGACTGGTGAACGTCGCGGACTTCAAAGCCGGCCCGTTCCCTTGTGAGTCCCCCCGGTCCCATAGCCGAGAGCCTCCTTTTGTGTTCCAGTTCCGCCAGGGGATTTACCTGATCCATAAATTGGGAAAGCTGCGAGGAAGCAAAAAATTCCTTAACGGCGGCAGCTACCGGCCGGGAATTGATGAGCTGCCCCGGCACGACCGTTGCCAGATCGCAGGTACTCATCCGGTCTTTGATATTGCGCACCAGTCTCGCCAGTCCCGCCCGGAATTTGTTCTGCACTAGTTCACCAATACAGCGTACGCGCCTATTTCCCAGATGATCAATGTCATCCGGTATCGCCATCGGATCATTATTAAGACGGATAATTTCTTTGATAATCAAAATAAGATCTTCCGGGCGCAAAATTCTGTGTTTTTCGTCATTTGGACAATCAATTTCAAGTCTTTGATTTAAGCGGTAGCGGCCGACTTTTCCGAAATCATAGCGGTCAAAATTGAAAAACATAGCCTCGATCATCTGTTTTGCGTTTTCCTTCGAGGCCAGATCTCCCGGCCGGATTCTTTTATAGACTTCCAGAAAACTCTCGCCCTGATTTTTCGCCGCGTCCTTTTCAATAGTGGCCTCGATATAATTTATTTCTCCCGTATTTACATCAGAGAAAGTCTTGAGAAGTTCTTCGTCGCTCGCAATTCCAAAAGCCCGCAAAAGCGAAGTGATGGCCACCTTTCTCTTCCGATCAATTTTCACCCAAATGACTCCGTCAAAATCCGTTTCCATTTCAAGCCAGGCTCCCCGATTGGGAATAATTTTGGCTCCGAACAGCCGGCGGCCTTTTTGGTATTCCATAGTAAAAAACACTCCCGGACTGCGAATGAGCTGACTGACAACTACTCGTTCAACTCCGTTTATTATGAAAGTTCCCCTTTCCGTCATAAGGGGCATATCGCCCAAATACACTTCCTGCTCCTTCACTTCGCCGGTTTGCTTGTTGAGTAGCTTTACTTTTGATCGAAGAGGAGCTTCAAAGGAAATATTTTTCGCTTTTGAAGTTTTTTCGTCATATTTGGGTTCATCCAGATAATATTCCCCAAAAGTGAGTTCAAGGTCTTTTCCGGTAAAATCCTTGATCGGATTTACCTCGTCAAGAAGCTCCTTAAGACCTTCTTTTACGAACCATTGATAAGAAGTGGTCTGCGCTTCAATAAGGTTTGGAAGCGAAACCATTGGAAGATGCTTGAAAAATATCCTCTTGCTCAAAGAGGATTGCGGGCTAAAAGACTCTTTCACCCCAAGAGTTTTCGCCTCTTGCGACATAAAAGACACTCCACTTCCCTTTCCCGCTTCGCGAAATTTCTTGGAAGTTTGGGATAACGGCAGTGGTTTATTAAAACGTATTTAGTTTAACTCTTGTTTGTTATTCAATTCCCCCAAAAGTTGAATTCAAGTAATTTTGATGATATCACAGGGGATTTTTCTTTGCAAGTACCAAGCTCTTCAGCGTAATCTCGGCAATCCGGCAGGAAGTCCATTTTTCCGGCACGTCACTTATTATCTCAAAGCCGGAAATTTTGTCAAGTCTTATTCTGCGGCGACGCAAAATTTGGTCAATTTTGAAAAGCAAGAGACGGGAAAGAGAATTATTTTCTTTCCATTTTGTCCGACCAACAACGTTTCCTTTTCTTGTTATTGACAAATTTATCTGATTGTCCCGCTTTATCTCGAGAAAAATTTTCATAAACAAAACAATGCCTGCTTTACTCCAAATCATACATCAAATGCGAGGCGGAAAGCATAATGTCATCAACTTTCCCCTGTTTGTCCAAGTGATACGACAAAACCATTTTGTTGTCGGCGATTCCGATGGTGTATTTGGCGAAAGTGCCGGCCAGATTCACTTTCATCTGCTTTATTACTTGTTGCTCTTGATCGAAATTAAACAATTTCACGCCGCGGATATAATTTTGAAGATGTTCGACGGCCTCTTTTCTGGTTATGTCCCCGCAGCAGTCGCTTGCATCAACGACATAAAAGACTTTCGCTGCCATCAGCGCCGAAACTTTGGCAAAATTTTTGTCGTTCACCGCTTTTTCAAAAGCAGATGAAGATTGGCTGGTCAGCTCCGTCTGATTGGCTACCGTATCGGTCGTCCCCGCCCTATTCTGCACCACTTGCTTTTTGAGAGCGTTGATTTGAGCCTGCAAATCCTGGATGTTTTTTTCGTACGTCCAAGACTTTTCTCTCATCATCTGTTTTTTCCAAGAATACAAAACGCTTCCAATTATCGCCGTGGACACGAGAATAATGATAAGTAACCCAGCAATCAGCAATTGGTCCTGTCTCGCCGCACCTTTCGGGATTTGTGGCTCGCAGTTTTTTTCTTTTAGTTTTTGATTCCTCCTTTTCATTTTGTTTTTTACTAATGAATTAAGCTTTGTGTCAATTATACCAAACCATTGCCAAAAAGTAAAATGTCACTCATATCTCAACGCTTCAATCGGATTCAGATTAGCCGCCCTGCGGGCAGGATAGAATCCGAAAACAATTCCGATAGTGGCGGATACTCCAAAAGCCAGAAAAATTGATGAAAGAGAAATTTCGGGAGTCAGGCTCAAAAAATTTGACAGTACAAGTGAAGATACCCATCCCAGAATAATTCCGACGAATCCGCCCAAAAAAGTCAGGGTGACGGCTTCCGCCAGAAACTGGAGGCTGATATAGATTTTCCGGATGCCTACCGCTTTCCGAAGACCGATTTCTTTTGTTCTTTCAGTAACGTTCGTGAGCATCATATTCATAATCCCGATCCCGCCCACGACAAGAGAAATGCCGGCGATGGCGGAGAGAAGCATGGTGAAAGTGCTGGTAACGCTGGTGGCGGTGGAAATGATATCGTTTTGGTTCATTATCCGAAAATCAGCCTGATCGGGATTGGAAATTTTGTGGCGCGCGAGAAGAAGGCTTGTGATTTGTTCCTGAACCGAGGTCATCAAAGACTGATTCGCCGCCGTTATGCTAATGTTGTTTATGTAATCGCTTCCTGCCAGAAAATGCTGGGCGGTAGCAAGCGGAACATAAACCATGTCATCCTGATTGTTGAATCCGGAACCGCCTTTGGCGGTCGTCACGCCGATTATCTGAAAGTCAATTTTGTTGATGCGTACAGTCTGTCCTGCCGGATTCACATTTTCCCCGAACAATTCGTTTCTGGTGTCCGGTCCAAGAACCGCCACTTTGGCCGAGCCTTTTATCTGCTGCTCCGAAAAAAACGACCCGATGTTCATTTTTACGTTCCGGGTGGCCGCGTAATCCCCGGTGGTTCCGATAACCTCGGTATTGGTGTTGTTGCCTTTCGCCGTCAACTGATAGCGTCCCGTAACGGCCGGTGCCACCGCCGCCGCGCCGTTTATCTGGTTTTTGATGGCTTCCGCGTCCTCTTCTGTGAGCGTTTGGGAACTTCCCGCTCCCTGGCTGATTCCGCCCACTCGCTGGGAACCCGGCATCACCATGATTAAATTGGAGCCGATGGATTCGATGCTCGAAGCGACGGAATTTTTCGCACCTTGGCCGATAGCCACCAGCGCGATAACCGAGGCGATTCCGATGACAATGCCTAAAATAGTAAGTCCGGATCTTACTTTGTTATTCGAAATTGATCGAATTGTTTCGCGAAATAAGTCGGTAATCATTTTTTCGTATCCTTTTCAATCAAGCCGTCCCGAATGGAAATTATTCTTTTGGCAAAGTCAGCGATTTCCTTTTCGTGAGTGATTATCACTATGGTATGGCCTTTTTCGTTAAGCTCCTGGAAAGTTTTCATCACCACGCGGCCTGTTTTTGTGTCGAGGTTTCCAGTTGGTTCATCCGCAAGAATGATGGATGGATCGTTGATGAGGGCACGGGCGACAGCCACGCGCTGCATCTGTCCGCCGGACAGCTGGTTTGATAAATTCAAAAATTTATTTTCTTCAAGGCCGACATACTTCAAGGTTTCACGGGCTTTAGCTTCCCTTTCTTTCATCGGCATTCCTGAATAAACGAGCGGCAACATGACATTTTGAAGCGCGGTTGTTCTGGGAAGAAGATTGAAAGCTTGAAAAACAAAGCCGATTTTTTCCCTCCGGAGATCCGAGAGTTCATCTTCTCCCATTTTGGAAATCTCTTTTCCTTCCAGAAAATATTTTCCGCTCGTCGGAGTATCGAGGGCTCCCAAAATATGCATGAGGGTCGACTTTCCTGAACCCGACGGCCCGATAATGGCCACAAACTCTCCTTTCTCAACTTTGAAAGAAATACCGCAGACTGCCCGGGTTTCAACGTCACCGTTAATATACGTTTTGTACAAATTTTTGCATTCAATCATCTCGAAATTTTCAATTTACAATTTTCAATTTACAATCAATTATCAATTTTCAATGAATCAATGTTTGAAAATTGGGTAATTGAAAATTTATTGAAAATTGATCATTGATCATTGAAAATTCTAGTCTAATCTCTTCCTCCGCCTCCAAGACCCGGGAGTCGAAGGCTACTACTCTTGTTTGTACTTGAAGAACTGGCGCTCGATGTTGAACTTGAATTGATAGTTTGAGTGACGACTTTGTCCCCGGCGCTGATGCCGCTCGTGATTTGGGTGCTGGTATCGTTCGAGGATCCGATCTCCACTGTTTTTTGCGCGGGAGTTCCGTTCGCAAGCACTTCAACATAATAACCGCCATTACTATTGGTTTTCACCGCGCTGGCGGAAACCAGCAAAACATCCTGTTTAACATCGGTGATAATGGATGCTGAGACACTCATTTCCGGCTTTATGCGCTCATCAAGAGAATCGAAATCAATCGTCACATTGTATGTCACAACTCCCGAAGCGACCGTCCCCAAAGAATCCATCTTTTCGACTTTTCCCGTCATCTCAACGCCGTTTAGCGCATCAAGCGTCAAGACAACCTCCTGTCCCATTGAAACATTGGCAATATCCACCTCATTTACCTATACTTGCGCTTTCATCGTCCCAAGATCGCCGATGATGATCGGCACCAACCTGGAACTTCCCGAAGAAACTTTGCTCAGGTCATCCCCGTTTTTTATGTTCACCGCGTTTACCGTTCCGTCAATCGGAGAAATCACTCTTCTTTCGGCCGCGTTTGATCTTTGATTGGCAAGATCGGCTTGAGCCGAAATCAAACTCTGCTCGGCAGAAGCCACTGACGCTTCGGCAGCTTCAAATTTTTGCTTCAAGGCCGCTTTATTTTTTGAGGTCGCCGCATCAAGATCGACTCTGGCCGACTTTTTTGAGGCCTTGGCACTTTCGAGCGAAGTTTCAGCCGATGCCAAAGAGGCCGTTGATTTTGAAACCGCGACTGACAAGTCATTATTGACGATATTGAAAAGAAACTGCCCTTTGGAAACTTTGTCCCCTACATCCACCGCGAGATCCGCTACTGTTCCCGTTATCGTGGGATCAATGTTCGAACTTTGATCGACAATTATATTGCCGCTCGCCGAAATCGAAGAAGTGAGCGTTCCTTTTTCGGCTGTTGAAGTGATGTATTGAACCTGACTCGTGGTTGATTTTGATTTGCTATACCACCAATAGCTTCCCCCGGCTATCGCGAGAACAATCGCCGCGATGATATAAGATTTTTTCAGTTTCATGACTCTGGATTTATTGAATATTATTATTCTCTTTGTCGAATACGCGAACAAGATCCGCGTTTACCATTCCATTGTCGCCCGGACACCCCATCACGACAATTTGCTCGTCGTTCTTGAGATCGTTAACGCTGATTGTGCTTTGTCCCCGCTTGATGAGAGTTTGATCCGAAACTGAAATCGTATTTTCCTGACCGTCACGGTCTTTGATGACAATTTGGTTGTCCGCGACGGAAATGATCGCGCCTGCGATTCCATGACTGTTGCGAAATCCGCGCCCTTCAAAACCGCGCATCATATCCCGCGGACTTTGACCCGGACCCCCCATCATTCCCATCGGTCCGGGATGACCGCCGATGAAATTGCGCTCATAGTTTTCTCCGAACTTATAGGAAAACTTGGCTTTGTGAAATCCAATTGCTACTCCTCCCGCAAAACTTACGAGCACGATGATGAATACACCCACAGCCAACGTAGCAATCTTAAATTTTTTTGATTTCATTGTTTCTTGGATGTTCATATATTTGTTATGTTAAATGCTTAAAATTATTATTACTAAATTTGAAATACCAACTCAACATCAGCATCACGGCGAGAACCGGAACGAGCATTGCGGAAATTTCCACGACCGGCAAAGTTTCGAGAAGAGAAATTGAGAATGATCCCATATTTGAAAATATTGTTCCCGTGTCGGAAAAAACAAGCTTCGCGAGATTCCAAAAATCGGACTCCAAAAACGCCTGCCCAAAGACGAATAGAGTATAAACCAGCGCGCCAAAAGACACCGTTAGCCCGCCACGGGCAAACATCAGCTTTCTCGCCACTTTTCGGCTGTTTTCGATTGCAACTGCTTTCAATATCCTCCCTTCGAGCCCCCGCGAAGGTTCGATATGCTTGAGATTCTTGAAGATTTTTTGGATATTTTGGGTCATGTTGTTAATACGAATGATTGGCTGGAATGGACGCAATATTTGAATATACACTTTTTCAAATATTTGATAATATAGCTTAAGCCTGTTGATACCTAATCTATGAGTATTTTAAAGACAAAATACGATAAAAATTACTATAAAAATTATTTTTATAGAGAAAGGGAAAATTCCCAAAGAAATCAGAACCGGATTAAAAAAATAACCGAACATAAAAAAGCGGGTAAATTTCTTGAAATTGGATGCGGCGAAGGTAAATTATTGAAAGAAGCGGAGAAATTCTTTGAAATCGAAGGTTTTGATATTTCCCATTATGCCATCGAACAGGCAACCCGGTTAATTGGCGACAAGGCCTGCCAGAAAGACATTGAAAAAAGCTCCTTACCGAATGATTGCTATGACGTGATTGCTGTATTTAATTTACTTGAGTACACAACAAATCCTTACGGGGTGATTATTAAATTGCAATCTAGTCTTAGAAAAAAAGGAATGCTAATTGGATCGGTTCCGAATAATTTTGGAATCATCGGCAAAACATTTACTTATATTTCAAATCTGATTGATAAAACCCATCGCTCAACATATTCCCCTAATGTCTGGAATAAGTATTTTCATGAAGCAGGTTTTGAAAAAATAATATTTTTCGGGGAGATACCAGTTGGAAGAAATAGAAATTTTTATATAAAAAATAAATTTTGGAGATATTTATCTTTTAATTTAGTGTTTATTTGTAAAAAATGATTTTTATTAAAATAATACTATTTTTTTCAACTTTCCCAACCCCCTTTGATGCCGGCTTTTGATCGTGTTGTAGGGTTCACCCAAAATTTCGGCGATTTCATGGAGGGAAAAGTCTTCTTTATAGTGAAGCAATAATATGGCGCGGTAGTGCGGCGGGAGTTTTTTTAATATTTCTTCAAGTTCGTTTGCGATATCTTTTCGATGCAGAATTTCATCGGGCAGAATATTTTCACCGGCTATTTCATTAAATATGCTCTCTCCCTCTTCATTCACAAATGCAGAAAAGGCAACTTCTTTTTTCTTTTTGAAATAATCGTAAGTTGTATTCTTTGCAATCGTGAAGAGCCAAGCTTTAAAACTCCTGTTTCTGTTAAAATTCTTAAGATTTTTCCAAACCTTTACAAAAGTTTCCTGCGCCAGATCTTCCGCAACTTCTTTGCTGCCAGTAATCCGATAGAGAAAATTGAAAACCGGCGAAAGATGTTTTTCGAGCAGTTTCGCAAAAACCTCTTCCCGGCCGTTCAGATATTCTTCACCAGCTTGTTGTCGCCTGTATCCATATGGTAAATAAGCGCTGCTACGGCGCTTGAAATTGCGTCGCTCGTCACAAGCGAAAGTAAGCTTTCGCTTGTGGGTTCGCTAGCAATTATAATACATCAAAACACCCTAGCATACTTGCATTTTTTGGCAAATTTATCCCTCACCAATTTTTCTGACGGCTCACCGTTGAAGTTGACGGACAAAAACTGAAACTTAAATTATATAAAATTGGTGAGGGATAAAAAAACAACGGCTAGCGTTGAATACTTTACCCTATGTTCCAAAAATGCTTCGTCGCAGTATTATTTGCGAGTGAGCATGGTTTTCCCCGACGTCACGTCGGGGAAATCACGAGCAAATTCTACAATGAGCGAGTTCGCTGGAACTCGCGAATGGTGCGACAAGCATTTTTGGAGCAAAGTAACCAGTCTAGTTATAAACTTTCTTGTAATACAAACTTACGTCGCTCACCCACTTGGCCGCGTCGGCGGAACTTCGCGCGCTGCAAGCTGATCCGCATTTCCAGAGTACCATTTCGCGGGGCGTGTCAATTTTTTTGGCGATGAGATTTTCAATGCGCCTTCCGACCACGTTCACCGCCTGGGCCGACGAGTCAAAACAGCTGTACCCGGCCGCGTTGCGGTTGTATCTCCCTTTGTATCCCCAATAATTGAAACATTCCTTTCCTCTTTTCTTGGGCGAATATTTTCCCCAGTCGCTTTCCTTTTTGGCAATCGCGACCAGATAAGCCGCTACTTTTCCGTCCTGTTTGGAAATGTACGGCGCCATCTTTTCAATTGGGTAGTCCGAAACTACCCTTCTGACTTTTCTCTCCAAGTCAGACGAGGAATTTTCTTTGGCAACGGGAAATGGCTTCTGGACATCATTTCTTATATTTCCGAAACACAGCCCGACAAAAAACAAAGACAAAATAACTAAACCGACAAAAACCGCCTCTTCCGGATTTTTCATTATTTTTTTGATTTTTCTTTTGATTTTCTTCATAAAAAACAAAAAACGGGACTCACCCGTCTTGCCCCGTACCAATTCTATAGTTAATCCCTAAATCAAGCATGTCCGAAAGCAAAGCCGCTTCGCGCTTTCGTTATGTTTTTAGAAAAAACTCGAATGGAATTGGTATGGGGTCTATTCTTTTTACATTATAGCAGATTTTCCAAAAGAAATCAACTTAAATCACAATTTTCCGAAATGAGCTGGCTAGTTCATGCAGCTAGAACCAGGTTTATAGACAAGAGCCTCAATTAAAACTATAATTTTAGTATAATAGATTAGGGTCTTGTAAGCCTTTTGGAAGATTGATAAGACCCTAGATTTAAAT
>Ga0210058_1002641_pt1 | contig 14526 bp, 13 predicted proteins | sample CryGeymeta201511_FD_183979 | JGI IMG/M metagenome (GOLD analysis project Ga0210058, IMG submission 183979) | Groundwater microbial communities from Crystal Geyser aquifers in Utah, USA - Crystal Geyser metaG 2015-11 (SPAdes) (version 2) | ecosystem: Environmental > Aquatic > Deep subsurface >...
AGGAAGTAGTGGTTAGAGGAGGGGCGGTCAATGACCGCCCCTTTTTTCTTTAAGATTCTTTTTCTCATAATCTGATAATATAAATCGTTATAAGATTGTAAATGAAAGGACTATTTTTATGAATATTGATGAGTTATGCATTAACACTATCAGGATGCTTTCTGTTGATATGGTGGAGGAAGCCAATTCAGGACATCCGGGAATGCCGATGGGCGCAGCTCCTATGGCGTATGTTCTCTGGACCAGGTTTCTTAAACATAATCCTGAGAATCCAAAATGGCATGACAGGGATAGGTTTGTGCTTTCCGCAGGCCACGGCTCCGCTCTTCTTTATTCGCTTCTGCATTTAACCGGATACGATTTGTCCATAGAAGAAATTAAAAGATTCAGGCAGTGGGGAAGCAAGACGCCCGGGCATATTGAATATGGAGATACGCCCGGAGTTGAATGCACAACAGGCCCTCTGGGTCAGGGGTTCGCAATGGGTGTAGGAATGGTGATTGCCGAAAGATTTTTTGCGGCAAAGTTTAATCGTCCCGGACATGAGATAGTAAATCACTGCACGTATGCGATAGTGAGCGACGGGGATTTGATGGAGGGGATTTCGTCCGAAGCAGCCTCATTGGCAGGGCATCTGAAACTTGGCAAGCTTATATATCTTTACGACAACAACCACATCTCTCTGTCTGGAGAAACGAGACTTACGTTCACCGAGGATGTGTGCAAGAGGTTTGAGGCATACGGATGGCATGTTCAGAATGTTGAAGATGGCAATGACATAGAGGCTGTTTCGGAGACAGTAAAAAAAGCGCAGGAAGAAACAGAACGCCCATCCTTGATTTCAGTAAGGACGCATATAGGCTATGGAAGCCCGCATAAACAGAATACCTTTGAAGCGCACGGCTCTCCGCTTGGACCTGATGAGGTTACAGCCACAAAGAAGAACCTTGGCTGGCCCTTGGACCCAAAATTTTATATACCGGAAGAAGCTCTTGCACAATTCAGAAAAGCGGCAGATATAGGCGCTCGGCTTGAATCAGAATGGAAGAAGAAATTTAATTCATACAGGGAAACATATCCTGAGCTTGCATCTGAGTGGGACAATATGATGAATTTCAAATTCCCTGATACTTGGGATAAGGACCTCCCTGTTTTTCCTCCAGACCCGAAGGGCCTTGCTACACGCTCTGCTTCGGGAAAAGTAATGAATGAAATAGCGCATCATATTAGTTCTTTGCTCGGCGGCTCCGCTGATTTGAATCCTTCAACAAACACCGAGCTTAAAGGCAAGGGTAATTTCCAATTTCCTGATTCAGCGGATAAAAAGATTCAGGGCGCAGCATCAGGCGGATGGGGCTACGGAGGCGCAAACATCGCTTATGGCGTGAGGGAACATGCGATGGGAGCAATATCAAATGGAGTGGCGCTTCATGGAGGCTTGATTCCTTTTGCGAGCACTTTTTTAATATTTTCGGATTATATGAGGCCTGCCATCAGGCTTGCCGCGTTAATGAGATTGCATGTCATCTATATCTTTACGCATGACTCCGTAGCTCTTGGAGAGGACGGGCCGACCCACCAGCCGGTAGAACAGCTTGCAAGCCTGAGGGCCATGCCGGGATTGACGGTCATAAGGCCTGCTGATGCAAATGAGGCCGTAGAGTCCTGGAAGATTGCAATCGCTCACAGGGATGGCCCGGTTGCTCTGATTTTAACCAGGCAGAAAGTGCCTGTGATTGACAGGCAAAAATACAAATCAGCTTCGGAATTGGCTATGGGCGCTTATGTTATAGCGGATTGTTCTTCATGCATGCCTGAGATTATCTTAATAGCAACAGGCTCCGAGGTTCACATAGCCCTTGCCGCATATGAAAAACTCAATGCCGAGTATATTGATGTGCGTGTTGTGGCTATGCCTTCGTGGGAGTTGTTTGAAAGGCAGCCAAAAGAATACAGGGACACAGTGCTGCCGCCCGATATTAAGGCGAGGATTTCTGTTGAGGCAGGTTCAACGCAGGGCTGGCATAAGTATATTGGATTAGACGGCATTGTAATAGGAATAGACAGGTTTGGCGCTTCTGCGCCCGGAGTGATGCTGCTTGAGAAGTTTGGATTTACGGCAGAGAATATAGTTACAAAGGCAAGGGAATTATTAGAAAAAAAGATTTAACATGAAGTAATGCGCTGTAGCCGAATCCCTTTTCGCTTTTTGCAGAGATTTTTTGACAAATCTAAGGCTCGTTACAGGCAATTTCAAAACTCGCCTTTTGGGCTCAGACAGTTGAAATTGCTTGTCTTCCACTTCGCCGAGATTTGTTACCAAAAATTCTCTGATGTCGCTCAAAGTTATTTGGCTACTGAATCTGGGAGAACTAATGACAATGAGTTTTAAAGACGCCTCATCCTGCTGGAAAGAGATACTCTCTGATGTTTCAAAAAACAGAGGGCTGCTTTCTGTCATAGAAAAGTTTGCGAGAGAAAATACCGCACCGGCAAAAATAGTATTCGGCACTTCGGGCTGGCGCGGCGAGATAGGAACTGACTTTACATTCAATAACCTGCGCATTGTGACTGCGGCAATTATAGAAATGCTTAAAAGCAGTGATGAGTCAGTGATGCAGGCAATCGGCGTTTCAGGATTTGAAGGTGTGAAAAGCAGGGGCGTTATTGTAGGACATGACAACAGATTCCTCGGCCCTGATTTTGCAAGGGACGTAATCGGGATTCTTCAGAGAGAAGGGATTAAAACATGGTATGCAGGCGAAGCGTCCACGCCTGAGTTTTCAGCAGGGATAGAGATGTCAGGCGCAGCGTGCGCGATTAACTTAACTCCTTCACACAATCCTGCAAATTATGCCGGGCTAAAATTTAATCCCTCGGACGGAGGAGCTGCGGGAACGCTGATTACAACGAAAATAGAAGAGATTGCAGACAGGATGATGAGAGAAAGCAACCCCCCTCTACCCCCCTTTAGTAAAGGGGGGAGGGGAGGGGGGTTAGTTGAAAAGATTGACCTTACATCTCTGTATATAAAATATATTCTGGAGAGAAAGACGCTGGATATAGAAAAAATCAGGAGTTTTATAGACAACGAGGATTGTATTTTTTGCGTTGACAATGTTCACGGAGCGACCAGGGGGCGACTACAGAGGATTCTGGAAAATTCGGAAGGCGGATTGCGGATTTCGGAATTAGAGGCAAGAGGAAAAATCAAGTTCTTGAGGACAGAGGACGATTTTCTTTTCGGAGGCGTGGCTCCTGAGCCTTCAGAGAAAAACATGCAAGGTGTTGAGAGGGTTTTGCGCGAGAGCAATGCGAGGTTCAGAATGGGGGTTATCATAGACCCTGATGGCGACCGCATAAGACACGCTGACGCAAATATGCAGATACCGATGAATTATTTTGGAGCCATGGCGTTTCATTTCCTGAGCGTGCATAAAGGGATTAAGGGGATAGGCGTAAAATCTGTCGGCACGAGCAATCTCCTGAATGCTATTGCAGAAAAACTTGGGATACCTGTGAGAGAGACAAAGGTAGGTTTTAAAAATTTCAGGCCGTATATGCTCCGGTCATCAAAGGAGAGGGCTGTGGTTGCCTTTGAAGAATCAGACGGGATGACAGGATATAACCATACTCTTGAAAAGGATGCGCTCTTCGGGCTTCTTCTTGCAATAGAGATGATGGCAGTAACAGGCAAAAACCTGAGCGGCTATCTGAAAGACATAATGGATGAATTCGGGCATTACTATCCGGACCGCTCCGGCATTCCAGTGGACCGTTCTCTTGCCGGGGAGCCGTTAGTCAAAAAACTTTCAGTTATCGGAGAGCATTACAAGGTTGGAGCCGCGCTTAATATCGGCGGGAACAAAAGAACCATAAGTGATGTTATTATAGTTGACGGAACAAAACTTGTGTTTGACGACGGCTCATGGTTAATGATAAGGCCTTCGGGAACTGAGCCGAAGGTAAGGTTTTACATTGAGGCAAGAACAGAAGAAGAAAAGAAGGCAGTGTTTGAAGCAGCGGAAAAAATAACGAAAGAGGCGCTTGGGTTGATATGATACAAAACACCTTCAGCATATTAAATGGAATTGGCGTGAAACAGGAAAGAAGACTTTGGGAAAACGGAATTCTCACCTGGAAAGATTTCTTGAATACCCCGAGGATGCATTCTATGAGTTCAGACAAAAAAGCTGTTTTTGACAACAGTCTTTGTTCCGCCTTGCAGGAGCTGAAAAATTCCAATGCGAGATATTTTGCCGACACCGTAAAAAGGAGAGAGCACTGGAGGCTGTTTGATAAATTCAAAGGCGAGGCAGTATGCCTGGATATAGAGACAAGCGGCCTGATGCCTGACAAGGGCGGATATGTAACTGTTGTAGGCATGTATGACGGCTGTGATTACAGGTGCTTTGTCAGAGGCAACGGCCTTTCACCTGAGAATCTTAATAAGGCGCTTTCAGGATACAAATATCTTATAACATTTTACGGAGTTGTATTTGACGTCCCTTTTCTTTTTCGTTCCATGCCCGGGCTGAGGTTTGACATCCCTCATTTTGATATATGTTTCGGTTCAAGAAAGCTCGGATTTCAGGGCGGACTTAAAAAACTTGAAACCAGCATGGGAGTTGAAAGAGACGAGGCCGTCAAGGGCATGAACGGTTATGACGCCGTGAAATTATGGGGAGCTGCGCAAAACGGAAGCGCTGAGGCTCTGGACCTGTTAAAGCTTTACAACAAGGAGGATACTGTAAATCTATTCGGCATAGCTGAAGTTATTTATCAGCGATTAAGGGCGCAGACCGGCATAGAAGAATATCTCAGATAAAATACCTGTGTTGCATGGAGTTCTATCCCCGCATTTTTTGTTGGACTCTTGACTTTAACTGCCCCATTCTTTTATCTTGTTTAAGCAAATTCATGTTATCACAAAGGAGCGATAATGGCTAAGATAAAAGTCGGCATCATCGGCGGCTCGGGGATGGATGACCCGCGCCTTATCAAGAATAAGAAAGAGAAGAAGGTAAAGACGCCTTACGGCAATCCTTCATCCGCTCTGACAGTCGGAAAGATAGAAGGTGTTGATGCGGTTATACTTGCGCGTCACGGCAAAGGCCATTCCATTTATCCGACAGGCGTTAATTTCAGGGCAAATATTTACGCCCTTAAAAAAGAAGGCTGCACGCATATCCTTGCCACAACAGCAGTAGGCTCGCTCAGAGATAAAATAAAGCCGGGAGACCTTGTGTTCGTGGACCAGTTTATAGATAATACAAAACACAGGGCGCTAACATTCCATGACGAAAAAGTGATTCACACTCCTATGGCAGAGCCTTTCTGTAAAGAATTGAGGGCTCTTTTGGTAAAATCCGCAAAAGAACTTAAGCTCAGGCATCATCAAAAGGGCACTGTGCTCACGATTGAGGGCCCAAGGTTTTCCACAAAGGCGGAATCTCACATGTTCAGGAGCTGGGGAGCTGATGTGATTAATATGTCAACTGTGCCGGAGGTAATCCTGGCAAGAGAGGCCGGTATCTGTTATCAGACAATAGCAATGTCAACTGATTATGACTGCTGGAAAGAGGGCGAGAAGCCTGTAACCTGGGAGATGATTGTTTCAATAATGAAAAAGAACGCTGAAAATGTTAAAAGACTTCTTCTTCATACAATAACTAAGATTAAATTTGAACATTGCGAAACATGCAAATCATAGGAGGAAATAATGCCGATTAAATCAAAAATCAGAACAGTGCCTGATTATCCGAAGAAAGGAATAATGTTCAGGGATATAACGACTCTCATTAAAGACCCGGTCGGATTCAGGCTTGTAATTGACAGTCTGACACAGAGATACATTACGGGAGATATAAAGTTTGATGTGATAGTCGGGATAGAATCCAGGGGATTTATAATAGGCGGAGCGCTTTCTTACACTCTTGGCAGGGGATTTGTCCCGATAAGGAAAAAGGGGAAACTTCCTGCTGAAAAAATAACCCATGAGTATGAACTTGAATACGGCACGGATATTATAGAGATTCATAAGGACGCAATAGGGAAGGGCGAGCGTGTTCTTATTGTAGATGACCTTCTTGCGACAGGAGGAACTGCGCTTGCGGCGGCTGCCCTAATAGAAAAACTTGGCGGCACAGTCTCTGAACTGTGTTTCATTGTTGACTTGCCTGAGGTGGGCGGCAGAAAAAGAATTGAGGCAAAGGGATACAAAGTTTTTGCGCTGACGGAGTTTGAGGGGGATTAAAAGATGAAGCCTTTTACAAAAATTGCAATTGCCGTATTCTCACTGGTTGCCGTTTTACATCTGCTGAGAGTCATAGTATTCCCAAAAATCCATTCTGCCTTTTAACAAAGTACTTTCTTTTTAGAGGCTTTTTAATATAAACTTTCACAAGAATATTCAGGAGGTTTAATATGGAAATAAACACAAGAAAGAAAGACAACGTTCTCGTCATCTCACTTAAGGGAAGGCTGGATGCTGTAACGGCGCCTGATTTTGACAAAAAACTTGAAAGTCTGCTGTCCGAAGGCGAAAATGCCCTCATCATTAATTTCAGCGAGCTTAAATATATCAGCAGCGCCGGACTCCGCAGTATCCTCGCCTCTGCAAAACAGTTAAAGGCAAACGGCGGCAGGATGCTGTTGGCTGAACTCAGGGGTCCGGTAAAAGAGGTGTTTGAGATTTCAGGTTTTTATTCTATATTTCAGATATTCGAGTCGGAAGCAGATGCCTTAAATCAGATGATATGAACTTCGTATCAGAAATAAAGCTTGCCGCCAAGCTCGAAAACCTTGAAATGCTGATTCAATCGGTAACGACATGCGCAAGAGAACAGGGATTCAGCGATAATAAACTGCCTGTCATTGAACTTGCAGTTGAGGAGGCATTTGTCAATATCTGCAAATATGCCTACCATTATGGAGAGGGCGCTGTTGAGATAAGATGCAAGCTTGATGATGACAGGTTTATTATTGAGATTATCGATTGGGGGATGCCCTTTGATATTACCTCTTTGCCCGATCCTGACATCACACAGGATATATCGGAACGCAAAATAGGAGGGCTCGGCGTTTTTTTTATTAAAAAAATGTCGGACGATATCCGGTACAGGCGGGAAGACAATAAAAATATTTTAACCCTTGTTATCAACAGTGCGAAATAATTATACATATATATTTTTTGTATGTGTAATCCTTACACTCTTTTTATTAACCCCTTCCGATGCCATTGTTGAAAAATCCCTTAAGAAAGCGTCCTTTATTCCCCAGTGGAGTCCGCAGGCGCAGTTTGCAGGTTATTATGTCGCGCTCGAAAAAGGGATTTATAAAAAATATGGGATTGACCTCACTATAATATCCGGCGGGCCCGACAGACATCCAACAGATTTCCTGAAAAATAAAAAGGCTGACTTCGCAACCTTCTGGCTTTCTACAGCAATACAGCGGAGTTCCGGCGGCATAAAGATCATTAACATAGGACAGATTATTCAGAAGTCTGCCCTGATGCTTGTAGCAAAAAAGGCAAGCGGCATAAAAACATATACGGACATAAATAACAAGAAAGTGAGCATCTGGGAAGGGGACTTTGCCATCCAGCCCCATGCGTTCTTCAAAAAATATAATCTCAATGTAAAGATCATCCCGCAATCATATTCGGTAAACCTTTTCTTAAGAGGCGGGGTTGACGCTGTATCAGCCATGCTGTATAACGAATACCATACCATCATCAATTCAGGATTGGATCCTGATGAGCTGACTACATTTTTCTACTATGATTATGGATTGAACTTTCCTGAAGACGGTATATACACGCTTGAGGATACCTTCCAAAAAGACCCTGAAGTTTCATGCGCCTTTGTAAAGGCATCCATAGAAGGCTGGCTCTATGCCTTTTCGCACCCTCAGGAGGCAACTGATATCGTCTTAAAATCTATGACACAGGCAAAGATTCCTGCCAACAGGATGCATCAGAAATGGATGCTTGAAAAAATGAAAGAACTGATATTGCCGGAGAATAGTCAGGGAAATATTGGCGTGCTGAAACAATCAGATTATGAATTAGTTGCGCAGGAATTAAAGAAAGTAGGGCTGATTAAAGCGATTCCTCTGTTCAAGGACTTTCATAGAAAGTGTAACAGCCATGTTCAAAAATAGAGGCATAGCATTCAAGCTCATCTTTTTTTTCTGCGTAAGCAATGCGCTCATTTTTTTGCTGATCCTCAGTTATAATTACCGCTTCTCAAAAAAGATGATTGAGAAGAATGTGGAGAACAGCTCAAAAAATCTTGCCCATTCAACTGTAAACAGAATAGAGATTGTCCTTCAGTCTGTTCAAAAAATCCCTGAAAACCTGGCATATTTCCTTGAGCGCGGCTCTTATACTAAAAAAGAACTTTTAGAACTTCTTAGGACACTGGTTGAACGCAATCCGGAGATATACGGAGCCGCCATTTCCTTCGAACCCTATGCGTATGAGAAGAATTCCCGTTACTTTGCTCCATACTTCTATAAAGACGGCGGGAAAGTAAAATTCTCATATCTCGGGAATGAATCTTACAGATATTTCTATCTCGACTGGTATCAGATCCCAAAGGAACTTGGACGTCCCGGCTGGACAGAGCCTTACTTTGATAAAGGCGGAGGCAATATCCTGATGGCAACCTACTCCGTCCCTTTTTATGCTAATATTGACGGCAAAAGGCGATTCATGGGCATTGTTACTGCCGATATATCCCTTGAATGGATGCGGAACATGGTTTCGTCCATAAAAATATTAAAGACGGGCTATGCCTCCTTGTTATCGAAGAACGGAACATTCATTACACACCCGTCAAAGAAACTGATAATGAATGAGAGTATATTCAGCATTGCGGAGGAACGTGGAGATAGCGGCATGAGGGAAACGGGAAAGAAAATGATAAGAGGCGAGACAGGTTTTTTCCCTTATAAAAACATCTATGGTCAGGAGTGCTGGGTTTACTATGCTCCCGTTCAATCGAGCGGCTGGTCCCTTTCCGTGCTCTTTCCCATGGATGAGCTTATGGAGGATATAGTCAGCCTTAATCGCACTGTGCTCTTTGGAGGCATTGCAGGCATATTGCTTCTCTCGCTGGCAGTGGTATTCATAGCCCATTCCATAACAAAACCTTTAAGGGCATTCTCAAAGGCAGCCGGTGAAATAGGTTCCGGGAATCTGGACGTTGAACTGCCTTCTGTCAGGACAGGCGATGAGGTCGGGAGACTTGCAAATGCATTCCAGCACATGAAAGTATCACTGAAAGATTATATTGCAAAACTCACCGATACAACTGCCGCAAAAGAGAGAATAGAGAGCGAGCTTAAAATCGCCCATGACATACAGATGAGCATCCTGCCGAAGATATTCCCTCCCTTCCCTGACAAGCCTGATACATTTGACCTCTATGCCGTGATAAAACCTGCAAAGGAAGTAGGAGGCGACTTCTATGACTTTTTCTATATTGATGATTCTCACTTCTGCTTTGTTATCGGAGATGTATCAGGCAAGGGCGTTCCTGCATCTTTGTTTATGGCAGTCACAAAAACGCTTATTAAGGGCAATGCCACAGGCATCGCCGATCCGGGGAGGATTCTTGCAAAAGTAAACAATGACCTGAGCGATGGCAATGACGCCTGTATGTTCGTCACGATATTCCTTGGCATACTCAACACAAAAACCGGTGAGATACTTTATGCAAACGGAGGACATAATCCTCCAATGATAATAAATGGCGGCGGCGCGGCAGAATTTCTCAATGTCCCCAAGGATATTGTTGTGGGGGCAGTAGCTGGCTATGCGTATAAAACAGACAGCGCAACCTTGAAACAGGGAGATTCAATCTTCACTTATACCGACGGGGTGACAGAAGCGATGAACGGGAAGGAAGAGTTGTTTTCTGAAAAAAGGCTGCATGAGAAACTAAGTTCAACACAGGGAAAGACAGCAAGAGATGTCATCTCTTATGTAATGGAAGAAACAGCGCTATTTACCGGTGATGCCCCGCAGTCCGATGATATAACGATGATGATGTTGCAGTATAAAGGGGGCAAATAATTCAGCAGCCAACAATGTTGGCGTTTGCGGACAAAGGTTGGCGGCGGAGGGGATTGTATTTCATTGATTTTGCAGGATAAAGTATCCGGCATGGCGCTTGCTTTATCTTTATATATGACATTGATTGTCATGTTTTAAAAAATCAGAAAAAGGAGGAAGATTACAATGAGTAAGAAGGTTAATTTGATTTTTGCAGGGTTGGTATTTGCAGCGCTAATGGTATTTTTGGCGGCGGAGGGCGCGGAGGCGTTCTGTGTTTATGATAAGACGGATAAGGTCGTTAGAGTAGAACAGGTCAGTGGGCACAAAGCAGGCTATGGTTTTTCAGTAAAAATAAGCCCAGACGATAAACAGTGTTGCCACTGGTCAAACACTGACTGCAACAAAGAGGGCAACAAGGACTCAAGGGTTTCTTTTGATGTTTTTATCGAGCACCGTGAACTTTACAAAGGCGACGAGCGTATATGTGCAGCTTTTTGGATAGAAGCCGGTGGCTGGATGACGGTGGTAAAAAAGCAAGATGCTCGAGGGGATTATTATACCTGTGAACGTCATAAATGATACCTGTTTAGGTTAAACCGGGACAGGTTATTATGTTGATGATTTAACAAAGTAATGGAGATAAATAAAAATATGACATTAGATGGTGATAAACTTGCATCAGGCCTCTCTGTCGAGATGGAAGAGGAGGCGGAATACAAGCGTCAGCTCGGGCTGTTTAGCAGGTCTTCAACAGAAAAAGGCATTGAACTCCTAAAGATCGGCGAGATCATCGCAGGTCTTAAAAAGAGAGAGAAGTTTCTTGACATAGGCGCCGGCGGCGGAGACCTCACCATCCCCATATCCCAGTCATTCAAAGAGACCACTATTGTAGAGCCCAATGAGAAGCAGGCTGTCATGTTTCAAAAGAGGCGCCCCGGCGTTAAGGTTTACAATGACCACTGGAAAAAGGTTGATATTGGAACACAGCGCTTTGATTTTATCCTCTGCTCTCATGTCCTCTACTATATTAAAGACGACAAATGGCTTTCTACCATCGAAAAGATGCATCGCCACCTTGAAGACGGCGGCGCCATTGCCGTTGTTCTCCAGTCTCCCATAGGAGAGGTTGCGCGGTTTTTTAATCAATTTACCCGGTACGATGTCAACATCCTTGAACTATGGCAGCAGCTTATCCAGCGTTATGGAGAGAAAGCCATAGAGGTGCGTTATTTCATTAATGAAATATGGACGGAGAATCTGGAGGATATGCTGGATATTGCCCTTTTTCTCCTTTTAGACCGCAAATTCAGGGAAAAGGCAGACGCGATAAAACACTATCTTGAAACGCATCACAAAGTTGAGAATGGTTATCGTATCTTCCAGGATGAGATTCTCCTGGCAGTCAGAAAGGCATGATTTGAGGAAATATAATCTGTGCTATACCGTCGGCATAGCAAGACAACGGAGGATAAAAATACGATGATTAAAAAACTTGAGAACTATTTCGAATTGAAAACAAAAGGCACGGATATCAAAACAGAAGGCATAGCAGGACTGGCAACCTTCTTAATGATGGCATATATCATCGTTGTCAATCCCGCGATTTTGTCCAAAGCAGGCATGCCGTTTTCCGGTGTGCTCTTTGCTACTGTTCTTGTCTCCGCATTAAGCTCTATCGCTATGGGGATTTATGCGAATCTCCCATATAGCCTTGCGCCTGGAATGGGTATCAATGCCTTTTTTACATTCAGCATTGTAATGGGAATGGGCGTAAGCTGGCAGACTGCCCTTGGAGCTGTATTTATCTCAGGCGTGGCTTTTATTATTTTATCTCTGACAGGACTAAGGACGGAGATTGTGAAGGCAATCCCGAAATCACTCCGGTTTGGTCTTGCCGCTGGAATCGGGCTGTTTCTAACATTCATTGGACTACAGAGCGTGGGATTCATTGTTTCCAATAAGGACACTGTTGTAAGCTTTGGCGGATTAAACCTTACCACAATCCTCTTTTTCATCGGGTTGATCTTTACATCTGTGCTGGTGATTAAAAGAGTATTAGGATCCTTTATTATCGGGATTTCTTTTATTTCCGTCCTGTCGGTGATTATTTCTTATGTCGGCGCATGGTCAGGATGGCTTGATAAACCAATAATAACAATGCCGGAAGAGATTTTTGCCCTGCCTGCCTTTGATGTTTTTTTAAAACTTGATATTCTCGGCGCATTAACCATCGGCATGATTCTGCCTATCTTTTCACTCCTCTTTGTCGATCTTTTTGATTCCCTCGCGTCATTTGTCGGTGTTGCTGAAGCGGCGAAACTCGTTGATAAAGACGGCAATCCGACAAACATCGGCAAAGCGCTGGTTGTAGATGCTTTCTCAACAACGATATCAGGACTTTTCGGAACTTCCTCCGGAACGGTTTATGTCGAGTCGGCCGCCGGTATCGAAGAGGGAGGCAGAACCGGTTTGACATCCGTTGTGACCGGGCTTCTGTTCATTCCATTCATGTTCTTATCGCCCCTCCTCTCCTTTATCCCCGCGGCAGCTACAGCTCCCGTCCTGGTTTTAGTCGGCGTCTTTATGGCGAAACCTCTCATGGATATTGATTGGAAAAACTTTGAAGAATCAATACCTGCATTTTTGGCGGTCATAATAATCCCTCTCACCTTTAGTATCACGCAAGGAGTTGTCTGGGGGTTTCTGGTTTACACCTTAATAAAGCTCCTCCTCGGAAAGGCAAAAGAGATACACTGGATCATCTATGGGATAGACTTTTTTGCGCTTATCTCCTTGATTTCACCGATGTTTGTGGCGCCTTAACTTTGCTGGAGTTCAATGAATTCAAACCTTTCGGCGTCAAACAGACCTCTATCGCTTAATTTTAGTTTGGGAATTACGAGCAGCGCCATAAAGGATAAAGTCATATACGGAGATTTCAGACTTGAACCCATTTGTTTTAAAATGTTATTTAATACTGAATATTTTTCTGCAACCTTAAACCCGTCTTCGTCTGACATCAGACCGGCAATTGGAAGCCGAAGACATTCCCTCACATCCTCATGCACAACTGAAAGACCGCCTTTGTTTTCTATAATAAGGTTAACTGCCTCTGTAATATCTCCATCGGAAACGCCGACAGCTATTATATTATGCGAATCATGTGCGATAGATGAGGCTATTGCGCCTCGTTTAAATCCGAATCCCCTTATGAAGCCTATTGCCGGCAGGGCGTCCTTATACCGGTTTATTACCACAATTTTTAAAATATCATTCTCAATATCAGTGATGATATGTTTATTCTTTATCTTTGGCAGCACAGTGGATTTTTCTGTAATCAATTGTCCCTCAATAGCATCAATTACATTTATTCTTTTGCCGTAACTTTCAACTAAAAAGTCCGAAACGGCCTTCTTTCCGGCATTAAAGTAATTTAAAATGTCTTCTTTAACTCTCGGCAGCAATGACTCTCCGTTCTCCGACACGACCTCGCCGTTTATATAGGTCTTTAAGATATTAAAGGCAGTAAAGTTATCTATGACAACAAAATCAGCATAATCCCCTTCCTGCAGTAATCCTACGTCAAGATTGTAATGTCTTACAGGATTTACACAGGCGCATTTGAGAACCTTCATCCTGTCTATACCCTTATGCAGCGCCCTCTTGACAAGGTCATTGATATGCCCTTTAACAAGGTCGTCAGGATGTTTGTCATCGCTGCAGAACATGCAGTCATCAGGATATCTATCAACAAGACCTATCAGCGCTTCAAAATCTTTTTCAGCCGAACCCTCTCTAATCTGGAGTTTCATTCCCATCCGCAGCTTTTCAATGCCTTCCTCGTATCGGGTTGTCTCATGGTCTGTAGTTATCCCTGCGCTAATATATTTCTTTAGGTTGCTGCCGCTTAAATTAGGGGCATGTCCATCTATATTTTTGCCGTATTTCTTGGCCAATTCAATTTTGGACATAACAATCGGATCATCGCAAATTACACCCGGAAAATTCATCATCTCACTCAAATACCTTATTTTTTCCATCTTTAACAATGATTCCGTTTCTTTCAAGCACAGTTCTGCCCCTGCTGTTTCAAAGGCAGTTGCAGGGACACATGAAGGCGCTCCAAAATAAAACTTAAGCAGCGTTTGTTCGCTGTTTTCTATCATAAAATTTATTCCCTCAATACCGAGCACATTTGCTATTTCATGGGGGTCTGAAACAACTGCAACCGTGCCGTGTCTTACTGCCAGTCTTGCAAACTCTGAAGGCATCAACAGTGAGCTTTCAATATGGACATGAGAGTCAATAAGCCCGGGAATGATAAAATTTTCATGCCTTCTGTAATCTCTTGTTATCCGAACAATTTTTTTGCCCTGAATCACCAATGTGCCGGAATAGATAGTCTCATTTAAGACATCAACAATATTTCCTGATATTCTCTTTATCATTTTGTTTTATTA
>Ga0210058_1002649_pt1 | contig 14493 bp, 10 predicted proteins | sample CryGeymeta201511_FD_183979 | JGI IMG/M metagenome (GOLD analysis project Ga0210058, IMG submission 183979) | Groundwater microbial communities from Crystal Geyser aquifers in Utah, USA - Crystal Geyser metaG 2015-11 (SPAdes) (version 2) | ecosystem: Environmental > Aquatic > Deep subsurface >...
AACGTCCAAGGCTAAGGCAAGTTTTTGCAATGTTTCATAGGTGGGATTTGAATTGATACCTTTCTCAATTTTAGCCACGGTATTCAAAGATAAATCAGCAAGCTTTGATATTTTCTCCAAAGAATAATCTTTTTCTTTTCGCAACCGTTTTAAGTTTTCGGCAATTGTATTATCAGATTTATTTGACTGTGGCATGCTTTGAGCTTAATATTTTAATGTTAAACTTCAAGTATGATAAGTTTAATCTTCACATCACAATCTTAATGAAAAAAACAACCGTAATCAATAGAACAAATTCCAACCGCCCCCGAATATCATTTAAACATATATAATTATGAACAACCTGCAAGAACACGCAGACACAGGTGGAATCTGTCAAATTTCATTCCAAAAAAACGGTCAAACTTATACCATCCTTGAAGGAATAATAGTGAGTAACGAAAATGGATATTCAGTTACATGCAAAGGATACTACAAAGGTACTTCGTTAGACGGGAAACCATCAGGGGGAAAAATCAATGAAGAAGCCGTATTCATATCCAAAGATGACGAAGCCCATGCTGAACTAAATCAAAATCAAATTCTCGCAAACTAGTTTTTGTCTATCCCATTAAGCACTCCCATTCACCTAAGTGAATGAAAAATATCCTCCCAATCGCAACACACAACAGCAGAATACTTTCCGCAAATCCAGAAAAATTCCAAAGTCAAACAACCCAGATGTATAGGTCATAGACTTCTTTCATGCCACTCTTGGCTGGGGCGGTAGGATGACGCTAATCGCTTCGCGATTAGCTAGGCTCCTGCGCCGCTCGGTCATGCTGAATTGTACCACTTCGTCATGACTCTCGCTATCCTCGTAGCTCGAACCTTGGGTTCTCATCCTATTCTCTCCAAATCAATCAAAAAAGACTCCAGCCTTCGGCGGAGTGTTTTTTTGATTGGCTGGGGCGGTAGGATTCGAACCTACGAATGCCAGGACCAAAACCTGGTGCCTTACCACTTGGCGACGCCCCAATGTGTGCCTCGTCAATTTATATGGTTTTGAGAGTGATTTCAAGAAATAAATCTTTTGACCACTGCTGATCTTCCATTTAGAATGCCTTCCTTACATTATCATGTCGAATTTTATGGCTAAGATCTTCTAATTCCCAGATCGTTTTAAACCCTCGGAACATCCTGCTGTCGTACAAGCACCTACATCTCCTCTAGTCATACCTTTTGCGCCACTATCGACTGAGCAACCAGAGGCTGAACGAAATTTTGATTCTTTTTATGCCGAGGTCATAGAATTCGTTAGAGGGGCGCGTATTTTGCTATCTGATTCCGAGGCGCTTGGCGATTTTTTGACAGATGCCGTTTCGGTTGCCGAGAGAAATCTCGGCATTGTCTTAACAGGACCTGAAAGAATCTGGCTTGTCAGGCTGATTTTAAATTTCAACGACATCCTTGGCAAAGATGATACTTTGACTGAGATGCTACATCGGGCTTCCATGTCCGATGGTGTTTTTGTCAAAGGCAATGCGTATCTGCAAGCCGGAAATGTCGGACTCATGGCTGCTGCCGGCATGGCGCCATTAAAAAGTACTCAGACCGATAAGTCTCGACTGGGTTTTTATACTCGACAAGCTGATGTGTCTTATTATCAAGCCGGATTGCTACTCAACAACCCTTTCTATTTATCAATCACTCATATTGGCAATGATAAAATTCCCGATTTCATTGACATTGTTCGGTTTTTCAGATTCCTATACGTACAAAAAGATATAATCAGCTTGTATAAATTTGTTGCCGAACGGACAAGGCTCAGAATTAAGTTTGCTCCTCTTCTCGAGAAGATTTGATTCATCATATTCCCTACTCATGCCAATGAGCGCATGGTGTTTCCATTTTGATAAGGTCTCTTTTGGAGTTATAATTGAGCCATGGAAAATCAGAAAATAGCGCACATTTTTCAGGAGATAGGAGATATTTTAGAGATTCTTGGAGATAGTCGTTTTCGCATACGCTCATATCACAAAGCAGCTCAGGTTATTCATGCTTATCCTTATCATTTGCGCGATATTTACGAAAAAGATCCCAAATTACTCGATGACATTCCGGGCATAGGGAAAGCGCTAATGGAGAAAATAATTGAGATACTGACAACAGGAGACTGCCAAACCTATCTCAGACTTGTCAAACAGGTCAAACCGGGGCTGCTGGACGTCCTTAGACTTCGTGGAATCGGCCCTAAGAAGACAAAACTCTTCTACGATGAGCTGGGTATCGATTCTGTCATAAAACTCAAGGACGCGGCAAGACGTAGCCTGCTACGCGAGCTTCCCGGCATGGGAGAGAAAAGCGAGGCCGATGTTCTCGAATCTATAGAGTCTTATGGCAGGCTTACCGCGCGTATCCCCTTGCATGATGCCATGATAACCGCCGAAGGGATTTTGGCATATATGCACAAGTCCAAACTTGTGAAAAAAGCTACTTATGCAGGCAGTTTGCGCCGTCGCCGAAGAACTATCGGAGACATAGATATTCTTGCGTCCGGACCTTCCGAAATCATCGACTATTTCTGCGAATTCCCTGATATTTCTTATGTGGAAGCCAAAGGCGACACAAAGGCCACAGTAATACTGGAAAGCGGCGTACAAGTGGATTTGCGCGTTGTGCCGGAAGAGAGTTTTGGCGCTGCTCTTTACTATTTCACAGGTTCAAAAGCTCATAATATCGCTACTCGCAAAATCGCTCAAAAACTTGGTCTCAAGATCAATGAGTATGGCGTTTTCAAAGGAGAGAAATCTATCGCCGGAACTACCGAAGAAGAGATTTTCACAACAATCAAACTCCCCTATATCATCCCTGAAATGCGCGAAGACACTGGAGAGATCGAGTTCATGCGGAAGCATCCGAATTACAAAACCGTATCTGTCGCCGATATCAAAGGCGAACTGCACTCGCACACAGACTGGTCTGATGGCGATTCGACTCTCGAAGAGATGGCAGCCGCAGCTAAGGCACTCGGATACGAGTATTTGGCCATTACAGATCATTCGCCGTCGCTAAAAGTCGTACATGGTCTCGACGCAAATCGTCTTGAGGCTCAGATACGCGAGATCGACAAACTCAACAAAGAACTTACAGGGCTGACTCTGCTCAAAGGCGTGGAAGTCGATATTCTTAGAGACGGATCACTCGACATGCCTGATGATGTACTGAGCCAGCTCGACATTGTCGTTGCTTCCGTACACACATATTTCAAACTTGAGGAAAAAGAGCAAACAGAGCGCCTAATCAGGGCTATTAGGCATCCATACGTCAATATTCTCGGACATCCCACGGGCAAACTGGTAGGTCAAAGAGAGGCTTATGACGTAGATTTGAATAAGCTGATGCATGCGGCAAAAGATACAGGTACGGCGATCGAACTTAACTGCAACCCTAAGCGCCTTGATCTGGATGCGAAACATCTGAGAGCTGCACGAGATATGGGAGTGTTGATTGCACTCGATACAGATGCCCACAATACAGCTCACCTGCCTTTTGTTAAATACGGGGTGTCTATCGCTCGTCGTGGCTGGCTTGAACCTAAGAATGTTTTGAATACAATGAGCCTTCCAAAATTAAAGAAGCATCTAAACCTCAAAAAATAAATGCATAGATTTTATCACCAAATTTCCCTCGAAGGGAAAGATTCTTTCATCCTCAATGACCCTAATGTCGCTCATCAAATAAGTCGCGTGCTGCGAATGAAAGTCGGCGACCAAATTGCTATCTTTAACGGGAGTGGCATCGATTACATATGCGAGATTACCGAGATCGACAAGCGCCTTGTTGCGTGCAATGTTTTGTCTCAAAACAAGCCTGATACCGAGCGTCCACTTTATGTCCATATTTATCAGGCCGTGCCGCACACGTGGTCCAAATTCGAAGATGTTCTGAAGAAGTGTACGGAGATAGGCGCGTCAGATTTCTATCCGCTTATTACGCACAGGTGCGAGACCAAGCTCAAGGATGGTGAAGAGCCTCCCAAGGAAGACCGCTTGAACAAAATCATCATCGAAGCTTGCGAACAGTGCGGAGCGAGTGTCCTTCCTAAGCTGCACAACGTCATAAGCCTCGAAAGCGCTATGAAGTCCGCGCCTGGTATCAAAATAATGGCTTACGAAGACGAATCCAACCGCTCTCTTGAGGATCTTGTCTCAAACATCAAGCAGTCGGGCGAGGTCAGTATATTTATCGGTCCGGAAGGTGGTATAACGGAAGATGAAGCTGAGTTATTTCGCAGTCATGGCGGTTTAACTTTCCATCTCGGCAAGCGAATTTTGAGGACTGAGACGGCTTCTGTTGCAGTCTTATCGCGAATCGTGCTATAAGTTTCCTGCTTTAGACATTAACCAAAAGCAAGCATGAAAAAAGCAGCAATTTTCTTGGCGATTGCTATGACGACCGGTCTTTTTTACGGATGTTTCACATCCCCGCAAGCGATCACTTTCACTACCGCAGCGTATTCTTACATTACGCCGGGAGACGACACGATTGATCTTACTACAACTTTTGACACAAACGCTTATATCTCCAAAGTGATCTGCGGAGAAGCCGACGTCCTTGATGCAGGAGGACCTGCGCTGCAGAGCGCTTACTCCAAGCCCGATACCGACGCTGCATCTGTTTTCAACCTAGACACATCCAAGCTAGAGAAATTCGATGGAATGCTTTGTGATGTATACGTCGTTGCTTCCGATGCGTCTACAGTGGAAGAGACCGAAGCTTCCGTTAGAGTTTATGTTGGTGAGCAGGTCTCCGTTGACGCGACACCTGTTGACGCAGAGATATGCGAAGATGGAACAGTCTGCTTGATCGAAGAAGATACAGAGGAAGAGGCTGCAGAGGATGCAGATGCTGCAGAGGATGCAGATGCAGAATCTACTACTGATGCTACAGTAGAAGTAACTGCTGATGTAATTGCTGAGTAGAATATCTGAAGCTAGTATGGTGAGATCTTTCGAGGCGCAAACGAGGCATTATCGTTTGCTGAAATCGCTCAGGACATTGTTCCGTTGCTGGAGGAATGGTATCGTGACCCTGATAATTTTGATCAGTCCCGCCTTGTTCAAGCCCTTGAAGGCCTTGTAGAAGAAGCCGATACCGACGATGGAAGCGGGGTTCCTGATTTGCTGACAGCACTTAACTCCGTTGCTGATCAGTATGAACATCCTGATATTGTTACTGAGCTACTTTTTGCGGTAGATAACCTCAGAAGGAGAGCAAATGCGCAACAAACCGTGACGGACGATTCCGTGCAAAGTGTGCGAGAGGGTGTACGAATGCCTGAATAATCAAGTTATTGAATAGGGATTGTATGGGGCTTTTTTTATATGTTTTTTCCTGTTAGTATTCTTCCGTATCAAAGAGCTATTTATGAACAAAAAAATTGAACAGTTTATAGACCTGTTTGAAGCCGAAAATCACAAGCTTAATTTGTGCAAATTTGGAGACAGGAAAGATTTTATATCGAGGCATATTATGGACTCCTTGGAGAGTAGCCAGTTTCTTGCTAAAGCCAAAAAAGTTCTCGACCTTGGTACTGGCGGCGGTCTCCCTGGGCTAGTCCTGGCTATTTCGCATCCTAAGACAGAGTTCACGCTAATGGATTCGATTGGCAAGAAGTGCGTCTCCGTAGAACGTATGACAAAAGAGTTAAAACTTACCAATGTTAAGGTTATATGCGGTCGTGCCGAGGAACTTGCGCATGACATTCGTGAGAAATTCGATGTCGTGATTGCCAGGGCACTCGCTCCCCTACCTACATTGCTCGAACTTGCTTCTGGTTTTGTACGTCGAGGAGGACTTTTGATCGCGTACAAAGGCCCTAATTATCAGGAGGAGCTTACATCCTCCAAGCATGCGATGCTCGAGATGAATTTGCTTCTGGATAAAATCCACCAATATAAGCTGCCTGATGACGAGGTTAGAAGGGTGCTTATGGTATTTAATAAGAACAAAACTTTAGACTCTAAATATCCACGCCAAAATGGGCTCCCGAAAAAAAGGCCATTATAAGGCGCACGATAAGTATTTCCATAGAGCAAAGAGCGAAGGTTATCGTGCCCGTAGCGCTTACAAACTCAAGGAAATTATCGCTCGCTACAGAATCGTAAAACGAGGAGATCTGGTTCTTGATGTTGGAGCCGCCCCTGGAAGTTTTTTGCAGGTGCTAAAGGAGGTGGTTGGCAGCGAGGGCCATGTCATCGGCATAGATCTCAAAGAGATTGAGCCTATAGAGGGAGTTGAGACTGTTGTCGGAGACGTTTTCGACTACAGGCCAGAGGGCAAATTTGACGTAATCACATCCGATCTTGCTCCACAAACGACAGGTATTAAATTTATCGATAATGACGATAGCGTCGAACTGAATATGGCTACACTTGAGATCTGCAAAAAGCACCTTAATGATGGAGGACGTGCCGTCTTTAAGATTTTTCAATCTAATGAGATGAAGAAATTCATCGATGCCGCGAAGAGGGTCTTCAAACTAGTGCACCTCGTCAAACCTGATGCTGTGCGCAGCACGAGTACGGAGATATATGTAGTATGTAGTGGTAAGGGGTAACCTTGGGTTCCCCCTTACCTAATCCCCCTCCCAGCTGTTGTTCGTAAAAACAGTCCTCGCGTAGGCTCGTAAAACTTGCGTTTGGGACCCACAAGACCCAAAGCATGTTTTACTACGCGTGCTCGGATCTGTTTTTCCTCACCTCTTTTTTTGTATGTAGTGGCAAGGGGTAACCTTGGGTTCTCCGAAAGATTCCTATTGTTGCCACCAATCTCAAGTGGTAAAATGAGCCTCGTTTTCCTAATTTTCCAAAGACACATGACTAAATACAGAACCGAGAAGGATGCTCTCGGAGAGGTTTCGGTTCCAAAAGATGCCTACTTCGGCTCTTTTACCTCCAGAGCTCTCGATAATTTTCAGATCAGCGATATGTCAGCGCCAGAAGAATTCTGTACCGCGCTAGGCTACGTGAAACTTGCTGCCGCAAGAGCCAACAAGAAGCTCGGTGAACTCGGAGCCAAAGAAGCCAAGGCTATTGATAAGGCTGCATTGGAGTTCATAGATGGTAAGTTTGATTCTGAGTTCATGCTTGATGTTTTTCAGGCAGGAGCCGGTACTTCGTACAATATGAATGCAAATGAGATTATTGCGAACCGTGCAAATGAGATATTAGGCGGGAAAAAAGGCGAATACGAGTATGTCCATCCAAACAATCATGTCAATATGGCTCAGTCTTCCAACGATGTCATCCCTACAGCTACAAGGATAGCACTCGTTATGATGAGCAAGTGGTTAACTGCGGAGCTTGAGGATTTTATCAAGAGTCTTGAGGCCAAAGGGCGCGAATTTAAATCCATACAAAAAGTTGGACGGACTCACTTACAAGATGCCGTACCTATAACACTTGGGCAGGAGTTCACAGCTTATGCTCAGGCTATCAAAAACAGCTTGGAATCTCTCAAGGAAGCTATCTCCGCCCTCAAACAACTTGGTATAGGCGGCACCGCAATCGGCACAGGAGTAAATACACATCCTAAGTTCAAAGACACAATAATTGCCGAGCTGTCAGAATTAACGGGAGAGAAATTCTCCAAAGCTCCAAACTCGATCACGACTACTCATAGTATGCAGGTTTTTTCTCGCTACTCCGCGTCTCTACGCAATCTGGCTATCGAAATCCACCGCATCATGGGTGATATTCGCCTCATGAATGCAGGCCCACGCGCAGGAGTACGAGAGATCAAACTGCCAAAAGTACAACCGGGTTCTTCTATCATGCCGGCCAAATTAAATCCTTCCATCCCCGAGTGCATGAGTATGATTTGCGGCCAGGTTATTGGAGCTGACTCTGTTGTAGTTTTTGCGGCACAAGGTGGTCAATTTGAGCTAAACTGGTACACCCCGCTGATTATGTTCAATATGACTATGGCTGTCCGTATTCTTGAAAACGGACTCCGCATGACACGCGAGAAATGTATCGACGGAATCGAAGCTTGCGAGGCTGAGATCAAAGGGTCTTTTGACAGGAGTCTATGCACCGCTACAGAGCTTGTTCCAAAACTCGGATATCATGAAGTCACACGTCTCGTCAAAGAAGCTATGAAGAGCGGTAAAGGGCTTCGTGAAGTGATGGATGATGAGGACAGGGTGTAGGGTGTAGGGTGCGTTTTTTATTCCGACGTCACTGTGATCTCCAGTTCGTAAGTGTCTTTGACGCCACCTGCGTCTTCGACCTCGAGTTCGACTGTGTATATGCCCACCTCATCGAAAGTATGAGTCGGTTTGCGGTCGTAACTCTTGTCTCCATCGCCGAAATCCCATACATAACTCTGGATTGAACCTCCGCTACAAAGCGGGTCAAAAGCTACGATAAGCGGCGCCTTGCCCTGCTCCAAGCTCGCTTCGAAACAAGCAGTGAGTGTTACAGGCCTTACCGTGATTGTTATAGAGTCTGAGTCTTCGGAATTGTCGTCTGCAAGGACCGTAACAGTTGCTGTAAATGTCCCTACCGTGTCGTATTCGTAAGTTACTTCCGCTCCACCGACATACTCGTCAGAACCGTCTCCAAAATCCCAAGTGTAAGCCACTATTTCTCCGTCGGGATATGTTGATCCGGCCGCGCTAAACTCTACCTCCATCGGGACTTCTCCCGACGTTGGAGTGACCGTAAGTGCGGCATCCAAGGCCTGACCAGAAACGCTAATTGCTATTGTTTCCGTGTTCGTATTTCCATCCGCGTCTATGACTGTTAATGAGGCTATGTATGCGCCGGTTTTTTCGTATGTGTATGTGACTTTTTCGCCTGTGTCATCGGTATCGCCGTTGCCATCGAAATCCCATTCGTAATCAACGATATTGTCGTCCGCATCAACACTGCTTGAGGCGTCAAAAATGACTTCTAGTGGAACTTCTCCTTCTACCACTCCGGTCGACGAGTTAGCTTCCGGATCTGTCATAATTACGGCTACGGGTTTTTCCGATGCGCCAATGACTGTTATTTCAATTTTTGTTTTACCAGTTTCACCGACTTCGTCCTCAACTTCCAATGTGATCAGATAATTACCGGCTTCTTCGTAAGTGTGTTTCGCCGTTCTGGTTTTTACATCATTGCTGCCATCACCAAAATCCCATGTGTATTTCGTAATCTCCCCGTTTATCGACTCGGAATCGGCCGCCGAGAACGAATATGAAACTCCAGTATAATACTCGTCATTATCACTGCCTATTACTGCAACGACGTCGACGCCACCGGCTGCTATGTCCATTGTTACAACGTTGTAATCTCCATTATTGTCAGTGACTCTGAGAGACACCTCGTATGTCCCGGCTTGCTCATATGTGTACTCCGCCGTCACGTCTTCTCCATCATCGAATTTGCCGTCTCCGTCGAGATCCCATTCGTAAGAGACTATCTCTCCATCAGGATCGACACTGCCAGAAGCATCAAACTCTACGGTTAGCGGTATATCTCCTTTTTCCTGATCTACGGTGAAGCTTGCCGCCACCTTGTCATTACTGAATATTACGTCCAAAATGATCTGTTCCGTTGCTTCTTCACCTGTTTCGACATCTTCATAAGTGACAGTCAGAACAACTTCGTATCTGCCGGCATCCGGACCTTTTGTCGTATATCTATGGCTTACTGTCTCGCCTGTTGCCGTAGAGCCATCTCCAAAATCCCACTCGAAAGATATCAGTTTGTATTGATACGGGTTGAACGGTATTTGAGATGCATCGAACGTGATTGTCGCAGGTGCTGTTAGGTTAGATAAATCTTCCGGATCTGTCTTGATAATCGAAGTATCTTGCGCCGTCTGAGTTTCCACCTGTTGCGAACTTAGATACATGTATGTAAAAGTCCACGCAAAGGCCAATATGACAAATAGCGAACCTCCAAGGATTGCCATCATAATGCCTTTGTTTTTACCAGCCTTATCGTCTTTCTTGGTCATTGATACTTTGAAGAGGCCTATGATTCCTACTATGAAAGTTACGAATATCGTCATTCCAAATATGACGTTGGTAAGTGTTATCAAGAATGGGTAAAAATTCTCCTCTGAAATCCCAAACATCTTAAGGAGAGGATTGTCAGCCCCACCTCCTTGAGTCAAAAGCAGAAATATCATCACTATAATAAGTACAAACACTATTCCACCCGTGACAATTCCGGCTGTTATAGCTTTTTTCTTCTTTGCTCTTTTCTTTTTCTCTTGCAATGCTTTCTTCTGTTCCGGCGTCAGTGCTTGTTCCGGTGTCTTGGGCGCTGGCGCGACTGCAGGTTGAGCTGCAGGAGCTGGCTGAGGCGTCGTGACTACTACCGGAGTAGGTGCAGGTGCAGGCGTTGATTGTGGTGTCGGAGCCGATGCAGGTGCTACTGCAGGAGCTGGCGTGACTACCTGCGGCTGCTGTTGCTGCTTGGCTATTTCGGCAGCTTTTGCAACATCCTCCTTATGTTCTTCTACTGTTTTTTCGTTTATATAAATTTTAGGCTGCTCACCTCCCGGATTCGGAGGAGTCTGAGGGATTTGATTCCCATTATTTTGCGTATTTTCATCCATCTTTATTTTTGTTTTAGGAGCTATTCATATAACCAACTTCAAGTGGTTACCTTATAAGAAAACATATTCAAGGCATGAGGAGCGCAGCGTACTGGTAAGTACGTAAGCGACGAATAACGAAGAAAATGTTTTCTTATATCGGTAATCCTTCGGAAACAAATATATTTGAGCAGTTTCTGCGTCACTCCTCCTTGAAGTACTTTTTCAGTACTCCTTCGTCGTCCTTCCTTTAACCTACGTAAATATATTTGTTCCACTTTGAAGTTTGTTATATGAATAGCTCCTTTAGTTTATCTTCCTCACAGTGTAAATGCTAGCCCCCAAAAGTGCAAATGCAGTGGCAACCATAATAAGAACAAGTCCTTGAGCACTTGATACGGGGAATAAGTTCGCTGCCCCCGAACTATCGAATACTACTTCTTTTGTAACGGAATAAGAGCTTCCTGTATCGCTTTCTGCAGTAAGCATCATCACTACAAGGCCCCATGATGATTCATAAGAAACATCTTTGAAAGTTCCGCTTAAACATGTCGTATCCTCGAGGTCATGATCATTGTCTCTCACGCCATCGCCGTCGGTATCAAAATATACGTTTTTATCAAGCCAACAGGTGATACCTGCGCCGCTATCAAGATTGGTAGAGTACGAAATGTCTATTTTCCCCGAAGATCCGGTTATATGAATTTTTTCATCGCTTGGGCTTGGCTCAGGATTAGTCGTCAAATAAGCTATTACGTCAACTACAGGCTCTTCTAAGTCTATATCGTTAGTTACAGAGTCTTCCTTGTTCATGGAGTCCATGACTGTTAATCCCACTGTATATGAACCGTAATCGTCGTACTCATAACTTGGCTCATTACTGACGGAGTCCGTGTCGTTTGCCGGATCACCATCTCCATCCGAGTCAACTAGCGTATCGAAATCCCAAGAGTAAGATGTTATGACTATATAGTCTTCCGCTACAGATGAATTATCTGCGAAAGACACTTCTAACCCCTCTGATTCCGATGTGAATGCCGCTGTTGGCGGATCCGTATCTGCAACTAATATAGATTGCTCAACGCTATCTGATTGTCCCGCTGAGTCGTATATGACCAAACTAACCTTGTACGTTCCCTCTATGTCGTAAGTGTGAGATGGATTTTGCTCTTTTGAATCAGCATCATCGCCTGCATCGCCGTTTCCATCCGAGTCCACTAACGTGTCGAAATCCCAATACACAGCGTATAAATCAGCTCCATTAGCTTCGTCTGTTGTTGATTGGTTTGTGAAATCAACATCGAAACCTCTGACGTCGTAAACAAATGCCGCCTCGGGACCTTGAGCTGTCGATTCCACACAAAGCTGTATCTTCTTATCCGAAGTCGTAGACTGTCCCTTCTCGTCAGCAACTTTTAGCCTTATGTCGTAGCATCCTACAGCCTTAGGTTCGTACACATATGTTGCATCTGCCGTTTCTGTGTTGTCGCTGAAACCATCGCCTTCCAAATCCCAAATGTATGCCAAATCGTCACCATCAGGGTCATACGAGCTACTTGATAACGTGACCGTATCTCCCAGCATTATAATAGTATCACTTAGGCTGAAGTCCGCCACAGGGGCTTCGTTTTCGCCATTCTCTACCGTTATGGTAGGATCTTCATCAAGCTCGTCACGACTCGACACTGTGTTTCCCGCTTTGTCTGTGACTTCCACTGCTATTGCATACTCTTTTTCATCTCCTGTGCTGCCATTGGTACCTATAGTCAATGTTGCCGAAGATGTTGTCGTGATTTGAGCACCCAGTTTTTCACTGGTTTTGCCAGTATCGTAATAATACCAGTAATAGTTGGCGATACTTCCATCCGGGTCCTGTGCGTCCACTTCCACCTTCACATCAACCGGTGTTACGTTTGAATCAGACTTGATACTATAAGTCAGAGAGTCAATCTCCGGTGGTTCTTCTGCGACTACGATCTCAAAAGTGTCTTCCGAGTTGATTGACGGATCGTCTTTATCGCTGACTGTTAGCGTGACTTTATAGGTTCCAAGTTCGTCGTATGTATGACGCGCCGTTTTCTCCGTGCTAAGAGTTTTGTCTCCAAAATCCCAGCTGTATTTCAAGTCTCTTGAAGTACCGTTTGTATTTTGAGATCCACTCGCGTCGAACGTGAAGACCGTTGTAATATTGCCTTCAATATTGAGGCTGCTTACCGGCATGCCGTCTTTTTCAAGAGATATGACTGCAATAGTCGAATTGCTGTCTCCTATATATACCTTCTTTGTATAAGTGTTTTCGTTATCGTCATCATCGTATACGGTAAGCTCAACGTTGTATGTGCCTGTCTCCGTATATGTGTGGTAAAAAGTTTTTGATGAAGAACCTTCCTGTGCTTCGTCTTCGCCATCACCGTAATCCATGACGTATGCAACAGCATTATCGCTTGATCCTGTGAAAGACACTTCCACGCTACCCGCTTCGTCATCTAGCTGATGAGCCGCTCCGCTTGGCATTTCCAGCAGCACATCCAGCACGGAATAGACCATAATGTCACTGCTTGTTTCGCCGGTTTGTTTCAAATCTTCATCTTCGTACTGATCACTGACTTGAAGCGTTACATTGTGACTTCCAGCTTCATAAAATTTCACTATTGGAGACTCTGACGTTTCGTCTGTTCCTTCTGCGAATTCGTAATCGCTGCCCTCTGTTCCGTCAAATGTCCAAAGATAGGACAGTGTGTCCCCTTCGTCAGGGTCATAGCTGTTTCCTCCGTCGAAATGGACTGTGCCTGGCTGTGAGTCGTCCGGTATAGAATAATCGAATTTAGCGATGGGAGTTTGAGATTCGACAGTTATGTCTATCGTGTCCGTATCCTGATTGCCGGAACTGTCTGTAACCGTCAGAGACACCGTGTAGACTCCAGGTTCGTCAAAGTTGGAACTCGAATCTTCGGTCGATCCCAAATCTATGCTCTTGCCGGTAGCTGACACGGCCGACCACATATAAGCTGTAATCGCTCCTATGTCTGTCTTTGACGCAGATCCATCGAATGAGAACACTGTCTCAGGAGTTCCTGACCAGAATTGAGATTCAATCCTGGCTGCAGGCGATGCTATTACTATAGTGCCTACATATCTATCAGTAGTGCCTGTAACATCTGTCACTTCCGCTTTAAGCGTATAACTTCCTTCCCCAGGATATGTACAAATTTCTTCGATCAAGCTTTCGCTTGTATAACTCTCCACACCATTTCCACAATCAAGTGTGTGATAGACAGTAGGATCTCCATTGCCGTCAGTTGTGCCAGCCATCGAAATAGTTATACCGGTTGTTCCTTCCGCCTCAGTGAATTTAGCAGTGGACTCAATTATATTTTCTTCGTAATTCGCCAATACAACCGTGCTTGAACTTGCGTAAGCTTTCAAAACTATGTTCGACTCCGGAGGATTGACAACTATGCTTATATAAGCCTGTCCAGGTGCGACATCAGGATCCTGACTGTATACCCTTAGTCCGACCCTGTATGTTCCTACATCATAATAAGTCTTACTTACCGAGGCTCCTTCTGATTCATACTTGCCATCACCATCAAGGTCCCAAGTGTACTGAGAAGAGTCTATCGTCAGATCGCTTGGATCGTAAGAGTCCAAACCGTCGAAGCTTACTATTAGAGGTGAACTGCCTTCTTTCACGCTTGCTGTAATGACGGTATCCACAAATTCAAGATTCTCGACAAGGGAATACAGGGTCCCCAGATCCGTAATGACATCTCTAAGTACGGAGTTTGCGAGGAATAATCCGGTAATGAGATCTCCTAGTTTGGAGTCTTCCAGGAATGACTTGTTGGCATCCCAATCCAGACGGCTTACTCCATCCGTACCGAAATACCCAAGTACCGTATCGATTTGGTCTAT
>Ga0210058_1002653_pt1 | contig 14482 bp, 18 predicted proteins | sample CryGeymeta201511_FD_183979 | JGI IMG/M metagenome (GOLD analysis project Ga0210058, IMG submission 183979) | Groundwater microbial communities from Crystal Geyser aquifers in Utah, USA - Crystal Geyser metaG 2015-11 (SPAdes) (version 2) | ecosystem: Environmental > Aquatic > Deep subsurface >...
GAAATGTACGAGGATCGAGTAAATAGAATTATGAATGCAATGGTGGTACACTCAAATTCAACTCGTTAAATAAAAAAACGTCCATTTTATAATACACCCGCTATAGGCCATAAATAAGTGTTACCCAATCTTAGTTCCCGTGACTGCGTTGTTTTTTCATAATTAATGTAGTCATTGTATCAATCTTTCTCTTCAGAACCAACGGGTTCAAAGTCTCATGTTCCTTCTGGAGCCTCTCTTTTACCGTCTCGGATACATCGTCACGATCGAGCACTCTTTGGTAGGGTGTCTTAGCCGTAGTCTCGAAGATACGTCGGTACTTGGCACCAACCCGTTCTTTCTTTAGAGTACGACGTACGGTTTGGAAATGATTCAGATAGAGTCCTAACACATCATAAAATTCATTAATCAAATCAACTAGCTCTAGATGATCAAACCGAGTATACCCCAGGTACTTCCGTACCACGTGTCCATTTCTTTCTTCCACAAAGCAGTTGTCATTCTTCTTGCCTGGTTCAGAACGTTCATACTCAATCCCTTGCTCATCACACCAACCTTTGGCGTGCCAATTGATAAACTCTCCACCCGAGTCAGGATGAGCATATATCCAAGGGAATGGTAATCGTTTCTTGATAGTTTCCATACTCAAGACCGTAGCCACTTCTCCTTTATTCCATTGAGCTCTGGGCACTACCCAATAGGTGGCTATATCGGTATAGTTCAATGTCCAAATGAAGTCTCCAAGCAAACTATCACCACAGTGAGCCACGGTATCTATTTGACCTGAACCAGTCCCTCTGTCATGCCATGGCCCTTTACCAATCGGAATCAGAGACTTAAGAGCTGATGGCTTGGTACCACTAATACCTTTACCAATACTGTATTTGACTTTAAATTTGCGACACCGGCGACGGACAGTCCGCTCACTCATCGACAGCAGTTTACCAGTGGCTTCATCACTATGTATCCACATACCATCACGACGAAGAATGGTTACGTATTCATTGATTAATGGGTGAAGGAGTTCACCACACAGTTCGTTAGCTGCCTCCCAGATAGCAAACAAAGCAGCGTCAACGTCTTTGGTATAATACGTGGGACGACCACGGGTTTCTCTACTACTAGGATCCTTCCTTTGCAGAACTCCGAAGCGCCGGATACAGGCTTTACGATGCATACCGGTGACATCGGTAATGTGATTAAGGATCTCACTTTTTCGTTCATTACTAGCTTTTAAATACTCTTTGAGATAACGAGTGAAAATATCATTTTTAGTTGTCATATTCATATGACAGACACGGTAACCTATTTATGGACTATCCAGTGGAGTTGGGTAACATTTATTATGGGCTATAACGAATATTGCTTTTCCCGATACACGATAGTAGTATATGAAGAAGTCAATCCACACAAAAGAGCACGCTGATTTCACTGAACGTCTGCGAAATGCACGACTAGAAAGTGGAATGACTCAGGTTCAAGTTGCTGAGAAGTTGAAGCGACCCCAATCATACATTTCTAATATTGAGTCAGGGCAACAGCGAGTTGATGTAGTTGAACTACAAACATTTGCGAAGATGTATGGGAAGGATATAACCTATTTTGTTAGTAAGCTGTAGTGACACAATAATTGATATATGAGTATATTTGATGCATTAAGTGGAAATATTGGTCACTTCAACAGTATTGCCGTGCCTATTTATAATGACATCAGTAGAAATACTCAAAAGATATCATCTAACCCTGTTGAGATGACATTGTTTGGAGTTGTTGCTTTAGCAGGAGTTGCACAACAAATGGTTGATTTATTTTTTAAACCAGGACCGAATTCTCTTATCGAAACTATAAAACAGTACGACCAAGAGGATATGAGGAATTTGTATGCAATTTTTATGATTTGGGCAGTTCATGATTTTATTAACTACATGGAAATCAATGATGATGAATTTAAAAATAAATTAAAACAAATTCTCAATCTACAGAGTGATAAGTTTGACTATTACTTCTCTCGACTCGCGCATAGTGACGAAGCTCCAATTGGTTTAGAAAAACTGTGGAAAGAACTTATTTTAATTATTCATGATTTGCCAGATACAGAAGAAAATTATCTAATTTTTTGTAGGGAATTTTCGCAAAAAATTGGCGCTGCATTTCAACTCTTATCATAATATTTGTACATTTTATGCAATCTAATCGACATTCTTTAATTCAGTATATGAAAATACTTCTTGCAACTACATTTTTCTTTCTGACTCTAATTTTAGTTACTCCAATTCCAGTCTCAGCAGAAACAAGTGCAGGAACTACACCGAGTAGTTTTTTCTATTTTTTTGATACTACTTTTGAAAAAATGAATCTCTTTTTCACTTTTGATTCTGAAAAAAGAGCTGAAAAAGCACTTGAATATGCGGATGAACGACTTGCAGAAATTCGAGAAATTGCAAAAGATAACAAACCAGAAGAAGTTGAAGAAGCTATGACAGATTATGAAAGCAAAATTTCAACTGCTAGAGATAGTGCTAAAAACCTTGATACAGAGAAGGCGGCAGCATTACTTAATACTATTTCGGAAAAGACTGAGCTTCACCAAAAAACCTTGTCTGATATATTAGTGGAAGTACCAGAAGCTGCAAGAGAGTTTATTCTAAAAGCAATTGAGCGTAGTAAGCAGGGACAAGAGGAAGTAAAAAAACAAAACGATGAACTAACGAATGAAGTTGATCGTTTGAGGGCAGAAATTTCTGAATTGAAAGCTGGCAATGAAAACTCAGATGAAACGCCTAATGAGGAAAGTGCAAATAGGACTACGGGCGATGGACGAGGTGTTGAACCTGTTATTGGACAAAAAAGCATTACTCCTACCCCAGTTACAATATCTGCGCCTATCCTGTCTAAAATAAACGAGAAGCCGAGCGAAACTGAAAATATACCGCTCCCTGAAGTGCTAAAAGTTTCTCCTGATGCGTTGGGACTAGAATTGTTAGCGTTCCTGAATTCACAGATAGCTGAACAAATTAAATCCGACCTTGATTATTATTCAAGAACCATTACTGACCTTAAAGATTTGCTCACGCTTCAGCAGAATAATGCTTCGAAAGGTAAAATAAATTGCCAAACTTCATACGAAAGCAAAATTGCATACGCAAAAAGTGATGCCGAAAGTCAAAAAACTGCTTATTCAGAAAGTCGAAGCGGATTTGCTACACAGCCGTCAATTATCACAAGTATCGACAGTCAGTTAAAAAGAGACTTAGCGGATATTGAAAACTGGAAAATAAGTTGTCTAGCACAATATGAAGTTAATTCATCAGTTGAGTCACGGCTGAGTAAAGTAAGCAGTAATCTAAGCTCGTTGAAACAACATTTTAATATTTCCAAGAATGACGTTTCAACTTCTGACATCAATGCTATTAAAAACGAAATAATGTCTATTGCGCGTGTTCTTTCAAATTCTGTTGGTATCTCGGGAAATGTTTCTCTGCCAACAGTTAAAAGTATAGCTTCGTCGGTTACATGTAGTGATAGTCCAACTGGTTTTTCCTGCAGAGACAACTTTGGTTCTAACACGATGCGATGTTCACAAACAACGCCAGGTTTCCTTAATTGCACTGACTCAAGCTTTAACAGTGTATCCTGTCAAACAGGGGTAACTCCAGGAAGTATGCGTTGCTCGTGGTAAAAAAATATCAATATCTATGGCTTACGACGAAAAGTTCAAAATTAACTTAAATCAAAATCTTTGGGTTTTAGTAGTTGGTTTCTTGAGTCTAGGTTTATCAGAGTATTATGATTTGCCGAAGCTACAGTGTCTTGCGTTCGTATTAAGTATAGGTGCCCTTATCTCGGTTGTGATTACATCTCTTTTTTACACAATTCGCTATTGCAAAAATAAACTCTAAAAGCTTTCAAGTTATCCTCAAGCATATCAAGAAGACTGCTGTATAAAATCTGCCCCCAAACCCTTGTAAGCTCCCTCAATGCTCAAGGTAAAGAGATTTTATACCTCCCGCTTTATTATCACTTTCCAATTTTCCCACACCAAGAACGCACCCATGCCGAAGGGGTCCAAAAAAAGTTTTCCACACAAAATCGTTCAGTACTTGAAAATAGGGCTATTTTTCGTTATACTGTCAATATCTCATTTACCCAGTGTAAAAGGAGTTCTTGAACCGCCCTTCGGGGCGGTTCTTGTTTTATTTGCCACTCCTCTGTTGATATTCGTTATATGCCTTGAGATGTTTACGTTTTTGATTTGGATTATCAACGTAAATCGCAGTTATCATATAGTGTCCTCTCGTCTTTTGTTCTAACACAACAAGAAAATCTTCAGGTTCCAAAAATAAGTACGTGCGCATTTTCCACCCTCTCCCTGTTTTTTGTTCCTTGTCCCACATAAGTACGGCTGGGTCGTCTGGATTCTCAATAATTGCGCGAATCCATGCAATTCTTTCACAGCGCCTCAGACAAAGTTCACGACTTCTTGTTTCCCGATTTTCTTCGGTAGTAATATGTACAAAAGCATTTGGTTTGCCTCCATCATCATGATTATCGTAAAAAACTCTATTACCACGAAACTGTGGCGTTGACTCTATAAAGTCACGGGTGAATATTGAAAAAAGATGTTCGATATATACCGTTGGATCTCCATCAAAATCTTTAAGTTCTACGATTGGCTCTAGCCAATCAGGTGAAGGAGGCATATCACTAAGAATTGTTGAGTTGTCCTCTCCAATAAAACAGATTCATCTTTTCTTCACGTAGCAATGTCGAACGTTTGAGATCATAACCAGATCGTTGCTTGATTCGTTCGACTATTTTCTGCTTCGCCTCACTCCTCACATCTTGCCGGTTTAGAAACTGAAGTGCACCAATGAGAATGTCTGAGAGTTGAAGAACATCAACCTCATGAGAGTGTACTTGCTGAATACGTTGTACGATATCTCCATCAAAATCATACATATTATTACTGAGTATATCTCGCAATTTTTTTACCTTCTTGCCACCTCGCGTATCTTTAATATCAAGATACACATTGTACCGATCACTTGGACTGAGAATCCTTTTCAGTAATTCAAAATAGATCTTGTAGTAGAAATCATCATGGGTTTGATTAAATCCCTCATGATCTAATTCTGCTTTATTTACAATCACCGCACGAAAATGTAGATCATCACTATCAAAAAAATAATCAATCAAATCAAGATAGAATTGAATTTTATTTGGCGAGACCTTTGTCCACTTGATCTCGGTGTGCGGGTCGATACCGTGTCTAACCTTAATTTCTCGAATACGTGTATTCGCAGTTTTAATTTCCTCCACCTGACCAAACACTGCACCAAGCACCATCGGTGAAATGCCATCAGATTCGAGATGGTTACTTTCATCACAATAGACATTGATTGTGTTCATGACGCAAATTATACCGCATAATATAGAAGTTTGTACGTTAAACAAGATGGTATCTTGCCTCGCTCGAAAAGCGAGGCAAGATAGGACAAGTCGGAACGACTGGTCGTGGCGTAAAATACGTCAAACGCTAGCTTCGCTAGCGTTTGACGTCGTCGTAGCGCCTCGGGTCGGCGTGGAGGCGAAAGAAAGCGAAGTGAAGGCTCTCAAATAAATGGAGACTGAACAGAGCTTTTGGGAGACGAAACGCCGAACCAAAACCAAAAAACCTTTCCTTCTTTTCTAAGGCGGGAAGGGGTCGGGGGAGGGACGCGAAAAATTGAAAGGTTTTTGGTTTTGGACGCGACCAGAGGGAGCGCCCCGAGGCGCCGTCGTCAGCATTACCATGCGCGTCGAGCGTACGGAGAAGTACAAAGCCACCATGCGCTCGGCGCGTGCGAAGCACGCAATCAATCGCTTCGCGATTGAAAGTAGGTTCGAGCAAAGGATAGTATTTCTGCACAATGTAGCAAAGCGGAATGGTGCCCCGACTAGGCGTAGGGTTTTTATGGAGTGCTAACGGAATAAAAAGCCGTAACGCGAATCGAAGCCTGATATAGATAATTTAGGGGTACAAACAGTAACGAAACGACGTAGATTGCTTCACTGCGGTTCGCAAAGACGATATGGTGGTCGTCTCTTTGCTAAGAAAGAAGAAGAATGACAACTGACGTGACAATTTATGGTAACAGGACGACTTGGATTGCTTCGTGCGACTCGCAAAGACAGTTATGGTGGACGACGTGGATTGCCACTCTGTGGCGCGAAATGACGACCACTAATTAAATTAATCTTAACTGTGGGTGAAGATAATCAAAAAAGGCATCTCTTTGAAAATAGTGGCCGGGATTTCTTGGATTGATGTTTCGGTTGCTTGCAGTTTTTGTATTAGGCGATATTTATCAGAACCAACAGCGTACACAATGGCCTGATCAACTTTATTACGTAAAAAAGTATTGGTAACAGTGACTCGCTCTGGATACTGATTCACCTCTTTAGGAACAGTGTAACCAACCACCCAAGTGTTGTCGTTAAAATCGACTCCGTGTTCACCGGGAAATATGCCAGCCGTATGTCCATCGGGACCAATACCCATAGTAGCAATAATCACACCATCTTCATTTTGCTCTTTCCAAGTGTGGAGGGCAGTATCGAATCGATTATGCAGACCATGAAGACTTTCGTACTCTAATACTTTCGTTGAGATTGTCTGTACACGTTTATTTATACATGATGCAAAAAATTTCGTTTGTTCAAGTTGAGTAAAATTATTGATGGCTGGGTCACTAGAAAAACGTTCATCAAGCACGGTGAGTGTAATATGCGGACCAAGTACTGAAGGTTCAACAAAATCGAGTAGTGAGAAGGCCGAGCCACCCGAGACCATAAGCAAAATAGGTTTTTTACTATGTTCACGCAGTGCATCAGTGAGGGATTGGCCGGCGTCTTCTTTCGGCTGTTCTGTCTCAATAATCTTCATAATTACTCTTTAGTTATTACTTTATGCCCGCCAAACTGATTACGCATCGCCGCGACCAATTTTCCGAGATATGATTCTTGTTCCCGAGTTTGTTTCCGTTGAGCGAGGGCTGCTTCGAGCACTTTAACATCTCCGAGAGTGGTAATGTGTTCCATTTCAAATTCGGTCTCTCCCATCGGCACTTCCCCTTTGATCAATTCTATTTGCCCTTCTTCATACGCAGTCTTAAGCCATGACACGAGCTTACTAGAAATAATGCTTTCATGTTCATACGGTTTAAAAACTTCTTTTAGATCAATTCCAAATTGATCTTCGTGTTCATGAAGGACAGTCATGCCTTCAGCAATTGCACCCATCATGCCATACTCAATCCCGTTATGAATCATTTTCACGAAATGTCCGGCTCCAGCATCACCAACTCTAGCATATCCATTTACCGTAGCCAACGCGGCAAAAATATGTTCGTGTTTCAAAAAAATCTTCTTATCGCCACCAACCATAATAGAGGCACCGTGTCGGGCTCCCTGCATGCCACCGGATGTACCGACATCAAGAAATTTCAGTCCTTTTTCTTGGAACATCTCATGACGGCGCAAGGAATCTTGATAAAAACTATTACCACCATCAATCAATGTGTCACCTGGATTAAGGTAAGGAAGCAGTTCATCTATAACAGCATCTACAAATTTACTTGGAACCATAATCCAGATGACCTTTTCTTCACCAAGAGTATCCCTTATGCCAGCGTAATCATTAACTACTTCCACTCCTACCAACGTGGCGTTAACGCGCGCTTCTGCACTCGGATCACTACCAACTACGCGGTATCCCTTTTCTATTAAAAGAGTCGCCATATTAAGTCCCATTCGTCCCAACCCAATAAATCCTAATTCTTTTTTCATAGATACTTATACTAAATAGATTGATTAAAAACGCTTTATTAATTTACTCTACCGCTGGCCCACTACTTCCTTTTTCATATTGGTAAAGTGGCAAGGTGAGAAAGGTTTCCAAAATTGGCGTAATAAATTCCCATGATGATTCCACTTCCGCCCCACTAACAAATCTCGTCTGATCACCAGCAATGCAATCAAATAATACTCTTTCGTATGCTTCAGGTGAATGAGTGTCGGTACTGTCCGTATGCATTAGTTCCAATTCTCGTGCTTCTAAGGAAAAATAAAAACCTGGTTTTTTGGTCCATAATAATAAGGATATTTCCTGTTCTGGTGAAAACCGAATACGCAATCTATTACGATGATAATGTGCTTCGTGACTAAAAGCGCAATGGCAAATATCCAATGGTTTAAAGGTAATGATGGCCTCATTAACAACTTCATTTAGGGCTTTGCCAGCTTCTAAAGTTAGTCTTACTCCCTGCCAGGTCGGCGCTTCTACCACCAAGGAAATTTTGAAATAGGTTTCAGTTTCTGAATCTCCATTAACTCCCGCTGTTTCGGTAAAGCCACGATACTGACCGCGAATTACTGTATCTGGTTTTTGAGTGAGTAATAATTGCAATGCTGAAGAACGTGCCTGCCTAACCGCTTCGGGCTGATGAATATCTACTGGCGACATAGTCAGCAGGGCTAATGTTTGCAAAAGATGGTTCTGTCCAACGTCGCGCAAGGTACCAATACCATCATAAAATGAACCACGGTTAGCCACGTCTTTTGTCTCCAATAAACGAATCGTAATTGATTCTATTCGCTCTTTATTCCAAGAGTCTGCCAAAATACTATTGGCAAAACGTAGCGAAATAATATTTTCAATAGCGTCCTTGGCAAGATAGTGATCAATCCGATAAATTTGCTCATCAGCAAACAAACTACATAATTGTTTTTCCAACGCTTGCGCCGTTACCAAATCTTTACCAAAAGGCTTTTCCACGAGAAGACGAGACCAAGAGCCAATACTATCACAAAGCTTCATAGCTTGGCTTTCTGCTAAATTGGTAAAAATAGTTTTATAAAATTGTGGTGGCACCGCTAAATAAAAAAGTTTATTAGTGCATTGTTTAATTGATTCATCAAAAAAAGACAATGCTGTTTTAATTCTTTCATAAGCAGAAACATCATCAAAGGCACCAGACACATAACGCAAATGACTACAAAAGGCGTTTACTAATTCGTCATTGTGATTGTGCCCTTTTTTATTTATACTAGCACGCACAAAATCTTGATAATCTTCATCAGATAATTGCTTCCTTGATAATCCGATAATTACAAAAGAATCTGGTAAGGCCTGTTCCAGATAGAGATCAAGCAAAGCTGGTAATAACTTAGTTTCCGCTAAATCACCAGTTCCTCCAAATACCACAATCGCGGTCGGAATATTATTATTTTTAATATTATGATTAGGCATAATGACCAAATTAATTAATGATTTAATTGTAACTGATTATTAAGAAATATTTTGTTATTAAACTAATAATACCTGTAAAGCGGACGCAATATATTCTTTGGTATCATTATCAATTAAATCTCCAGTCTCGGCAAACTTGTTACCAGCTCCGCCGACCATAAATTCTGGCTGACCAATAACATTGGCATTAAGGTGTAATAATGATTGTTTGACCTGATATAGTGCCAAGGCCCCACCAATAGCTCCCGGAGAAACAGCAGTGACAAGAATCTTTTTATTTTTCCAAGCACTTTGTCCATAGGGACGAGACGCCCAATCAATGGCATTTTTAAGTACACCGGACATACCGCGATTATATTCTGGAGTAGAAATTACAATAGCATCGGCTGATAAAATTTGTTCTTTCAATTTCATTGCTTCCTCCGGGAATGACATACTCTCTACATCTTCATTAAATAACGGTAAATTAATATCTGCCCAGATCGCCTCAGTTCCCTCTGGTAAGGCGTCAGAAAAAGCTCGTAGTAAACTGGTGTTGATTGACTTGGCTCGCAATGAACCAGAAATAAATAAAACCTTTTTCATAATTCTTAATTTAATTTAATTTAAAAACTCGTAAAATAATTAACTTCTACCGGCGAGGTAATTTTATATTTTCTTTAGAGAACATCATTTATAAACATCTCCTACTAAAATTAAGACTTGCATGATGCTGGTCTATTTGTTATTATTTTAGTAATCACGCAAATAATAAAGTATTATGTTAGATAAAGCAACTATAGAAAAAATTAAAAAAGATATTTATGCTGATGATGAGGTTTTGCCGGAAGTTTTTAAACTTCTCGGCGATAAGAGTCGTTATCGGATTATGAAAATTCTTACCAATGAAGGTGAGTTGTGTGTAAGTGATCTTTCCGCTATTTTAGACGCTTCCATGTCTGCCGTCTCTCAGCATTTACGTATCTTAGAAATGTCTGGGCTTATCAAGTGTGAACGGATGGGTCAAATGATGTGCTACAAGCCACTTTTCAAACATCCAAAAGTTAAGGCGATTATAAAATTAATAAAATAAAAATATGCATACTGTAAATATCTATTCATCACCAACTTGCCATTTTTGTCATTTGGCTAAGGATTTTTTTAACGCTAATAAGGTTGAATTTACTGATCATGATGTCTCCACCGACCCCACTGCCATTAAAGAAGCCATTGAAAAATCTGGACAAATGGGTGTGCCAGTAATTGACGTTGATGGAAACATTATTGTTGGATTTAATGAACCAGAACTAAGAAAATTGTTAGAACTAAATAATTAACCATGGAACTTTTTATTCCCGCTTTTATTGCTGGTATTCTAACTTTTTTGGCCCCTTGCACTCTGCCATTAGTTCCCGGTTATTTAGCTTTTATTAGCAACGTCCCCTTAAAAGATGAACAGCGCCCCAGAAATCGTATCTTTAAAAATGGTTTGGCTTTCGTACTAGGGTTTAGTATTGTTTTTATAATACTAGGTCTTGTCGCTGGACTGATCGGATATGCTTTTGCTCCTTATCAAATCTGGTTGTCCCGTTTTTCGGGAGTCATGATTATTCTGTTTGGGTTTTTTATGCTTGGTCTATTTGATATTCCTTTTCTCAAACAGGAAAAAAGACTTATCGTGCCAGCTTTTTTTAAACGAGGTAGTTTGGCTGGGTCCTTTCTTTTTGGTAGTGCCTTTTCTCTTGGCTGGACACCCTGCGTCGGACCAATTTTGGGATCCATTCTTTTACTAGCCAGTTCTACCGCCACTGTTTTGAAAGGTGCTCTTTTATTAGGGACTTTTGCTCTTGGTCTCGCCGTACCATTTTTATTAGTAGCTCTCAGTATTAAACAAGCCGAAAAATATATCAGCCGTCTAGCTGTTTATTTAAAAATAATAACAATCTTTGGTGGTATATTTTTAATTATTATTGGCTTTTTGGTATTAACAAATAATCTAGCTCATTTTTTATCCTGGAGCTATAGCACCTTTCAATTTATTGGTTATAACCAGTTAATTGAACATTTATAATCATCTATACTTATGAATAAACATGAAACGTCTTACAAATATATTATTGCTAGTTTTATTGGGCTGTTACTCGTTGGGACTGCTATTTATGCTCAACAGACAAAATCAGCTAATCCCGTCAATTCTAGTAACACCAACCAAAACATTACCAGTGAACCAGAGACAAAACGACTGGCCCCAAATTTTACCCTTGACCTCCTCAACGGCGGATCAGTTACTCTGGCCGACTTCCGTGGAAAAAAACCAGTTGTGCTTGATTTCTTTGCCACTTGGTGTCCAAACTGCCGACGCGACATGCCGCATCTAAATGGTTTATATGAAAAATATAAAGATCAGATAGAGGTGATTGGGGTTGATTTACAAGAACAGGCACCACTAGTAGAAAAATTCGTGACTGATTTAGAGCTAGACTTTCCGATTGCTTTGGATATTAATGGCGCGGTGGCTAGGCAATATGGGGTGCGTTATACCAATTTTCATATTTTGATTGATAAAGAAGGAAAAGTAATCGGTTCTATTCCCGGTGATATCAAGGAGGAGGATTTTATTAAACTTATCAACTTATAATATGAATAAAATATCTGAACCACTAATTTGTGATTTATGTAAAAAAGTCCATCCATCTAATCAGTTAGATAGATGCGCCTCATGGTGTCAAGAAAAAGAAATTGATGTTAAGGATAATAAATAAGATAACTTGTCATCGCTAAAAATTAACATGAACTCTATAAAAATCATCATCTATTTAATTATCGGACTAACGATCTTGTTTATTTTATTTATGTTATCAAGAATAATTACTGACAAAAAAATAAATAATATTACTAATAATGAATCAGCATCATCCACCTCAGTTAAAAAACTGTTCCTTGGCGGAAAACTTTCTACTGATTTTTCTCTTCATTCCATTCCGATAGACAAAATTTTGGATGGTGGCCCAGGTAAGGATGGCATCCCAGCCCTCGTTGATCCAACTTTTACCACCTTGGCAGAAGCGGAAAAATGGTTACCGCCTCACGCTGATGGTCTTTTGGTCACTATCAATCAGATGACTAAATTTTATCCCTTTAATATCTTAGTCTGGCATGAAGTAGTTAATGACACCATAAACAATCAACCGATTGTCGTTACTTTCTGTCCTCTTTGCGGTTCAGCAATTGTTTTTGACGCCCAACTAGACAACAAAAGAGAATATTTTGGTGTTAGTGGCAAGCTTTATGAATCAAATCTTTTAATGTACGACAAAACTACCGAATCTTTATGGTCACAAATTATTGGCGAAGCAGTGGTCGGTACCAAAACCAATACTAAATTGAAAATCATCCCAGCTCAAGTAATTTCTTTAGCAACGTTAAAAAATAATTACCCTGATGCTAAAGTGATGAGTAAAGAAACTGGTTACAACCGGAATTATACTACTGGTCCTTATGGTGATTACAATGATAATAACGATTTATACTTTCCTATTTCCATCAATGACAACCGCCTTCCCACTAAAGAAATAATGTACATTACTAATTTTGAAGAACATTCTATTGCTTGGCAAAGAAATGCTTTATCCGAATCAGTTCCAGCCACCATCAAGGTTGGTACCAGCACTTTAACCGCTTTGATTATTAATAATGAAATTATTGTCAAAACAAATGACGGTACTACTTTACCCGGCTACACGGCCATGTGGTTTAGTTTTGCTATTCATCACCAAAAAGATGGCCTGGTATGGAAAAAATAAAACCAAAAAACATCAAAAAAACTTTAGGCGCACTTTGGCTAATCGCCATCCTCGGAGCAGTTTACTATTATTTTTCTATTGGCATTTCCGTTGATGATATTAGAAATTATCTAGGTAAACTGGGGGTGTGGTCGGGATTATTTTTTATTACTGCTTATACAATCAGACCACTTATTTTTTTTCCGACTTCCGTCATGACCCCTTTATCAGCTGTTCTTTTTGGTCCCTTCATTGGCTGGATTTATACCTACATCGGTGAAAATCTTTCCGCTACCGTAGCATTTTTTGCCGCTCGTTATTTTGGTAGAAATTTTATAAAGGAAAATGAGAATGCTTTTATTCAAAAATACGACAAAAAATTAAAGACTAACGGTTTTGAAACCGTATTAATTCTTCGGCTCATTCCCTTGTTTCCTTTTGATTTTGTCAATTACGCGTCCGGTCTATCGTCTATCAAATACCGCCATTATATTTTTGCTACCCTGCTTGGAGTCATCCCCGGCCTGACTGCTTATATTTTTCTCGGTGGTTCACTTACTAATCCATACTTAATCATTCCTACAGTTATTTTATTCGGATTGATTACTTTTCTTGCACACCGCTATCAAAAGCGACATAATTAAATTTAATGTCTCAGTTTAAATTTTCTAAAGCTACTTGGGCGAGTATTTTTGGATTATTTTTAATTGTCGTTGTATTCATTCTTGCCACCATGCTAACTAATCATTATCAAACCATTATTGCTGATGTGGTAACCAAAAATAATGGGGCTAGTTTGTTTATATATGTTGCTGTTACTATTTTGGCAACTGTTATTGCGCCTGTTTCTACTCTTCCTCTTATACCACTCGCCACCAGTATGTGGGGCTGGTTTGTGGCTGGTTTACTCTCCATTATTGGTTGGGTACTAGGAGCGCAAATTGCCTTTTTTCTCGCCCGAAAATATGGAAAAAAATTAGTAATTAAAATAACCTCACTTCAAAAACTTGAAAAAATAGAACATCAGTTTGGTACTGGTAATATTTTTTGGACAATTATTTTGTTACGTATGACCGTACCAGTTGATATTCTATCTTATGCACTCGGTCTTTTTTCTACTGTTTCAACTCGTACTTATTTTTTTGCCACTCTTCTTGGTGTTATTCCATTTGCCTTCATTTTTGCCTACACCGGAAGTCTTTCTCTCGGTAATCAATTAATGGTTCTTGTGGAAGTGTCTTTATTTATTTTTGTAGTGTATTTATTTAAGAAATATTTGAATAAATAATAATGATTAACTACTAAAAATTTGAAAAACTCTTGTTTATGCTATTTTTAAGTAAAGAACCCCGTCCCAGAGTGGCGAGGCATTCGCCAGCGTCCCTCTGGGACGAACCGAGGGTTCTTTTCTGTGTAGGTGTCGCCCTCTGGC
>Ga0210058_1002664_pt1 | contig 14428 bp, 15 predicted proteins | sample CryGeymeta201511_FD_183979 | JGI IMG/M metagenome (GOLD analysis project Ga0210058, IMG submission 183979) | Groundwater microbial communities from Crystal Geyser aquifers in Utah, USA - Crystal Geyser metaG 2015-11 (SPAdes) (version 2) | ecosystem: Environmental > Aquatic > Deep subsurface >...
CAGGTCGGAGCAATATACGACCAAGTTTCTTTTAAAAATTGAGTTTTTTTAAATAAGATTTTATTATTGCTCATTGATGATTAATATCATAGCCTATCGATTAAAAAAATTCTATTGCTTTTTTGTTATTTTTGTACCACAATGAACCTATGATTGATTATGAAAAGATTTATACCGAGTCTATAAAAAATCCTGAAGCTTTTTGGGAAGGGATTGCCAAAGAACTTTCATGGTATAAACCCTGGAGCAAAGTACTTGACTGGCAATATCCTTACGCAAGGTGGTTTGTGGCAGGGCAGACAAATGTTGTTTGCAACGCCCTTGATCGTCATTTAAAAACTTCTATTGCTGATAAAACCGCTCTTATTTGGGTTGCTCAAGATATGTCTGAACGGAAGTTTACTTATAAGCAGCTTAACGATGAAGTCTCCAAATTTGCGAACGGTCTAAAATCTTTAGGTGTCAAAAAAGGTGACAAAATTACGATTTATTTGCCAAGAATTCCTGAACAATTTATTGCCATGCTCGCCTGTCTTAAGATTGGCGCCGTTCACTCAGTCGTCTACTCGGGATTTTCCGCCGACGCATTAAAAAATAGGGTTGAGGACGCCCAAGCAAAAATTGTTATCTGTTCTAATTCATATCCTTACGGGAAAAAAGTGATTGAGTCAAAAAAAAATGTTGATGAAGCTTTAAAAGAAAATAAAACGGTCGAAAAAGTTATTGTTGTTGATAGATTCAAAAATCAAGCTGGAAAAACTAATCCTCATGATATATTTTGGGATGAACTGATTGAAAAACAGAGTTCAAATTGCCCGACTGAAATCATGGAATCTTCTGACCCGGCCTTCATCCTTTACACGTCCGGTACAACTGGAAAACCAAAAGGAATAATTCACGGCCACGGCGGTTATATGGTCGGAATTTATGCTACTTTGAAATTCGTCTTTGATATTCAACCCGATGATATTTTTTGGTCAACGGCTGACGCCGGTTGGATCACTGGTCATTCATACATCTTATATTCCCCTCTAATCAACGGAATAACAACGTTCGTGTATGAAGGAACTCCTGATTTTCCCGATATTGAAATTTGGTGGAGATTAGTTGATAAATATAAAATTACAAAATTTTATACCGCTCCAACTGCTATTCGAGCTTTGATGAAATTTGGCGAAGATCATTTGAAAAAATATGATTTTTCTTCGTTAAAAATTCTTGGAAGCGTTGGTGAACCAATTAATCCGGAGGCTTGGTTATGGTTTTATAAATACGTCGGACGGGAAAAATTACCGATTATGGATACTTGGTGGCAAACGGAAACCGGTATGTTTATGGTGACGCCCGTGCCTTCAGTGAAATTAAAACCAGGTAGCGCTTTTAAGCCATTCTTTGGAATTGAAGCCGACGTCGTTGATGATAAGGGAAATAAAGTACCACCAAACACGCAGGGATATTTGATTGTCAGAAAACCTTGGCCTTCAATGTTTCTTGATGTATATAATAACCCTACCCGCTACAAAGAAACGTATTTTGAGAAAATTCCTAATGTCTATTTTGCCGGTGATTCGGCCAAGATTGATGAAGACGGATATTTTTGGATCGTCGGACGTAATGATGACGTCATTAAAGTTTCTGGACACCGATTAGGTTCGGCAGAATTGGAAAGTGCTTTTGTCTCCAACTCCAAAGTCGCTGAAGCAGCCGTCATTGGCAAACCTCATGAAGTCAAGGGAGAATCGATCAAGGCTTTTGTTATCTTAAAACAAGGAATCGTGCCTTCTGATGAATTAAAAGCAGAACTCGTCCAAACCGTCCGTAAATCAATTGGGCCAATTGCTACCCCAGATGAAATTGATTTTGTCGAAAAACTTCCTAAAACAAGATCGGGAAAAATAATGAGAAGAGTTTTAAAAGCCCAGGAATTAGGTCTACCCGTCGGAGACACTTCGACTTTGGATGATTAAAAATCTTTTAATTCTATAACTTTGATGTTTTCAATATTCTTTCTTTGATGTTTTATATTATCCGTCACTAACTCTCCTTTTATTTTTTTTGCTAAAGATAAAAAGCAAGCATCGTAAAAAGTAATTTTGTTTTTAAAAGCAATTTCTACTGTTTGCGCGGCTAAGACATTATCTAAAGGAACAAATTTTACCTGCATGCTGTAAATAGTTGAAAGCGAAGTTTTTATTAGTGAAAGGCTTAATTTTTTATAAAGCAAAGCATTTGTTATTTCATATTTTGAAATTTCCGGCATGAAAATTTCTATCTTTTCTTCTTCTAACTCTTTAAGGAGCTTATCTGCTTGATCTAAATTATCTTCATCTTTAGTATTAAACCATTTAACTGCGACTGAAGAATCAACAACAATCTGTTTCTTTTTCATAGTTAATGATTATATCTGTCTTCGGCAATAAATTTAGAAAGGTTCCCTCTTCTACTTTTAAATGAACGAGCCTCAGCAATAGCTGCCCATATTTTTTTCCAGTTTATTTTTTTTACTTTTTCCTGAATATAAGGCGTGATAACAATCTCTTGAGGCGAACGATAAATAATTTTTACTACCGATTCTGTTTTCATCCAATCAAAAGCACGTCGTATGACGTCGGGGATAGTCAATTGTCCCCTATTTCTAATGATTGCTGTAGTTTGAATATTATTCATGCTTTCAGAATATCAGAAAATCAGAAAATGTCAATGACATGCTCTCGAGGCAAGCCCATGAGGTATCTGTATCGTGTCATTCCCTCGAAGGAGGGAATCCAGACAAAATGCATGGATCCCCGTCTTCACGGGGATGACAACTAAACTGGAAAACTTTCAAGTTACTGGTCTTTTTCTGTTGATTATCATATTAGGGTTCTTTTTGAGTTTATTGATGAAAAAACAGTCGGTTTTATCGACTTCGGAACTCATGAGGTTTATAAATGAAGGGAAAAAATAAATGAGACGAGTCCTCAAAGCCCAGAAACTAGGACTTCCTGTAGGAGACGTATCGACGTTGGAGGATTAAAGTCTGCTTATATTTGAATAACTAGCTCTTTTCTTCAACCGAGCTATTTTCTGCTTCCTTTTCTTCTTCAAGTTTTCTCTTTTTTATATTTGTAAGTTTTTTCAATATTTCTGTAATTTTTCTATTATCTATACCGGCAACACCATTTAATTCATTAAGAATTTGCGCCGCTCCAATAGCCCTATTTTGCCATCGGTTGCCGGTGAAATATCGAGCAGACAGAAAACTAATAGTATTCTCTGGATCATCATCATAATTTCCAAGTAAATGAATGAATTTTTTATACTCTTCGATGTCAGTTAATACACGTTTGAATGTTTTTCTGAGCCAATTTTTTGTAGGTTCTGAAAATATTTTATCAATAACTTCCTTCGGAGTATCCTTAATAGCATCTATCTCAGCAAATCCGATTTCATGATTGAGGACGCCCCTTCTTGCGTCATATTTACTTTTAAACTGTTCGTTGCTAATTTTTCTTAATTTTTCAAGTGTTTCTTGACTTAATGTTTTTCCTTCTTTTTGCATTATAATTATTGACCCACCTATTCTTCCGACTGTAAGAGTACCATTTTGGAATTCTTCTCTAAAATCTTTTTTTAATTTCCCTTCCCAAAATTTTTTGATAATTCTTTCATCTGCATAAGTCCAACTCAAGAGGTCGTTGACTTCTTTTAATTTTGCTTCATACACAAATACTCTCGAAAATTCCTTACGATCCAAGTGATCTTGGATATCAAATCTTCCTAATACTATTTCATTTAATAATGGATCTATTAGATACTCTTGGTAAAAAGCTAAAACTTCACGAACATTTTCATTATTTTTATTATTATTTAGTTTATCTTCTCTTAATGCGGCCCAAAACGGCACTTTAAGCTCCGAGTGATCTTTGACTAAATATTCTATTTTAGCGATTATTTTTTGATTATGATCTTTTATTTCTTCGATACTTTTTGGATATATCCCAACATAATCTTCATCAACTGTCTCGATTGGATTTTCTTCTAAATATTGTTTTTCTTTTGCGATTTGATTTTCATCTAAAATTGAATTTTTTGACAAGAATGAGAGAAATATTTGCTTTTCTATTGGATCTTTTGGAATCTCAATCACCTCAACTTTATCATGTTTTATTTTAAATTGTTGAGGTTCACTATTTTTTTCAAAATATCCATAAGCTGCCTTGATATGTTTTTTTATAAGGTCTTGAATTTCTTTTAGCTTATTATCATATTGACTACCGATTAAAAATAAATAAAACTCGTCTCCACCGTATCTTCCCAAAACTAAGTCGTTTGGATCAACGCCTATTTTTATTATCTCTAACCTAGCCAAATTTATTGCATGAGCTACAATATTAAGATTATAGTCTGCTGCACCGGCCTCATCTGCTTTTCTAAATTTTTCTAAATCTAAAGTTAGAGCCTTAAATTGTTTTGCCGTATCAAATCTATTATTTTTTATATGATGAAATTTTATCTTCGACTTAACTTCATATAATGCTGCCTGACGGCCTAACATTGGCTCTGCGGCTGCAGTCACTGTCTCTCCGTTTTTTTCTGTAAAACTATATGATTGATCTCTCGTCAGGCCGTTATCTAATATCATTCCACGCATCTTACTAAAGATACTCACTGAGTTTTTTTTATAAACTTATAAGGTCTAAGTGTTTCATCAAACATGGATCTAACGAATGATTCTATAACGGGTGGAGTGTTTTTTATTTCCACAAAGTAATTTCTGGCATCTTTTGTAGTAGGTCTTAACTTATTATTTTCTAGCATTTTAAAAAATATCAATGAATAATTTAAACTATTTCTATGCCAGATTTTGAGAAATTAAAAAAAATTTGTTAACTTGTTTACAATAACTTCTGAAATTCTTTTGGAGTAATTCTTATATCGTCTATGATAGCACGCAGGAGTCCTTTTCCAATGTCTTTTCCTTGATGGAAAGGAATTACAGTCACTCTTCCATCTTCATGTTTAAAGAATATATGACTTCCCTCTTGTCTTATTTTTTCAAAACCTAAATGATTAAGTATTTTTATTATTTTGCGAGCCTTTAATGATGGTAATTTTGTCATAGAGAAGGAGAAAAGTTAGCCATGACATTAGTTATTCCAACAAATTGAGATGACTCAGTTTCTCCAAAATTGATTGTATTTTCATATTCCTTATCTTCCTCTGCAACTTTTAAACAAAGCTTAATTACTTCTTCAACATTTTTTTGTGCTTCTTCATAAGTATCTCCTTGAGAATGACATCCTGGAATAGATGGACAGGAAGCAACAAAAATACCATCTTCGTCCTGAGTAATAATGACTTTAAAATTAAATTTTTTCATATGTCTCTATTCTAGAATACTTTATCACAAAAATCAATAATCAACGCTTATCAATATATTCGCTTAGCTTGGTTTTGATCATAGGGATAGCTTTTTTTTGGCTTAGTGGTAAAAATTGGGCTAAATCTTGGTCTAATTGTTTATCTGAAAAGTTTTTGATTTTTTTTAATAACATTTTTTTATTGTATAATTTATCAACCTCTTTCATCTTCTTTTCAACAAGATTTTGATTAAGATTTACTCCTTTTTCAAACAAATACCAGGCGTCGTACAAATCTCTACCCTTACTTCTCCCGAGTAATGCTCTTATCTTTTCTGCAAATATTTCCGCTTGAGACAGATGAACCACAATCGGAAAATTTACGATCGGATATTTAGAAATAATTGGAGTCGTCTCATGAGCGGTAATTTTGATACATGACGAAATATCAAGGCGAATGACAAAAGGAAACTTAAAATCCAAGGTTTTATACTTAATTCTATATATAATTCCATTTGTTCCTGAATATAAAACTGAGATATTTAATTCTGGTAGCTCCGATTGAATTGATTTTTCAACGTCCGTTATTATTTTTTCTATCATTTTTTTATCGTAAATTGAAGTAAAGTCTAGATCTTCAGAAAATCTAGATGACCCATAAAGAAGTCTCAAGGCCGTCCCTCCTTTAAAATATATTTCCCCTGATTTTTTGTGCTGATACAGATGGCTTAAAAAAATTAACTGGAGATATTCTCTCTCTATACTAAATCCATCAATTCGGTAATATTTCGACAAAGTTTTGATCTGATCTTTAGTCATCATATTATATTTTTAATAATTTTTACTATACGCTTATCTCCCCATCGATGGGCATATTCTGATAGTTTTCTATTATCAAGTTGAGTTGTGTCGATCTCATCAAAATCAATCGGGGTCCGAAGACCTTTCAGTGAAAAATAACAGTAGTCAAGGAGAGCTTTTTCTTTATTGGCAATTAAAAATTGACCATTTTTTTCATAACCCCAAAATAGTGACGGGTTGATGCGCGAATAAGAATACTCTTTATTGTTAAGCAATATGGTTTTAGGTGGCCGAGTCGTAACGGACGTGAGGGAATAAGAAAAACCTGTCATGATACCGTAAAAAGATAAGGCTGATTCAAGTGAGATGTATGATGGATTTAAAATAAAATGAGCAATCGAAAATTCATCGGCGTGAGATAGTAAAAATAAATATTTACCGTTTATCAATTTTTTAATTATTTTTTGGTTTTCAAGTCTCTGAATTTTTTTATAAAGAGTATTGCTATTTTTTAGATCAAATAGTCGAGCAAAGTCTGAGATAGCAAATAAGGAGATATTTTGTTTTTGTAAAGTCATTATTATTTTAGATAGTGAGTACGTTTTCATATTTAGTACGATTATATACCAAATCTCATATCGTGTCAAATATAAATTTGAAACTAAGACAGTAGTTGAAACTATTTAAATTATTTTGCTAAACTATCTCTATGGTTGATTTTGAAAAATTAAAAAAAATCTGTAAATTAATTCGCTACGATATTCTGACTTCTACGACTGAAGCAAAATCGGGTCATCCAACTACTTCCCTTTCTGCCGTTGAACTAATGACAACTCTTTACTTCGGTGGATTTTTACATCTCGATTTAAAAGATCCGAAAAATCCTATCAATGATCGAGTTGTTTTTTCTAAAGGCCACGCTTCTCCGCTTATTTATTCATTGTATCATGCAGCCGGAGTTATTTCCTATCCGGAATTAATGCAGTTGCGAAAAATAAATTCTGACCTTGAAGGCCACCCAACTTTTAGATTTAAATACGCCGATGTGGCAACGGGGTCACTAGGACAGGGACTTTCGGCCGGGGTGGGAATGGCACTGGGGATAAGATTGAGGTCGACGATAGATAATAGAAAATTGAAGATGGTTGTAGAAAATAGAGTATCGAAGATAGAGAATCAATCCTCTATCATCAATCCTCAACCACTATCTTCTATTATCCATCGTCTATCGTCTATTCCAAAAGTCTTCGTTCTCCTGGGCGACTCCGAAATGGCTGAAGGCCAGGTTTGGGAAGCAATTCAGATTGCTTCACACTACAAACTTAATAATTTAATTGCAATAGCGGATGTTAACCGACTTGGCCAAAGTACAGAAACCATGCTCGGCTGGGATTTAGAAACGTATAAAAAAAGGTTTGAAGCGTTTGGGTGGAATGTGATTACGGTTGATGACGGTCATGATTTAAAAAAGGTTTACAAGGCTTTATCGGCAACACAAATTTTTCAGAAAACCAACAAAACTGAAAAATTTGTTTTTGCCTCAAAGCCAACCATAATCTTAGTTCACACAATTAAAGGCAAAGGTGTTTCATTTTTGGAAAATAAAGAGGGCTGGCATGGGAAGCCGGTATCGAAGGATTTATTAGAGTCTGCATTAAAAGAATTAGGAGATGTTAACCTTAACGTTCGAGGTGTAATTAATGTCCCCAATTTAAAATTAAAAATTAAAAATTTGAAATTGAATAAAAATTTAAAATTAAAAATTAAAAATTACAAACTCGGTGATTTCGTTGCCACTCGTTTGGCCTATGGCGATGCGTTGCTTGCCCTTGGCGACGTCAATAAAAAAATCGTTGCCCTCGACGCGGAAATGTCTAACTCAACTTACTCGGAAAAGTTTGCCAAAAAATTTCCGGAAAGATATTTTGAAATGTTTATTGCCGAACAAAATATGATGACGACTGCCCTAGGAATATCTAAACTCGGATTTATTCCTTTTGCCTCGACGTTTGCAGCCTTTCTGACCCGCGGGTTTGATCAACTGAGAATGGCCCAATATTCTGCCCCTAATTTAAAAATAGTCGGTTCACACTGTGGAGTATCGATTGGTCCAGACGGTCCATCACAAATGGGTCTTGAAGATATCTCGATGTTCCGTAGCATTCTAAACAGTACAATTTTATATCCTTCAGACGCAGTCTCCGCTTTCAAATTGACACAAATCATGGCAGATACGGACGGACTTTTTTATCTAAGGACGAACCGAAAAGAAACACCGGTGATTTATGATGAAAAAGAAGAATTTCATATTGGTGGATCTAAGATTCACAAATCCGAAATCCGAAATCCGAAATCCGAAACAAATTCAAAATCCAAAATATTAAAAAATAACAAAACATTAATGATTGCTGCCGGTGTGACATTACACGAGGCATTAAAGGCGCAAAAAGAGTTGGCAAAATCCGGCATTGAAGTGGTCGTCCTTGATGTTTATTCTGTCAAACCCATTGACCAAGTAACCATTAACCAACTAACCCATAACTGTCATAATATCATCGTCGTCGAGGACCATTATCCATCCGGAGGCATCGGCGAGGCAGTAATGAATTTGCTAATCACTAACCATCGGTCAATAGTCACTAATTTTATCCATCTCTGCGTCCGTAAGCTTCCCCGCTCGGGCTCTCCTGAAGAACTGCTCCACTATGAAGAGATTGACGCTGAGGCAATTATTGAAACTGTCAAAAAATTCTAATTTTTAATTATTAATTTCTAATCAATTTAAAATTTCTGAAATCTAATTTATAAACGTTTTTGAATTAAGAATTAAGATTTAAAAATTGAATAAAAATTTAAAATTTGAAATTAAAAATTATCGTATTTTTATTACCTTCTTCACAAAAAATATCCCAGTAAGAACCAGCATCGAAAGGCCAACAAATTCAAAATATATGAGTGTTGAAACTGGTAAAATTTTAAAAATTCCGGCTGAAACCGGATGACTTAAAATAATAAATTGAAGAACTAACGGCAAAATAAAAGCCAGAAAAAATAAAGGAGATAATAGATGTTTAAAACTTTCATGGATATGACGATGACTCAACCAAAGATCAATAAAGACAAAAGATTGAATGATTGTTAGGATTGAAAAAGCAGCCGCCCCCCCCAATTTTTGTCCTGAAAAAATGAAGTATGAGACGATCACAAGAATCGCCCCTACGAATCCCACCGCACCAATATACGATTGATCTTTACTCTTTAGCAAAACCATTTCTTTTTCCGGAGTGATTGACATTAAACCGGTGTCCCGTGGGGAAAAAGCTAACATCAAAGCCGGTAAACCATCGGTCACTAAATTAATATATAAAAGTTGAATCGGATAAAATAAAGTTGGTAATCCTAAAATAAGTCCGATTAATAAAGCGATTGCCTCCGAAACATTACATGCTAATAAATATTTAATAGCGTTTTTTATACTATTAATTATATTTCTTCCTTCTTCAACGGCCGTGACAATTGTGGTAAAATTATCATCGGTTATCACCATATCAGCTGTCTCTCGAGCAACATCAGTTCCGACCAGCCCCATTGCCACTCCAACGTCCGCCTGTTTTAAAGCAATCGCGTCATTGACTCCGTCCCCGGTGACGGCAACGATCTCGCCTAACCTTTGATAAAGAGAAACAATCCGATGTTTTTGAAAAGGATTGGTCCGGGCAAATATTTTAACTCTTGGTAATATTTTGGAGAGTTCATCATCGTTATATTCTTCCAGTTGTGCGCCAGTCAAAATTTCATCGCCCTCTTTAATTAAACCACTCGAAACTCCGATTGCCTCAGCTGTTTTTTCATTATCTCCGGTGATCATAACCACTTTTATTCCGGCACTTTTGGCTTTTAAAATTGCTTCTCTCACTTCTGGACGTGGAGCGTCGTGGATGGCGACCATGCCCAAAAAAATCATGTTAGACGGTAGATGGTTGATGATAGATGATTGGGGTTGAGAGTTGAAGTTAGAAGATTGATTTTCTATCTTCGATCTTCTACCTTCTACCCCTATTTTCAATTTTCTATCGTCTACCGTCGAATAGGCGAATGCCAATACACGTAATCCCTGCCCTGCCCACTTGTTAACTTGTTTTTTTATTTTCTTTTTTTCCTCTTCCGTCATCTTACAGACGTTGAAAATTGATTCGGGGGCGCCCTTAGAGAAAGTTATATAAGGACGGACCTTATTTTGAGTCGCTGACAAGTTCCGTCCTTGGACAACAACACTCATCATCTTCGTCACCGAATCAAATGGTTTTTCATCAATTAACTGCCAATTTTTTCTAATTTCTTCAATATCTAATCCCTGCTTTTGAGCCATGTATAAAAGGGCGCCCTCGGTCGGATCGCCAAGTACATCCCAACTTCCATGATCATGAACATAGACCAATGAAGCAGTGGAACAAAGAATTCCGTTTAATAACATTAACGAAAATGCGTCTTGTTTTTTTGACGATAGAGGGTTGAGAATAGAAAATAGGTTTTGAGGATAGACGATAGAGGATTGATTTTCTATCTTCGATTCTCTATCTTCTACTCCCACCTTCGATTTTCCACCATCTACCGTCCAGATTTCTTTAACTTGCATTTTATTCGTCGTCAACGTCCCCGTCTTATCAGTCGCAATTAATGTGATACTCCCTAAAGCTTCAATGGCCGAAAGTTTTCTGATGATGGCTTTTTTTCCGGCCATTTTTTTCATACCAATCGCCAATGTGATTGTCATAACGGCTGGTAATCCTTCGGGCACCACCGCAACCGCCAACGAAACTGATAATAAAAATGCTGGAAAATAACCTGTCCCTTCAAATAACGAGATCAAAAACACAATTATTGAAAGAACTATTCCACCAATTCCAATAAATTTGGTCAAGTCGGCTAATTTTTTTTGTAACGGAGTTACCCCGTCCTCAATAGTTTCCAGATTATGGGCAATCTGTCCAAATTTTGTTAAGTCACCAATTTTAGTTACTATGATATATCCTCTTCCTTTAGTAACAATTGTTCCTGAAAAAACCTCTTCTTTTTCGTTTTTTAGAACCGGAAAAGATTCTCCTGTGAGGGCCGATTCATTTATTTCCATATTAATTGACTTAACCACTTTCCCATCGGCTGGTACTTTTACTCCTTCCTCCAAATAAACCAAATCTCCAGGAACCAAAAATTTACTATCAATTTCTATTTCTTTTTCGTCTCTGATGACTCTCACTTTAGTAACAGTCATTTTTTTTAAAACCTGTAAAGATTCTTCCGCTTTTGCTTCCTGATAAAGACCAAAAAGTCCGTTTAAAATTACAATCCCAATGATTAAACTACCATCAAGGGTCTCCCCTAGTAGGAAAGATAAACCCGCTGCACCGATCAGTAATAATGTTAAAAAGTTATTAAATTGTTCAAAAAATTTAAGAAGAAGTGGCTTTTTCTTTTGCTCCGTAATGATGTTTAGACCGTATTGAGTTAGGAATTTAGAAACTTGAGTAGAAGTTAGCCCTTTCATAAAAATAAACAGTTAAGTATTAAACTGTTAAAACCTAAATAAACTGTTAAACATTAAACTACTAAACGTTTAATACTTAAAGTTTTAATAGTTTTTTTAACTGTTTAAGTTTTAACCGTTTAACCGTTTAAACACCTCTTCCATTGTCCTCAAGATATCTAAGCAAATTCCCCTCGACTCATTGAAAGAAATAGCTTTAATATTGTGAGGAAAATAATGAAAGATTTGGTTTCGACCATTTTTCCAAACATTCCAGACTTTATCAGCTAAATCTTTTGAATATTGATTTTCTATCTTCACATATAGAGAATCTGGACCTAACTTTCCAATTAAATTTGGTGACATTAATTTGCCCAAACGTAGATGATCAGAAATATAGTCAAGACGACCGATTAGTTTTTTATCTCTGAATATCTGTTTTAAAAATCCCTCATAGGCTTTTGCAAAAGGAAAAACCAAAAAAGAATAATCCTTAAATTGATAAGCATGATCGCGGATAATATCATCCATTAGATATAGTCCTTCTTCAAGAAGGTCACGTTGTCCTTGGGAAAGATAGGACCAGAATTGACTTTCTTTATTGACTAGATAATCCATATGATTTAATAAATGTTATAATCATTATAATTGTTATAAAACTTATAATCCATGGAAAAATTTTACAAAATTCTTCAAAAGAAATTTTTTCCTCTACCGCCCCCGCAATCCGGGCCTCTGCCGATTATTACCATCTCCAGAGAAATGGGCTCAGGCGGAAAATCAACCGCTAATTTAATTGCCTCTCTTCTTGGAAAACCTTGGACAGTTTATGATCATGAGTTGATTGATAAAATTGCCAAAAATAAACAATTGGAAGAGAAATTAGCTCAATCTGTTGATCCAAAAAAGTTCCCGTTATTGGATATTATCATCGCTAAAACATTTGGTAAAAGATTTCCTCATCTTTCCGGCTATCAACGACATTTGGTTAAAGTTATGACCTTGGTTGGATTAAAAGGTTATACAATAATTTTAGGCCGGGGTGGTAATTTTCTTTTTCCTCAGGCATTAAATATAAGAATGATCTGTCAATTGGATCAAAGAATTGTCTGGCAGATGACTTATGAAAATATTTCAAGATCTGACGCAATAAAAAGAATAGAAGAATCAGATGCTGAAAGAAAAAATTTTGTTCATTCGCTCTTCAATCATAATCATTGTAAAGCCTATCACTATGATTTAGTCATCAGAACCGGGTCGAACATAACCGTTGAAGATGCAACTAACATTATTATCGACCTAGCGAAGAGAAAGTTTAAGATATAGATCCAAGTGCAAAGATCAAATATCAAAAATTAGTTAAAAACTTAAAAACTTTAAACTTTACACTTGGCTTTGATCTTTGAATTTTGAGATTTGAAATTATTTTGTAAATTCTAGTTTGACGGAGGGACTCATAGTCGTTTTAATAAAAGCGTTTTGAATATGAGATTTTCCAACGGCGTCAAAAAATTTTTCCGCATTTGCAATTAGATTTTTTTCTTCAAAGGAAATTTTACCAATCATTTGATGAATTAAAGGAAATTTTGCTTCTGTTTTCCATCGTAACATTCCTTTTTCAAATTTTTTAACGACTTCTCCCGGTTTTGTTGAAACTGTCCCCGCTTTAGGGTTAGGCATTAGACCTTTTGGGCCTAAGACTTTGGCAAATTTAGCTAATTTAGGCATGAAAGAAGGGTGAGTAACTAAAACGTCAAATTCGATCTTACCCTTTTCCAAATCACTAAGTACTGAATCATCAGCGATCTTTACTCGAACTATTTTTCCTGTAGAAAATGGTAGTTCAACTTCTCCTTTTAAGCCTGTTTCACCAACAACAAAATGAAGTTCTACTGATTGATCAAATTTGGTCGGTTTGATTTTTTTTAATAATAAAATAGCTTCCGGCAAAGAATAATATTTATTTCTATCAATCATTTTTCTTGCTTCTTGATAATTTTTACCTCGAGTCGTTGTAGCTTTAGCGGAGACTTTCCTAACCTTAACAGATTTCTTTTCTTTTTTTTCAACGACGTCCCTTTTCTTCATCATTTTCTTTTCCATTGACTTGGCCTTCTGTTCTTTTTTTTGCTTTTCTTCTATTTCTGTGTCTCCGATTAATCTTGGTTTAACTTTGCCCATATCGTTTAATTTTCAATTTTAAATTTGAAATTTTTATTCAAATCTAAATTTTTAATTATTAATTTAAAAAGCGAAGATATTAAGTTTTTTTCGGTTTTGTTTGTTTTCCGATAAAAAATTTGATATCAAGCTTTTATTACTTCTCAACGTCTATACCCATCGACCTTGCTGTGCCGGCAACTATTTTCATAGCGGCCGGAACGTCATTAGCATTTAAATCGGCCATTTTTTCTTTTGCAATTTCCTCAAGTTGAACTTTTGTTAACTTGCCGACTTTTTCCAAATTAGGTTTTCCTGATCCTTTCTGTAGCGATAGTTTCTTTTTGATCATAGCCGCCACCGGTGGAAGTTTTGTGACAAAAGTAAAAGTCCTATCTTCAAAAACAGTAATAACCGCCGGAATAATCTGGCCCTTCATCTTGGCCGTTTTGGCGTTATATTCTTTAATAAACTCCATGATCGGCACACCATGTTGACCTAGGGCCGGACCGACTGGAGGCGCTGGAGTTGCTTCTCCCGCCGCCAAATTCAACTTAAGTATTATTTTAATTTTCTTAGCCATACCACTTCAATTTTAAAT
>Ga0210058_1002665_pt1 | contig 14425 bp, 11 predicted proteins | sample CryGeymeta201511_FD_183979 | JGI IMG/M metagenome (GOLD analysis project Ga0210058, IMG submission 183979) | Groundwater microbial communities from Crystal Geyser aquifers in Utah, USA - Crystal Geyser metaG 2015-11 (SPAdes) (version 2) | ecosystem: Environmental > Aquatic > Deep subsurface >...
CCCGATCCGGCCCTAGGCCGATTTCCTTCAGCAAAGATTGCAGATATTCCACGCGCCGTTTTGCATTCGCATTACCATCCAGGTAATGACAGTCGCCGGGCAGTCAGCCGGCCGCCATCACGCCATCCGCGCCGTCCTCGAAGGCTTGCAGCACCAGCAGCGCGTCCAGTTTGCCGGTGCAGGGCAGCATGACCACGCGCACGTTGGGCGGATATTGCAACCGCAGGCTGCCAGCCAGGTCCGCAGCGGCGTAGGCGCAGTGCTGGCAGCAGTAGGCTACGATTTTGATATCATCGCTCATCGTTGCACCTCCACGAGTTCGGGTTTGAGCAGCGCGCTGACCTTGGCAACCATTTGCGCGTCGGTGTAATGCATCAACTGAATGGCGCGCGCCGGGCACTCGGATGCGCACGAGCCGCAGCCCTGACAAACTGCCGCCTCGATGTACGCCGCGCCAATGATACCGCCCACACCGGTCAGGTCGGCGCGGATCTTCGGCACGTTGAACGGGCAGATGCGTACACAGGTGAGACAGCCAGTGCATTTGTTGGCATCCACGACAGCGACTCTTCCGCCGGCGGTCAGCGTTTCGCGGCTGAGGACGCGCGCCGCGCGCGCCGCGGCCGCCTGCGCCTGGATCATGGTCTCATCCAACAGTTTCGGGTAGTGCGCCATGCCGGCCATGAAGATGCCGTCCGAGGCGAAGTCCACCGGGCGGAGTTTGACGTGCGCTTCGAGGAAGAAGCCGTCCACGTCCAAGGGGACTTTGAACCGGGCAGCCATCTCGTGCGCGTCCACGTTTGGCACGACTGGCATCGAAAGGACGAGCAGGTCGGGATGTAGTTCAATTTCTTGGTGTAATATCGATTCCCAGACACGAACGCGGATGGCAGATGGCTGATGGCGGATGGCAGATGGCGGATGGTTGAGGGCTGAGGGCGTATCACTATCGGCTATCGGCCATTCGCTATTCGCTATTTGCACTTCCGGCTTCTTGTCAAAGTCATAGCGGATGAAAATGACGCCTTTCTCGCGCGCTTCGGTGTAGAGCCGTTCTTTGAAGCCATAAGTGCGGATATCCGTGTACAGAATGACCACTTCCGCCTGCGGATTGAGTTCCTTCAGTCGCAGCGCGTTCTTCAGCGCCACCGTGCAGCAGATGCGCGAACAAAATTTTTCGGCGGGTCCAACACATTGGATCATGACAACGGTTTCAGGTATACAAGTAGACAGGGTCGGGGAGGTACTTGTATACTTGTCTACTTGTCTACTTGTTTCCCTATCTACTTGTCTACTTGTTTCCCTATCTACTTGTCTACTTGTTTCCGCCTCAAACTCCTGCTGGGTGACAATATTGGGATGACTCCCATAACCATACTCCGGCCCACGGTACTCTTGTGCGCCGGTGGCAAGGATGGTGACGCCATGCTGGATTTCGCGGCGGCGGCCATCGGCAAACTGGAGCGTGGAGATGAAATTGCCCATGAAGCCGGTTGTCGCCGCAACTTTACTCTGCATGTGCACAGTAATCGCTGGATTCTCATTCACCTGAGTTATAAGTTGCTGCAAGGTTTCCTGCGGCGCTCTATTGCTTGAACTGGTAAAAACCTTGCGCAAATTGCCACCAAGTTCGGCCTCCTTCTCGACCAGATGCACCGGGAAGCCCTGCCCGGCCAGCGAGAGCGCGGCGGTCATACCGGCTGCCCCACCGCCGACCACCAGCGCAGTCCGCTGCACCGGCACGTCAACGGTGTGCTGCGCCTCGAGCAGGGCCGCCCGCGCCGCTGCGGCGCGCACCAGATCGCGTGCCTTGGCGGTCGCGGCTTCTTTGTCCGTTGAATGCACCCACGAACACTGGTTGCGGATGTTCGCCATCTCGAACAGGTACGGGTTCAGCCCGGCCATGCGGATGCTGTCCTGGAACAGCGGCTGGTGCGTCAGCGGCGTGCAAGACGCGACGACGACGCGATTCAAATTATGTTCCAGCACCTGCTCGGTGATGTGCTTGATGCTGTCCTGCGAACAAGTATATAGATTGTACTCGGCGTGGGCCACATACGGCAGTTTCGCTGCGTATTCCGCCACTCCGGGCACATCCACGAAACCGCCAATGTTCGAGCCGCAGGAACAGATGAACACGCCGACACGCGGTGGCTCGCCGCTGACGTCCCGCTCCGGCGGATACTCGCGCTCGACCGTCAGCGAGAAGCGCGCCGGACTTAGGATGGCCGCCGCGGAAGCGGCCGCGCCGCTGCCCTCGACCACCGATTCGGGGATATCCTTCGGCTCGCGGAACGGGCCGGCGGCGTAGATTCCCGGCCGCGAGGTTTCCAGCGGGTTGAACTGCACGGTATGGCAGAACCCGTACTCGTCCAGTTCGATACCCAGCCGGTGACCAAGCGCTTTCACAGACTCGGAAATCTCCATGCCGACGGAGAGGACAACGAGGTCAAAATCTTCCGTGACGAGTGACGAGTGATGAGTGACGAGTGAGAGGTCTCCCGATGAATATTGCAAGATGAGGTTGTGCGTCAGCGGGTCTTCGCGGATCATGCTGACGCGGCTGCGATGATAGTGAACGCCGTATCGCTCTTTGGCGCGTTCGAAGTAGGCCAGGTAGCCCTTCGAGAAGGCGCGCATGTCCATCATGAAGACGTGCACATCGAGGTCTTTCTGGTGCTCCTTGGCGATGACCGCCTCTTTTGTAGCGTACATGCAGCACACTGCCGAGCAATAGTCGTGAGTCTGATCGCGGGAGCCGATGCACTGTAAGAAGGCGACGCGCTTCGGCGGTTGGTGATCGGATGGGCGGTGGACGTGACCCATGGTCGGGCCAGAGGCGGAGAGCAGGCGCTCGAATTGCAGCGCGGTGACCACGTTCGGGTAGCGCCCGAAGCCAAATTCTTCGGAGAGTTCAGCGTGATAAACCTGGTAGCCGGGCGCCAGGATGACCGCCCCGACATTGAGCGTCTCCTGGCGAGCGGCCATGTCATGGTCAATGGCATTTACCCCACACGCAAATGTACATGACATGCACTCCGAGCAAATGCCGCAGGCCAGGCAGCGGGCCGCCTCGCGCTGGGCGGATTCGTCATCGTAGCCGCCCTCGACTTCCACGAAATTGCCGATACGTTCCTCGACAGATAGTTCGGGCAATGGCACACGCGGCTGGCGCTTGATTTCGCCGCGCGCCACGCGTTCGGCGATTTCTAGCTGCGTCAATTTGACCACCGGCAATTCCGGCTTTGGCGGGCGCTCCAGCGCCTCACCCTGCAAATAACGCAGGATGGACTCGGCGGCTCGGTGCCCGCTATCCACCGCTTCGATGACGAAAGCTGTTCCCGAGACGCTATCGCCAGCGGCAAACACACCCGGCCGCGTGGCCGCGAAAGTGTTTGGGTTAATGGCAATCGTTTTCTTGGTCGTCAGGCCAACCCCGGCGTCGTCAGGGATGAACGCCAGGCCGGCGCGCTGGCCGACCGAAAAGATGACCGTGTCGCACGGAATAACGTGATTGGAATCCGGCGCCTTCTCGACCGAGAGCCTGCCAGCCTCGTCGAAGGAGAACGAGGCCACCGACATGCACTCCACGCCGCGCACACGCCCATTTTCATCGCCAAGAACGGCTTCGAATGTGCGGTCGTTGTAGATTTCAATGCCTTCGTCGAGCGCGGCTTTGATCTCCCACGCGTGGGCGGGCATTCCCACGCGGCTTTCCAAGCAGGCCATCGTGACCTTGCAGCCCAGGCGCACGGCAGAGCGCGCCACGTCAATGGCGACGTTCCCGCCGCCGAGAACGAGAACATTCTTTCCGCTTTCATCCTTTGTTTCGTATTTTCCAAGCCGCACATCCCGTAGAAAATGCGTGTTGATGATAACCCCGTCCAGGTTTGCGCCCGGGATGGGCAGCCGCACGCCCTCGTGCGCGCCGACGGCAATCAGCACCGAAGAAAAGCCCTCATCGAAAATGTCATCCAGGTTTGTTACAGGAGTATTGAGGCGCAGTTCAACGCCCAGGTCGGTAATGTCCGCCACCTCGCGCTCGATGATCCCGGCAGGCAGACGGAATTCGGGCACGCCCAGGCGCAACATCCCACCCGCCACAGGCATGGCCTCGAAGATGGTGACGGGATAGCCCTCGCGGATAATATCCTGCGCAGCGGTCAATCCGCACGGCCCGGCGCCGAGGATGGCAACGCGCTTATCAAGATATTTGATTTCGACCTTTTCCACCGGCTGGCGAGGCTCGGCATAAACTTTATCGGTGACGAAGCGCTTGAGGGCGCGGATGTTGATCGGCTCATCCACCTGGGCGCGATTGCAAGCCGTCTCGCAGCGATGGTTACAGATACGCCCGCAAATGCCAGGGAAGGGATTGTCCATTTTGATGACGCGCAGCGCGTCCGCCCAACGTCCCTCGCGAATCAGAGCGATGTAGCCCTGGGCGCGTTGATGAGCGGGGCAGGCGTCGCGGCAGGGAGAGATGCCGCGCTTCTCGATGGCGAAAGCGTTCGGCACCGCCTGCGGGTAGAGTTTATAGGCCGCGCGGCGTGGCGCAAGCCCCTCATTGAACGAATCCGGGACAATGACCGGGCACACTTTGACGCAGTCGCCGCAGGCGATGCACTTGCTGGTCTCGATATAGCGCGGCTGGCGCAAAACCGTGACGGTGAAATCGCCCGCCTGTCCCGTGACGCTTTCGACTTCGGTATTGGTCAGGATTTCGATATTCGGATGGCGCCCAGTTTCGACCAGCCTCGGCGAGATGGTGCACATGGCGCAGTCGTTGGTCGGGAAAGTTTTATCCAACTGTGCCATGTGTCCGCCGATGGCCGACTGCTTCTCGACGAGATAGACCTTGAAGCCCTGTTCGGCCAAATCGAGCGCGGACTGCATCCCCGCGATGCCACCGCCAACGACCAGCACGGCGCCGACGGGCAAGGATGAAGGATGAAGGATGAAGGATGAAGAATCATCCCTCGGCTTGTTGCTCTCATCTGCTTTGCTTCTCGCCTGCGCTCGCATATCTTATCCTTTGGCAATTCTATTACTGACTCTAATGTGTCACTGCGGGTAAATCCACAGCAATTTCATCCTTCATCCTTTTTTCTTGCGGCGACCTTTGAAGGCAAAATCCTCATCCTCTTCGATAATTTCATCCTTCATCTTTCCGCTTTCATCCTTTCTTCTGTCGCCTGCCGCGGAACTCGACCTCATCTTCCGACTCTTCGACCATCAACTTTTGACCTTCAATCTGCAACTTGAGCGGGTTTGGTCCTAACTTGCGCACGCGCTCCGTCATCGTTTTCGCAGCATTCGCATACGCCTGCGCCTGGCTGCCGGACATGAAGAACATGTCCAGACGCTCGCCGCCCAGCCCGATTTCATCCAAGATTTTCTTAGCGCGCTGCATCCGGGCGCGGCCGCGCTCGTTGCCGCGCACGTGATGGCAATTGCCGATTGGACAGGCAACGATGTAGACCCCGTCTGCGCCTTGCTCGAATGCCTCCAGCAGGTAGCGCACGTCGGTCTTGCCGGTGCAGGGCATGCGCACGAACTTGACGTTAGCCGGATACTGTACCTGCAGCGCGCCAGCCGTATCCGCCGCCATGTAGCCGCAATAGATGCAGTAAAAGGCAGTAATCTCTGGCTCGAATTTCGTTTCGAGTTCTTTTGTCATATCTCACTCATCACAAAGCGCCACTCCGCAAGCTGCGTGGCGCAATACTAACATTAGTGCCATGCGCCCAAACCTTGAATGGAACGCAACATCATTTGCTCATCCGTGTAATTGATCAATTGGATGGCATTGGCAGGGCATTCGCCAGTGCACGTGCCGCAGCCCTGACATTGAGCCGGGTCAATCCACGCCGCGCCGCCCAGCCCGCCGACGCCCACGCGCCCCTCGAACTGGACAACCTGCGGGATCTGGAATGGGCAGGTGCGCGTGCAGGTCAGGCAGCCAACGCACTTGTCCGGGTCAACCTGCGCCACCACCCCGCCCAGCCAGAGCGATTCCTGCGAGAGCAGCGTCAGGGCACGGGCAGCCGCCGCCAGCGCATGGCTGATGGATTCCTCAATAAATTTGGGGTAGTGCGCCATTCCAGCCAGGAAGATGCCCTCGCGCATGAAATCCATCGGGCGCAGCTTTAACTGCGCTTCCTCGAAGAAGCCTTCAGAGGAAAGCGGCACGCGCAGTATGCGCGCCAACTCCGCTGCGCCGACAGAGGGCGCAATAGACATGCTCAGCGTTACCATGTCAGCAGGCAGGGTTATCCATTTATCCAGCGTCATATCACGGACACCCACGTGCAATTGTTCGCCGACGACGCGGAAGACCTGCGGCGGCTGCTCATCCACATAGCGCATGAAAATGACGCCCAAGCGGCGCGCTTCGGTGTAGTATTCCTCGCGAAAACCATAAGTGACTATATTTTTATAAAGCACAGTCACCCGGCAGTTCGGATTGAACAATTTGAGCCGGATGGCGTTCTTCATCGTGTTCGTGCAGCACACCCGCGAACAGTAATCCGGCGCGCCGATCGGACGGGCGCATTGGATCATGACCACATCCTTGAGCGCGGCGATCTCCTCCGGGTGGTGGATGATTTTCTCCTCCAATTCGCGCTGGGTGATGACGCCGTCCAGTCGCAGCAGCGGATGTTCGCGGGTCTCGCGGCCCCCGGTGGCGACGATGGTCGCGCCATGGCTGACAGTGAACCGTTCGATTGTGCCATCCGGGCGATGGGCCTGTAACTCCGATTTGAAATCGCCGACGTGTCCACTATGATGAACGAGTTCAGTACGGATATGTGTGGAAATCCGTTGGTGAGAGCGCACACGATTGACCAGGTCGCGTAAGAGGCGCTGCGGATTATAGCCCTCGGCCACGTAATACAAATCCAATAAATTACCGCCGAGACGCTCCTCGCGCTCGATGAGATGCACATCGTAGCCAGAATCAGCAATCGCCAGCGCAGCCGTCATGCCCGAGACGCCTCCGCCGATGACCAGCGCAGCCGGCACACAGGGCATTTTCTCCTTGTAAACCGGTTTCGCGGTCATTACCCGTCCCACTGCCAGGCGCGTCAATTCAATTGCCTTACGATTGGCCTGATCGCGCTGGTTTTTGTGAACGCGCGTACATTGCTCGCGCATATTGACGAGCTCGAGCAAATAGGGATTGAGTCCAGCCTGCCGCACCATGCGCTGGAAAAGCGAATCGTGTGTGCGGTTCGAGCAGGCTACCACCACTACGCGATTGAGATTCTCGTCCCTGATCTTATCCTGAATGTATTCCAGCATTTCAGGAAAACAAGCGTATTCGATCACTTCAGCGACAGCTACGTCCGGCCATTCTCCCGCCTTGCGGACAAGCATCTGCAGATCAATGTATTCGCTGATGGTGCCGCCGCAGGTGCAGGCAAAGACGCCTGCTTTCGGCTGCTCGCCGGTGACATCGCGCTCCGGCGGCAGGCCGTTCGTCGAGAGGAATGGCGCGGCGCGGGAATACTCATAGGTATTCAGCCGGTCATTGAGCAGGCGCATCACCTCGGCCGCTGCACCGCTGGCATCAATGATGGTTTCGACGATCTCCTTCGGGCTGGAAAATGCCCCACAGACAAACACTCCCGGCCGCGAGGTTTGCAGCGGCGCGAATTTATCCGTGGTGCAGAAGCCGTACTTATTCAGTTCGATGTCGAGGATTTGGGAAAGCTGCGCAGCCGATTCGGGCGGCTGCAGGCCGATCGCCAGCACCACCATCTCGAAGCGTTCCTGGTGCAGTTGGCCGTTAGCCTCTGCGTAATGTAATATCAAATCATGCGTTTCGGGGTCTTCGCGGATGGCGGAGACGCGGCAGCGGTTGTATTCGATCTTATGGGTATTTCGTGCTTTATCAAAGTATGCACTGTATTCCTTGTTGAAGGCGCGCTCATCCATGATGAAGACGCTGCACGCCACATCCTTGAGGCGCTGCTTGGCAAGGATGGCTTCCTTGGTGGCGTACATACAGCAAATAGAGGAGCAGAATTCGTTTTCTTGGTCGCGCGAACCGATGCACTGCAGCCAGGCGATGGATTTCGGGGGACGATTGTCCGAGAGGCGCACGACCAGCCCCTCGGTCGGGCCGGAGCGGGAGGCTAGGCGTTCGTACTGCATTGCTGACAACACGTTGGGATACCGTCCGTGGCCAAGTTCTTCCAGCCGGGTCGCATCGTATACCTGGAAGCCGAGCGCCAGGATGATGGCACCCACATCCACTGAAAGCAGGCGCGGCTGCTCGTTCAAGTCAATAGCCTTGGTGGGACAGACCTTCTCGCACTTGCCGCAGTCGTCGCAGTATGGGCCTTTGTCAATGCAGTAAGCGTCCGGAGCGGCGCGGGGCGCGGTCTTGTAGGCCGCCTTGCGCTTGGTCATCCCCAACTGGTAGGAATCGGGCAGTTCCACCGGGCAGGCCTCGGCGCACAGGTTGCAGTTGATGCAGCGCAGAATGTCCACGTAGCGCGGCTCCTGGCGCAGCGAAACGCTGAAATCGCCCGCCTCCCCGGCCACGTCCACGATGCGCGTGTTGGTCAAGATCTGGATGTTGGGATGCTGGTTATTCTGGATATAAGCCGGGGAAATCGAAGGCCGCGTGCAGCCATAACCATGGTCGGGTGTGCCGCGGCACAGCACGCAGTCGTGCTGTGGGAACATGAAACCCAGTTGCGCCACACGCCCGCCCAGGCAGGGTGTCTGTTCTACGAGATAAACCTTCAATCCTGCGTCGGCCATGTCGAGCGCGGCGCGCATGCCCCCGATCCCGCCGCCGACGACCAGCGCGGCAGCCGGTTTGGCGCGAATTGACGATGGAGCATTATTCTGCATCGTTTTTATTCTCCACGAACAGGTAACGCACCTGCTGTCGAAAAGTATTGTGGATTTTTCTTATCCACTTTACATTATATTATTCGATTAATAAAATACTAGCTGACATTCGTCAATAATACAAAGGTCAAATATCCGCATTTTCAAAGCCTTGCAAAGGCTTGATCCGCAGGGTCTTATGGCCTTCGCAAGGCTTTGGTTAGGTAAAACTCATTGTTACCGGTTACAGCGTCGGCAACAGGTATTCGTAGGCGCTCAACGCAGCTTTTGCACCTTCGCCGACGGCGACCAGCACCTGTTCAGCGTAAGTGTTGGTGACATCTCCGGCTGCGAAGATGCCGGGGATGTTGGTGCGGTTGGCGCAGTCCACGACGATGCGGCCGCGCTCATCCAGCTTGACCAGCTCGGCAACCATCTGCGACATGGGCGTAAGCGCCATTTCAATGAACATCCCATCTGCCTTTAGCTCTATCGTCTTGCCGGCCGGGTCCTTAAGCACCACGCCCTCGGCGAATTCATCGCCTTTGAACTCGACCACCTGGTGACCCTTGAGAATGGTGACGTTCTTCGCGCTGCTCAATTTCTTGCCCAGCGGCGTATTCAAAATGCCCGCGCCTTTGCACACCAGGGTAACATGCCGGGCAACCGTGGCCAGTTCGCCCGTCGAACGCAGCGCCAGGTCGCCATCACCGATCACGACAGTGGTTTTGTCAATGAACAACGGTGCATAGCTGAGGGCCGAATAGCACAGGCCGCGCATGGTGAACTCTTTTTCGCCAGGCACATTCAGACGTACCTGCCTTGCACCGGTCGCCAGGACGACTGCTTTGGCTTCCAGCTTATCGCCGTTTCTGGTCGCGATGACAAAACGATCACCCTCTTTTGTAACCTTCTCGGCCGTATCCAGTTTTCGGGCGAATTCCAGGTACTCAAGCTCGCTGCGGAATTTATTGACGGTTTCCAGGCCGCGGATGACCTGGTAGTCCTGGATCCATGGCAAGGCGAGACGGTATTACGTCTTGCCGCCCAGGTCTTTGGTCAGCATTAGAACGTTGAGGCGTTTGCGAATTGCATAAGCAGTCGCGGTTAGACCGGCTGGGCCGCCACCGACAACAATTAAGTCATACATAGGTTCCTCCTCGTGATCTATTCGTGTGAATGGTCAGGAATGACTGCATGATCACTCATGCTAATAAGCGGATTTGACCGTTTCCACATCCACTTCGAGCGGCTTTTCACCTTCCGGCGCCTCGGGAATGAAGCCTTGCTCCATCATCATCTTGGTCAGGTCGCGCGAGCGCTTGATAATGCGCTTGGCATTCTCGAATTCTTCCTCGTATGTCATCGGGATGCGGGCCAGTCCCTGCTCGATGGCTTTCATGGCAACAGCCGCCGCCTCACGCGGGAAGACTTCCCAGTCGTCCATATCGGGCAGGATGTGTTCTGCATCCAGCCGCTTGCCAACATGGTCAGACAGCGCCTCGGCCGCGGAAAAACACATCTCATCGGTGATGGTGCGGGCGCGCACATCCAGCGTGCCGCGGAAGATGCCGGGGAAGCCCAGCGAGTTGTTGACCTGATTCGGGAAATCGGAACGTCCTGTAGCGACAATCGCCGCGCCGGCTTCCTTTGCCTCCCAGGGCCAGATCTCGGGTACGGGGTTGGCGCAGGAGAAGAGGATGGCATCTTTTGCCATGCTCCTGACCCAGTCTGGCAAGATGACACCGGGGCCAGATTTAGAAAGCGCGATGACCACGTCCGCACCCTTCATCGCTTCGGGAATATTGCCTTCGCGTGCCTCGGCATTGGTGATGGTGCAAAGTTTCCATTTATCTTTATACTCAGCTTTACGCATCTCGATGTCTTTGCGGTGCTTGCCCAGGATGCCTCTGCTGTCCACCATGAAACACCTGGCCGGATCAACTCCCCAACTGAAGATCAGCCGCGAGTTGGCCACATTGGCAGAACCAGTGCCAACGAAGGTAATGCTGACCTCGCTCATCTTCTTGCCTACGACCTTAAGGGCATTGATAAGACCGGCCAGGGTAACAGTGGCAGTACCTTGTTGATCATCATGCCAGATGGGAATATCGGCTTTCTCGCGCAGTGTATCTAGCACATAAAAGCATTTCGGCTGGGAGATGTCTTCCAGGTTCACGCCGCCGAAGCCGGGCTGCAGCATCAGCACGGTGTTGATGATCGCATCCGGGTCCTTGGTATCCAGCATAAGGGGCACACCATCCACGCCGCCCAGATATTTATAGAGCAGCGCCTTGCCTTCCATGACGGGTAAACCGGCCTTGGGGCCGATGTCGCCCAGGCCGAGGATGCGCGTCCCGTCGCTGACGACAGCCACCGTGTTCCACTTGTTGGTGTATTCATACACCAATTCCGGGTTGGCCGCGATCGCCTTGCAGGGCGCGGCTACGCCGGGTGTATACCAGATGGCGAAGTCAGTAAAACTATGGACGGAGCATTTCAGGGCGGTTTCTATCTTGCCATGGTAGAAAGGATGCAACCTCATGGCGTCTGCCGATGGCTTTTTGGCTTTGGCCAGCAGTTCTTCGACGTTCATTTTCTTTTCTGACATGTTTTTCTCCTTTCATGATATGGGAATCATGGTTGCCAAGTGCGCAACCACTTTGGTTGCCAAGTGCGCAACCACTTTGGTTGCCAAGTGCGCAACCACTTTGGTTGCCAAGTGCGCAACCATCACTGATTTAGATAGCTTTCAGCGTAAATTACTTTATTGAGCAGGACTTGAACCGTCTTCCAGATGGCCGCCTGTTGCGGGTCGGACATGTCGAAGTCTTCGATTTGCGGTTCCTCGCTCGCGGCAATGCGCTCGGCAATCTTGTTATAGACGCGACCCAACGCTGACGAGGTATCCTTGCTCTCGATCCAGCGGATGACATCGTTCTGCTCTTTGTCGAATGGATTGGCGATCATCATCTGTAAGCCGACGCCCATCAGCATGGCCAGGTAGACGCGGTTGATGAGCGGGCGGCCTTCCGGCGGGACTGCGTTCGAGACATTGGATAGGCCGACCGAGATCATCGGCGAGGGATCCCAGGCATATTGCAGGGTACGCACCGCCTCGATTAAATGCGGGCAGTACTCCTGGCAGCCGGAGACGGTCAGCACCAGCGGGTCAATGATCAGGTTCTCCATCGGGAGGTCAATCTCCAACATGCGCGGGATCAACTTCTCGACGGCGATGTTTACGCGCTCGTCCGCCGCGATCGGAATGCCCTCCGGACGCATGGTCAGGGCGATGACTTTGGCGTTGTACTTCTTCGCCAGCAGCGGCACCTTTTCCAGCCGTTCCGGATCGGCTGAGGTCGAGTTCAGGATGGGCTGCGCCTTCTTGATCGTCTTGAGCGCCGCTTCCATACCGTCCAGATTGGTAGTATCAATCGAGAGCGGCACGTCCACCACCGCCTCGACCGACTCGATAATCCAGGGAAAAACCTCGGCAAAATCCTTCTTGCGCGGCCCCAAATTGATGTCCACCGCCTTCGCGCCGGCCTCCACTTGCTTGACTGCCAGATCCATGAAGAACTCCCGGTCGCGGTTGGTCAAAGCTTCCTTGACCTTGTCCGAAATGATGTGAATATTTTCGCCGATGATATACATAGGGTCCTCCTCCTAGAGTTAGGTGGCACGCAAACGTATTGCGTGCCGATTAGAATTCCTCGACTTTCGGTTTGAGCTGCATCACCATAAAGACGACATCCGCGCAGTCACCATCTGGATACATAAAGAAATCTTCCAACGTGCACTGGACTTTGAGACCCAGTTGCTCGAAGGCGCGGATGACCTTGGTCTGGTCGGCTAAAATCTCGCCAATGAGAATATGCAGGCCTTGTTTGCGCGCCAGGTCAATCGCAACACGGATCATCTTTGTACCCAGCCCGCGCTTGCGGAAATCCTTGGCCAGGAAGATGCGCACCTCGGCCATGTGCCGCCTCGCACCATGGAAGAAATGCAATGTGACCAGCCCCACAGCGCGGTCCTTGACCAGTGCGATGGCCGGTAATACCTCGTCATAGTTCAGGTTCTGGCACCAAGATTGAACTACCTCGGCATCTTTCACATTTTGGCGGAAGACACGTAAGTCTTCGTTCGAGAGTGGAGAAAATAGTTCCTCCAGGTGTTTGCAGTCCTCTTTGACGATGGGACGAATCAGCACGTACACTCCATCCCGGAGTGTGACGACTTCGCGGAAGTTCTTGATTTGTTCTGGCAACATAGGCTCTCCTTTCATGCACTCGTTTCACGTTTCACGTACCACGTTTCACGTTTTACGTTTCACGTTTTACGCAACGCTGCCTCCACCGTCGGGAAACGGCCCATGTCAGTGTGCGGCAGGAACAGAGCGGACATAAAGGCATCATAGAAAGTGTTATCCGCAGAAAGTTCGATGTAGGTCATGCGACGGGCAATCTCGGCCACGCGTTGGCGCGCCTGCCAATCAAGCAAAGCGTAATACGCGCCGCGTACAGCGGTATTACCAAGGAACTCGAAGCGCTCCCAGGGCATATCCGGCAGAAGACCGATCTGTACGGCTTTCTCGACGTTGATGTACTTCCCGAACGAACCGCCGATCAGCATCTTGCCGACATCCGCCAACGAGACGCCGACCTGATCGGCCAGCACGGTAAAACCGGCGTAAATGGCAGCCTTGGCGCGCAGAAGATTGTCCACGTCCACGCGGGTGATGACGATATCCTTGCCATGTTCGGTTTCCGCGCCCCAGGCGACCACGTATTCGCCGCCGTGTTCACCCTGTCGAACGCGCTTTGTCTTCAACGTCAGGTTTACGTTGCCGGCCTTGTCCAATACGCCGCTCAGAAACAATTCGGCCAGCAGGGAAATCAAACCGGAGCCGCAGATACCTTTCGGCTTGCCTGCGCCGATGACGCGGTATGTCGGCTCATAGGTGCCACTGTTGACCCAGACTTCTTCGATGGCGCCCTCGGTGGCGCGCATGCCATTCGCCACGCCCGCGCCCTCAAAAGCCGGGCCAGCCGAGCAGGCGCACGTCACCATCCAGTCACGGTTGCCCAGCACCGTCTCGCCGTTGGTGCCGACATCCAGGAAGAGGGTCACGTCGCCGGTCAAATCCACGCCGCTGGAAAGGACGCCCGCTGTAATATCCGCGCCGACGTAACTGGCCACACCGGGCAGGCAATCCACCGTCGCTTCGGGGCAAAAGTCCAGACCTACCTCGCGAGCGGTGGTCAGCGGCGGGTGGTTGACGGCAGTAACGAACGGCGAAAGACGGATGCTCGCGGCCGGAATTTTCAGCAAGAGATGAATCATTGTGCTGTTGCCGACGACCGTCGCCTTGACGACCTGTTCTGGTGTGACCTTGAGGCGTTTGCACGCTGTTTTGACCAGGCCGTTGATCGTCTCTGTAACGCGGGCGTGTAATTCGTCGCCGCCGCCATTCTTGCTGGCGTAAATAATGCGTGAGATCACATCCTCACCGCGCGCGATCTGGCCGTTGTATTCAGCCACCTGCGCTCGGGCCTGGCCAGTGATCAGGTCAACC
>Ga0210058_1002666_pt1 | contig 14425 bp, 10 predicted proteins | sample CryGeymeta201511_FD_183979 | JGI IMG/M metagenome (GOLD analysis project Ga0210058, IMG submission 183979) | Groundwater microbial communities from Crystal Geyser aquifers in Utah, USA - Crystal Geyser metaG 2015-11 (SPAdes) (version 2) | ecosystem: Environmental > Aquatic > Deep subsurface >...
GCCTGTTGACTTTCGTCGGAAATTGGCGCGGGCGGACATTGGACGACTCTGCCGCGTTCAACATCGCCTGGCTGGGATATTCCTACATCGCCTTCCGCCTCCTGCATACCCTGCGCGACCGGCAAAGCGGAGTCCTGCCTGCGGTGGGATTGGCGGAATACGTCAACTACGCGATTTTTTTCCCGTCGTTTACCGCCGGGCCGATTGACCGCCTGGAGCGATTCGTCAAAGACTTGCGCGCCCCCCTTCCGCTCAAAAATGACGACTGGCTCTTCGCCGGCCAGCGCCTGGCGGCGGGGCTGTTCAAAAAGTTTTTTGTCGCAGACCTGCTGGCGCTGGTCTCCATCACAGATGCGCTGGTCGGCCAGGCGCGCTCCCCCGGCTGGCTGTGGCTCGAACTGTGCGCGTACAGTTTTCGCATTTACTTCGATTTCAGCGGCTACACCGACATTGCCATCGGCATGGCGCGGCTGATGCGCGTCCGCCTGCCCGAAAACTTCGCCGCGCCTTTCCTCAAACCCAACCTGGCCCAGTTCTGGAGCGCCTGGCATATCACACTGACCCAGTGGTTCCGCGCCTACTTTTTCAATCCCTTCACCCGCTCCCTACGGACCTCCAAACTGGTTCTCCCAACCTGGCTGATCATCCTGCTGACACAGGTCGGCACGATGCTGTTGATCGGCCTGTGGCATGGCCTCACCTGGAATTTCGCGTTATGGGGACTTTGGCACGGATTAGGACTGTTCCTCCAAAATCGCTGGAGTGAATTCCTGCGCCTCCGTTTTCCTGACCTGGGGGCGGGTCGCGCTGCCCGGGCTTTTTTCCGCGTCACAGGTGTTTTGCTGACCTTCGCCTACTTCACGCTCGGACTCGTCTTTTTCGCCCTCTCCATGCCGCAACTCTCTTTCGCGGCCCTGATGAAACTATTTGGGATGTCATAAATGGAACGACCCGTCCATGCCTTGCGCGTGCTTGTCAAAGCATTTTTGTTTTTTGTTTTACTGAACCTGCTTTTTGCGTGGTTCGATCCGCCCATTGGAAAACTGACTGCCTATAACTGGCTGTGGCCTGGCCGCCTGCGTTTCCCGTACGCAGATTCGCCTGGGTACTATTCGCTCGGTTACAACGTCCCTGTCATCGAGGACTTTGATGCCATGTTCGGCGCGCACATCCTCTCGGCCGGCCCCAAGCCCGCGGATGAATTCCGCGTGTTTTTGCTCGGCGATTCAGCCACCTGGGGCGGGCACGTCGCACCTGAGGATATGCTGGCGGAACAGTTCAACCGTCTCGGCTTGACCAGTTGCGATGGGCGCAAAATCAAAGCCTACGATCTCGGTTATCCCTGGCCGTCCCTGCTGCGGGATGTCCTGATCCTTGATTATGCTAACCAATACCAGCCGGATATGGTCATCTGGTTGGTCACCTTGCACAGTTTTGAAAAGAAATCCGCCGACCGCGAATTTCTTGTCCCGCACGCCGAACGCATGGCTGAGGTAATTGCAGAGCATCAACTTGTTTTACCGAAAGTTTATTCCGGTCAGGCCGAACCGGCATTTTGGGACAAAACCATCCTCGGTCAGCGGGAGAGACTCAAGAAACTCATCCTGAACCAGGCCTATGGATGGATGTGGTCCGCGACTGGAATTGACAATGCCAATGGCCTGTCGAAGGATCATCCTGCGTTTCCCCAGGACGCGCTGGCAGATGTTTCCTATTTTGATTACCAATCCCCGAATGATTCCCAGGCGCTGACCCGCTCGCTGATGTTCGATATCATCCGCGTGGGACGCGAAATCGCAGGCGACGCTCCGCTGGTCGTGATCAATGAACCGATTTTTATCATATCCGGGCAAAACCGCGACTTGCGCTATAACCATGTCTATCCGCGCTGGGCTTACGATGCCTATCGCCAGTCGCTTGCGGATTGGATGAACGCGCAGGGGGATCCATATTACGATACCTGGAATGCCCTGCCTGTATCCGAATTTTCAAACGATATGTCCCATCGCGATCCTCAAGGAGAGAAACGCTTTGCCGATCTCCTGTCGCCCATCCTGCAGGATTTTTCCTGTCCATAAAACCATCGTCAAATCGCACGGAGTCAAAAGTCTTCGTGAAGCACCCTGCAAAGGAGTCCGCTAAAAATCTTCGCGGTTGTGATGGTTTTTCACGGAGTAATACTCTATAATTGGCTCAAAGCACGTAACTGCTCAGCCATCCGTCATTCCCGAAAGAGCATCGGGACTATGTGCGAGCGTCTTGAGCCGAGCGTAGCGAAGTCGAAGGATGCGAAGCAATCTCCTCGTCGACGCGGGGATTGCTTCGTCGCTCACTCCGTTCGCTCCTCGCAATGACGGATGAGCAGTTACCAAAGCACAAACAAATCATTCGTAAGGAGATTTCCATGTCCGCTGAAATGCACCAAACCATTGCCGATTTTATCGCGCAAAAGATTCTCAAACAGCCCAAACGCGTCATCCAGCCCGGGGACGCGCTCATTTCCAGCGGGCTGATCGACTCGTTCAGCCTGGTTGACCTGGCGCTTTTCGTCGAGGATACTTTTGGCGTCCGCATCGCCGACTCGGAATTGAACGCAACCGCCTTTGATTCCATTGAACAACTGGTAAATCTTATTATCTCAAGGCAGAATAAATGACGACATTTACAAATGTCCTGAAGGATTTTTACGAGCGCGAACCCGACCGGGTGTCGGTCACGCTTATGTTTCCCGGCCAGCCCGATTTTCCGATCACGTACCGGGAACTGATCGAGCGGTCGAACGACTACGCCGCGGCGTACGCGCGCGCCGGAGTCCAGCCCGGTGACGTGGTCATCCTAATCCTCCAGCACGGCAAGGACCTGATCTATTCCTTCTGGGGCGCGGTCCTGCTGGGCGCCATCCCCTCAATGATGCCCTTCCTCACCGAAAAACTTTCCCCCGAACGCTATCGCGCGGACCTCAGCGCGCTTTTCTCGCACAGCCACCCGACCGGCGTTGTGACCTATCCCGAGTTCGAAGCCGATGTAAAACTGATGGTCTCGGAAAGCGAGAATACGGTTAAGGAAGTTTTCATCACGGATCGCATTCCTCGCCAGGAAAAACCGGATTTTTCAACCCTGCCGGGCATGAAAAGCAAGGAAACAGACGTAGTCCTGCTCCAGCACTCCTCCGGTTCGACGGGGTTGCAAAAGGGTGTGGCGCTTTCGCACCGCGCCATTTTCAATCACCTGGATGCCTATGGGGAAGCCATTCGCCTCACGCGGGAGGATGTGATTATCTCCTGGCTGCCTCTTTACCACGACATGGGACTGATCGCCTGCTTTCTCATGCCCATCCTGCGCGGCGTTCCTGTGATACAGATGTCCCCGTTTGACTGGGTTCGGGCGCCCTATCGCATGTTGCAAGCCATCTCAGCCCATCGCGGCACGCTGACCTGGATCCCGAATTTTGCCTATAACTTCTGCGCCCAAAAAATTCGTGACCGCGATTTGGAAGGCGTGGATCTATCCTCCTGGCGCGCCAGCATCAACACCTCCGAGCCGGTCAAATTCAAGAGCCACCAGATGTTTTTCGAGCGCTTCAAGTCTTACGGCTTGCGCCTCGAAACGCTCCAGACTTCCTATGCCATGGCCGAGAATGTCTTTGCGGCCACGCAGAACGATGTGACGAAACTGCCCTATGTCGAGGAAGTGGATCGCGAGTCGTTCCGTTCGGAGCATCTCGCGCGTCCCGCTTTCGACGGTCGTCCCGCCATCCAGATGATGTCGTGCGGAAAGCCCATTCCCAACACCGCCATCCGCGTCGTGGACGGCAAAGGCCGCGATTTGTCGGAGCGGCAGGTCGGCGAGATCGTTCTTAAATCCAACTGCATGTTGACCGAATATTACAACCGTCCCGACATCACCAAAAAAGCCTTTCTGCCCGGCGGTTGGTACATGTCCGGCGATTACGGTTACATGTTCAACGGCGAGATTTTTGTTGCGGGGCGCAAGAAGGATATTATCATCGTCGGCGGCAAGAACGTGTATCCGCAGGACCTGGAAGCCCTGGCCTGTGAAGTGCATGGCGTTCATCCCGGACGGACGGTTGCCTTCGGCATCTTCGACGAATCGCAAGGGACGGAGGAAGTCGCCATCATCGCTGAGGTGGATACCGATGACGAAAACGAACACGAGCGCGTTGCTGACGAGATCCGCAAGCACGTCACCAGGAACTCGGCCATCGCCGTTCGTTATGTCCGTGTGGCGGGACCGAAGTGGGTGCTCAAAACCTCCAGCGGAAAAGTGGCCCGCACCGCCAACAAGGAGAAATTCCTCAAGGAATTGGAAGCCGGTCAATAACCCGTAAAAGCAAACTGCCCTCGAAAAATCGAGGGCAGTTTTTACTGCTGGCCCCATAATTTGCTAAACTTATTGGAAGGAATTGCGAGTGGAGCTTTGAATTCCGGTTTAGTTACGCATGGGTTAGCCGCCAGTGGGGAGGCGCTTGTCCAGCGTGCGGCTGAGAATGTCCTCCTGTTCGCTGGAGGCAGATTTCACGGACTTAACTTTGACGCTCTTGTCCTTGGTATTGGCGCGATCCATCGCCATCTGCCAGGCGATCTGCATGGCGGTCAACTCGGGTTCTTTCGGCGCCTCATTGATTTCGAAAGTTTCTTCCTGCCTCTTGCCGCGCTTGCCGCTGCGAGCCTTCTTGGGTTCGCGGGCTGGTTTCTCCTCTTCCACGATTTCGGGCATCAAGGCTTTCATCGAAAGGCGGATCTGTTTCTTTTTGCGATTGACTTCCAACACAACCGCTTCGATCTCATCGCCTTCCTTGACCACCTCGCCCGGAGTCTTGACATATCCGCGCGTCAACTCGCTGACGTGCACCATGCCTGGGCGTTCCGCGCCAAAATCAACGAACGCGCCATAGGTTTCAAGGCGAACCACTTTACCCTTGACGACCGTATTGGGCTGGATCTCGCCCCATTCCATGCCGAGCGGTTCGATCATGGTTAGTTCAATGCGGTCTTTCTTGACGCGCCGCACCCATGTGTCCACCTGCTGTCCAGGTTTCAACACATCTTCCACCTTGTTGACCGGGTCTTTCTGAATTTGCGAAATGTGGATCACGCCGGGCAGTTCCTGGCCCACGTCCACGATTGCCCCCGCCAACGTAATCTTGACTACTTTGCCGGAAAGTTTGGTTTTTGGTTCCGCCGCCGCGACCGGCGCTGCCTTAATTGTCTCAGTCATACTCGCACTCCTCTTTCAAAAATTAGCCAAAGGCTGATTATACACAGGGTATGCAGAGGCGTCAATGTGAAATGGCTGGTGATTACCCACAAATCGGGTTTGCCCGCAGTTGGACTGCGGGCGCAGGCGGCAGTCCAACTGCCGCCTGAACTTGTGGGTAATCACCAGGAAATGGGATGCAGAATGTCAGTTTGTGCCAGGCGCGGAAAATACTGACCGATGTTTTATCGCGCATATATTTCGTGAAGTTACCTGAAATTGCGATTTCCGAAGCCTGTTCGTGCCTGGCCCCGGTGTTTACCTGCAAGTCCGTATGCGTTATTTGTATTCACGAATGAGTCCACTGCAAAAACCTTTTTTAAACACGAAGGGCACAAAGGCAACGAAGGAAATTCAAGAACGCTTTGAAAATGTTAAACCATCACGCAGATTATCTTGAATAATGATTTGTGGTTTTGCATTTTCTTTGCGATCTTCGCATGCTTCGCGGTGCGAAGACCTTTTTGCAGTGGAGTCACGAATTGGTTTAAAAAATTCAGCGCACATCCGTGAAATTTAATCCGTGGCTGGTGTTTTGTTTTTTAGCAGGCGCAAAAGATGTGGGTAATCACCTGCCAGGGGTTTCTTAAAGTCAGAAATTCGCAATCGCGAATTGTGCGAATACTCTGCGAATACGATGTGACCCGAATAAACCCACAAAAATTCGCGACATCGTGCCCGCAAAGTCCCCGAAGGAGGAAGGATAAATTCGCCCACATCGTACTTTTCATCGCGGCATTCGCATTTCAAGCGTGCCATAAAAGGAAGGCTTGAATGAACTTTAAGAAACCCATGAATCACTGGCTGGGTCTTCTTGACGTTTATCCAGTAATTGGGTATATTTCGGACGTTGTTTTGTGCATTTCGGAAAAAATAAGGATAAATAATGTACGAAATCGACAAAGTAGACCTGAGAATTGTCAATTTACTACTTGAAGATGGGCGAAAGTCCGCTTCGGAGGTCGCGCGGCAGTTGGGGGATGTCTCGGAGCGGGCTGTCCGTTATCGCGTCGAGCGCATGATCGAGGAGAATGTGATTCAAATCGGCGCGGTGGCGCGCCCCGAAGCGTTTGGCCTTCCCATTAAAGCGGATGTCTTTTTGGAGGTCGAATCAGACCGTATCCGCGAGGTGGCGCAGAAAATGACCGAGTACGAAAACGTCACCTACGTGGCGTGCTCGATTGGGGAAACAGATGTCAGCATTCAGGTGGTGGCAAAGGACACAGACGAAGTCTATCGCTTTATAACGGAAACCGTCCGAAAGGTCCCGGGCGTGAGGCGCACCACCACTTCCATTGTCCCGCTAATTCTTAAGGATGTTTATCAGTGGCGCGTGCCGGAAAGCGCCATAAAGAATCCCAAGTAATGAGGAGTTGCGATGAGTCTTGTTGGTCCCAAAAGCCAGTCCCTGCAAAAACGCGCGCAAAAGGTTTTGCCATTGGGCGTCAATTCGAATTTCCGTTACTGGGGTGACGGCCTTACGCCGTATGTAGACAAAGGCAAGGGCGCATACCTGTGGGATGTGGACGGCAAAAAATATATTGACTACCGCATGGCGTTTGGTCCCATCATCCTCGGCCACGCGTTCGACGAGGTGGATGCAAAAGTGATGGAAGAGATCCAGCGCGGCGCGCTCTTCGCAATGACTGGGGAATTGGAGGTGTCGGTGGCTGAGATGATGGTGACGATGTGCCCCGCGCTGGACATGGTGCGGATGGCCTGCTCCGGCACCGAGGCCACCATGCACGCCATTCGTGTGGCGCGCGCCTACACGGGCCGCGACCTCATCCTGAAATTCGAGGGCAACTATCACGGCTTCCACGACCACACCCTGTGGTCTACGTATGCTCCGACCGAGGCCATGGGCAACTCCCGCAGTCCGATCCCCGTGCCTTCTTCGTCGGGCATTCCGAAGGCGATGCGCGAATTTATTATCACATTGTCGTTCAATGATGCCGAAGGTTTCGAGCGCGTTATGCGTTCCTACGGCGATCAGATCGCGGCGGTCATCACCGAGCCATGCCAGGGCAACTGCGGCGGGATCGAGCCGCAACCGGGTTTCCTCGAACTCATTCGCAGGGAAACCGAGGCGCACGGGACGGTCTTTATTTTGGACGAAGTGAAGACGGGATTCCGGATCGCGAACGGCGGCGCGCAGGAATACTATCGCATCCGGCCGGACCTCGCGACGTACGCGAAGGCCCTGGGCAACGGCTACCCAGTGGCCGCTTTCGGCGGTAAACGCGAGATCATGTCCATTATCGGGCATGGCGTTTCACAGGGTGGGACATATACCAATAACAAGCCCGGCATCGCGGCCGCATATGCCACGCTGAGACTGCTCAAAGAAAAGCCGATTTTGAAGACCATCGAACAGCGCGGCAAGCGCCTGATGGATGGCTTGAAAGAGATCTTCGAAGATAACGACATCCCCGTTGTGTTCAGCGGTTCCCCGGCCATGTTCTCGTTTGCCTTTGGTGTGGACAAAGTCACTTGCCAGCGCGACTGGGCGAAGAGCGATCAAGATTTCTATCTGACCCTCGCGGACAAGGCCATCGAGCGCGGCGTCATGCCCGACCACGACGCGCGCGAGCCGTGGTTCCTGTGCTACTCGCACAGCGACGCGGACATTGATGAGACGCTGGGGGTGTATGCGGAGATAGTTAAAGAGGTAAAAAGGTAAACAGGTACACACGTAAACACGTAGACAAGTGACCTGTGTAAGTGTGTACCTGTCTACGTGTTTACGTTCACACGGAGACTATGATGACAAAATTGACTGCCCAAGAAATCGTTGACCTGAACAAAGAATACACCTTCTTCTCGTGGTCCGCACAGGGCGCGCTGAAACCGATCCCGGTGACGCGCGCCGAGGGGGTGTATTTCTGGGACGCGGATGGGAAGCGCTATCTCGACTTTGCCTCGCAACTGGTGAATCAGAACGCGGGTCACCAGCACCCGAAAATCGTAAAGGCGATTCAAGACCAGGCCGCCATCCTGACTTTTGTCAGCCCGAGCGCGGCCACCGAGCCGCGCGGCTTGCTGGGAAAGAAACTGGCCGAGATCACGCCCGGCGATTTGAAGAAAACCTTCTTTGCACTAGGCGGCGCGGAAGCCAACGAGAACGCCATCAAGATCGCCCGCTTCTATACCGGGCGGAACAAGATCCTGGCGCGCTATCGTTCCTATCACGGCGCGACGCACGGCGCGATCGCCCTCACCGGCGACTACCGCCGTTTGCCCGCGGAACCCGCCATGCCCGGCGTTGTCCACTTCCTCGACCCGTATTGCTATCGTTGTCCGTTTGGCTGGACGCGCGATACGTGTCAGCGTGAGTGCATCAAGCACGTGGAAGAGGTGATCCAGTATGAGGGGCCCGACCAAATCGCCGCTATCATCATGGAAGGTGTGACCGGCACGAACGGACTCATCATTCCGCCCGATGACTATTGGCCGCGCGTGCGCGAGATTTGCGACAAGTACGGCATCCTGCTGATTTCTGACGAGGTTATGTCGGGCTGGGGCCGGACCGGGGAGTGGTTCGCCGTGGATAACTGGGGCGTCGTCCCTGACATCATCACGACCGCCAAAGGCATCACGTCTGGTTATGTGCCGCTGGGCGCGGTCATCGTCCGCGAGAAGATCGCCAAATATTTCGATGACCATGTGCTGTCCGCGGGCCTGACCTACAACGGTCACGCGCTGGCGTGCGCGGCGGCTCTTGCCACGATTGAGACATACGAAGAAGAGAAGATTTTCGAGAATGCCAAGAAGGTTGGAAAGTATCTCGGTCAGCGGCTGGAGAAATTGAAACAAAAGCATCCATGCGTTGGCGACGCGCGTTACATCGGCTTGTTCACCGCTTTGGAGTTGGTGAGAAACCGCGAGACGAAAGAGCCGCTCGACCCGACCCCGCTCAAGAGTTTCTTGATCGCCAACGGCGTGTACGTTTTCGGATTCAAGAATGTCCTGTTCATCGTGCCTCCGCTAACGATCACGAAGGAGCAACTGGACGAAGGGTTGACTATGATTGACGAGGGGTTGGCCGAGTTGATGGATACTCAAGTAAATGGTAAATCGTAATTGGTAATTTGTACCGCAACATTTATGTTGCCCGTGCAAGGCGCAAGATAAATCTTGAGATACTGCGCGCCAGGGCAAGTGTGCGGTACTTTGGCAATTACGAATTACCATTCACCAATTACCAAATTGGAGCAAACATGGAAATCTTGAACTACATCAACGGCGAGTGGGTAAAACCATCTGTAAAAGAATATTTTGACGTGCTCAATCCCGCCACGGGCGAGGTGATGGCGAAGACTCCGCTTTCGGGCGCGGCGGACGTGGACGCGGCCGCACAGGCCGCCTCGGCCGCGTTCCCTGCCTGGCGGCGGACACCTGTCCAGGACCGTGTGCAATACCTGTTCAAACTGCGCGATCTGATGAAGACAAATCTCGATGAAATTGGGCGGACGATCACGCGCGAATGCGGCAAAACTTTCGATGAAGCGAAGGCCGAAATGGTACGCGCCATCGAGAATGTGGAAGTGGCCTGTGGAATGCCGATGCTGATGAAGGGCGAGATCGTGGAAGACATCGCACCGGGCATTGACGAGATCATGCTCCGCCAACCGGTGGGAGTCTGCGCGACGATTGCGCCGTTCAACTTCCCGGGCATGATCCCGTTTTGGTATCTGCCCTACGCGCTCGCGGCGGGGAACACGTATGTAGTCAAGCCTTCGGAAAAAGTTTCGATGACGATGCAATTCATTTTTAAACTCATTGAGCAGGTTGGGTTCCCGAAGGGCGTGGTCAATCTCGTCAACGGCGCGAAGGAGGCGGTGGACGGCATTTTAGATCATCCCGCCATCCGCGCGATCACGTTTGTCGGCTCGACCAACGTGGCAAAATATATTTACAGCCGCGCCGCGTCGAATGGGAAACGCGTCCAGGCGCAGGGCGGGGCGAAGAATCCCGTCATCATCCTGCCCGATGCGGACATGAACATGGCAACCACCATCGTTGCGGACTCGGCCTTCGGGTGCGCGGGTCAGCGCTGCCTGGCGATCTCGCTGGCGGTGACGGTGGGCGAGGCGCGCGATCCGTTTGTGGAAATGATCTGTGACGCGGCGGCCAACCGCAAAGTCGGGTATGGACTCGACGAAGGCGTCCAGATGGGGCCGGTCATCAATCAGGCGAGTAAAGCGCGCGTCGAGCACTGGATCGGCGTCGGGTCCAAAGAAGGGGCGAGCCTGCCCGTTGACGGGCGCGGCGCGGTCGTCAACGGTTATGAAAACGGCGCGTTCGTCCGCCCGACGATTTTGCTGGATGTCCAGCCCGGCAGTGAAATGTGGAAGACGGAAATCTTTGGCCCGGCGCTGAGCCTGATGCACGTGGACACGATTGATGATGCGATCGCTTTGGCGAACAGCCACGTGTACGGAAACCAGGCCAGCCTGTTCACGTCGAGCGGGGCGGCGGCGCGCAAGTTCCGTTACGAGGTGGAGGCGGGCAACGTGGGGATCAATATCGGTGTGGCCGCGCCGATGGCGTTCTTCCCATTTTCCGGATCGAAGGAATCCTTCTTCGGCGACATGCACGGACAGGGTATGGACGCGGTGGAGTTCTTCACGCAGAAGAAGGTGGTGGTGGAGCGCTGGCCGAAAGAGTGGAGCAGGAAATTCTAGTACACACGTAGACAAGTACACAAGTACACACGTACACAAGTACACACGACACCTGTATACCTGTATACCTGTATACCTGTGTACCCAACCACTTCCAAAAGGAAATCATGTGACCCACGATTACGAAGAGGCTCTCGATTATTCCCGCCGTTGGATGGATTTGATCCGTAGTACCGGTTTTCCATCGGAGGCGGAAGCCAGGACGATCATTGAAGAATCCAAGCAGAACTTCGCCGAACATTTCAATCGCGGCTGGCTGGAGTATCGCAAGTCCGTGACCGAGGCGGGCGATTGGGCCGCGGTGGAATGGACCGGCTCCGGCGCGGTGTTCAAGGATGTGCTCGGCCGCGAGTATCTCGATTGTCTCGGCGGCTACGGCATGATGGACCTCGGCTGGTGTTATCCCGATGTGATCGAGGCAGTGAAGGCGCAGTTGATGCGTTCGCCGATGCCCTCGCAGGAATTGATTGACCCGTTGCGCGGCGTGCTGGCGAAACTGCTTTCCGAGATTACGCCCGGCGGCTTGAAATACAGTTGGTTCGCGGCCAGCGGCGCCGAGTCCATCGAGGCGGCCATCAAGATCGCGAAATTGTATACAGGCAAGGCGGCTTTCATCGTGGCGGTCAAAGCCTTCCACGGCAAGACGATGGGCGCGCTCTCGATGATGGGCAAATCCGATTACCGCGCGCCGATGGGAGCGATGTACGCCGGGCCGGTCTACCACGTCCCGTTTGGGGATGCGCAGGCGGTGGAACGTCAACTCGAAATTTGCGAGAAGGTCGGGGTCGGCGTGGCGGGCGTGCTGTTCGAGCCGATCCAGGGTGAGGCGGGCGCCATCGTCCCACCGGACGATTTCTGGCCGCGCATCCGCGCCGCGACGAAGAAATATGGCGCGCTGTTGATCGCGGACGAAGTGCAAACGGGCCTGGGGCGGACGGGGAAGTTGTGGGGTGTGGATCACTGGAATGTCGTCCCGGACATTCTCTCCGTTGCCAAGTCCCTGGGCGGAGGCGTGATGCCGGTCAGCGCGGTCTGCACGACGGAGGAGATCTTCCAGCCGATGATGTACCCGAATCCGTTCATGCATACCACCACCACGGGCGGCGGCGCGCTGGCGTGCTCGGCGGCGATCGCATCCATCCACGTGACCTTGCGCGAACGCTTGTGGGAACAGGCCGCCGAGAAAGGTAATTTCCTGATCCCGAAACTGGAACAACTGGCGGCTCAGTATCCGCAAATCTATGAGAAAATAACGGGCAGAGGCTTGTTGATCGGCATGCACTTCAAATCGCCGGAGATCGGTTACGAGGTGGCGGCGGGGCTGTTCAAGCGCGGCGTACTGGTGGCCGGCACATTGACCAGCGCGCAGACCGTCCGCATCGAGCCGCCGCTGATCATCTCGAACCAGCAGATGGATATTCTGCTTGATCGTTTGGAAGATACTTTGAAATCCATCAAAGCGTAGATCCGTCATTCCCGAAAGAGCATCCCGCAAGAGATTCGGGACGATGTCGGGACTATGTGCGAGCGTCCTGCCTGCACTGTGCCGCAGGCACATGTGAGCGGAGCGTAGCGACACTTGCACCGCACTGCGTTCCCTGGCACCGTGCGGCTTAAGCCGTACCTGGGCAGGTGTGGTGCAGTGCAGGTGAGTCGAAGGATGCGAAGCAATCCCCGCGTACGATCAGCAGATTGCTTCCCGAAGGCTCGCAATGACGGGCAAAAACACACCTTAAAATCCATTCACAGGAGCATGTAGATATGGAACAGTTAAGCGAGTTTGCGGTGGAACTGCGCGACGTGGTCAAAACCTTCAAGACCCCGGAAGGCACGTCGCTCAACGCGGTGGATCACGTGGACATGCAGATCAAGAATGGGGAATTCTTCTCGATGCTGGGGTCGTCCGGTTGCGGCAAGACCACTTCCCTGCGGATGGTGGCGGGCTTCGAATGGCCGACGGAGGGGGAGGTCTACATCGAAGGCAAGGCGCAGGGACACACGCCGCCCTTTCAGCGTCCCGCCAACACCGTGTTCCAGAGTTATGCGCTCTTCCAGCACATGACCATCTACCAGAACATTGCCTTCGGGCTGGAGATGGAAAAAGCGCCCGCCTCCGAGATCAAGACCCGCGTCGGGCGCGTGCTCGAAATGGTGCAATTGGCGGGGATGGAACGCCGCTTTCCGAAGCAACTTTCGGGCGGACAGCAGCAACGCATCGCGCTGGCGCGCGCCCTCGTCAAACTTCCCAACGTGCTGTTGCTGGACGAACCGCTCGGCGCGCTGGATTTGAAACTCCGCAAGGAGATGCAGTTGGAGTTGAAGGCCATCCAGCAAAAGGTGGGCATCACCTTCATTTACGTGACCCACGACCAGGAGGAAGCCCTGACCATGTCCGACCGCATCGCCGTGATGAGCAAGGGCAAGGTCCTTCAGATTGGCAAACCGGTGGAAATTTACGAGCGTCCCAACTGCAAGTTCGTGGCGGATTTTATTGGCACCTCCAACTTCCTCGAAGGAAAGGTCAAGTCCCTGGAGGGCGGCAAGGCGGACGTTTATGTGCCGGCATTGAACGCCGAGGTGAAGGGACTGGTTTCCGGCGCGGTCGCGGTGGGGGATGAGGCGGTGATCTCGCTTCGCCCGGAGAAGATCCGCCTGGCGGATAAGGCGGTGTTGAGCCAGAATTGCTTCGAAGGCAGGATCGTCAGTTCCGTGTATATCGGTTCGGACACCCACCTGATTGTGGAAGTCAATGGCTTGCGCTTGAAAGTCTGGGAACAAAACAAGATTTCCAGTTTGGATCCGAAAGCCTATTACACCGTCGGCCAACCGGTGTGGCTGACCCTGTTCCCCGAAAACACGCTCGTCATGGCCGGTGAATAAGGTGATGCCATGTTGAAACGACTTCGCGAGAGCAAATCCGCGCAGGGGACGTTGTTGATCACGCCGACATTGATCTTCATGGTCGGCCTGCTGATCATCCCGCTCATCCTGACCCTGATCATCAGTTTCGGCGAACGCTCCGCAGACGGAAATGTCATTTATACCTTCGGCTGGCATAACTATGCCCGCATCATTGGGATCAGCCATGATTGCGCCAACGGACAGGCCACTTGCTTCGATCCGTTGTACGCTCAAATTCTCTGGCGTTCGCTGACCCTGGCGTTCAACTCCACCGTCTTGGTCATCCTGCTGGCGTATCCGCTGGCGTACTTTATCGCGCGCTCCCACCCCAAACGCCGCAACACCTTCCTGTTCCTGGTGCTGGTGCCGCTGTGGACGAACTTCGTCATCCGTGTCTATGCCTGGATGATGCTGTTGCGGACGCAGGGTCTCATCAACATTGTTCTTGGCTGGTTGGCCGGGCTGTTGGGCATCCATTTTGTGCCGCTCGAAATGCTCTACACCCCCGGCGCGGTATTGGTGGGCATGGTGTACGAATTCCTGCCGTTCATGATCCTGCC
>Ga0210058_1002681_pt1 | contig 14375 bp, 11 predicted proteins | sample CryGeymeta201511_FD_183979 | JGI IMG/M metagenome (GOLD analysis project Ga0210058, IMG submission 183979) | Groundwater microbial communities from Crystal Geyser aquifers in Utah, USA - Crystal Geyser metaG 2015-11 (SPAdes) (version 2) | ecosystem: Environmental > Aquatic > Deep subsurface >...
CAAAATTGGTAACAGTTAAACCGATGTTACCAATATTAGTGAATTTTGAGTTGTCATCATCTAATTTTTTGTACAATTTTTTCTCATCATCACCCGGAGCCAAAGTGAAGGCGAAGAATGAGAAGGCTGTAATTATAAGAAAAGCTTTTTGTCTCATTAAATGAAATTCATTTATTTTAAAAAATATTTCCCAATAAATTGTTCAAATGATCTACAATTCGGGATGGGAAAAATAAGGAGAATAAACTAATTAAAAAACAGAAATAAATTATTTTAATATTAACACTAGAATTAAATGAATCTTTTACTTATTTCAATTTAAAATAAGAGTATTCTCGCCATCGTCCGTTGGTCAATTTATATAATTATTTAATTATTGAATAATTCTCTGCTTCTTCAAGTAAATCATCAAGGCGATCTTTGGGCACTTCTGCTTCAGTCATAAATGATTGAAGAGTGACATCCATTTGATGAATAAGATTTCGTTTATAATATTTTGGCGCGTAGACCGAACCGTCAATCATATATATTCTTTTTGTTTTCTCATCAAAAAACGTATAGCTTATAAACGGACCGCCCATTCCCTTAATATTCAAATCCCAAAGACCCTGTATCATTAACGCATAACGACCTTTAAAATTCACTTCGTTGAGAGTGAAATAATTCTCAACCAAAACCACAAAACCACTGTCATCCGAAGTTTGGTAATATTTCTGAGTTAGTCGGTTGCGTACCGCTTTAATAGAATCTTCATTCAAATATGCCGGCGTCGCATTATCAATCCAATGAATAAAAAGCCATCGTTCCATATCGCTGCCCGGGGAACGACGAAGCCAAACGAAATTGTCTTCCGGTTTTTCCATCGCCACTTTAAAATCTGCCTGAACGTAAATTATCCAGCCATAATTTTTTAAGAAATGCCCCTCGACCTCTTTTTGTTCATACTGACTATTATATAAACTTTTGTATAAACGCTGATCTGAAATTTTTTGAAACGAATAAAGAAGATTATCTTTTTCTTTAAGGATTTTAAATTCGAGTGCCTGCATAGTTGGAGCAGAAAGTATCATTACGATCTGGTCTTTTGCCCAGAGATCATATTTAATTAATGTAAAATCTTCTTCGCTTTTAAATTTATTAATAATAACAGAATCAGTTACAGATTTAATAAACTGTGAAGTTACAGAAGTTGAGTTGAGAGGTGCAATAATAATTAGGTTTTTTCTTCTTTTATATTTTTCCAATTGATTCGGCGAGACACGAACAAGATTAAATAAATTTTCTGGCTGCGGAGTAAATATTGTTTTTTGAAATGTGGAATCTAAAGCATACTGCAGCTCTAAAAATTCTGCTGAATCTGCTACAACATAAATTTCATCTTCAGGTCCACGGGCGGGTTTATTGGAATAATCGCAAGAAGCAATAAGAAGTGGAATAATTAAAATAAAAAGTAAATAAAAATATTTGTTCATCGTTACCTCGGTACGTTTGGCAGTATTAATGATAAGCCCGGCATTAACAGTAAGTACATTGCCCACATGCTAAAACCAATGGCTAATGGTATTGATAAATTATCATCTGCCCAGCCGAAAGAAATATTTTCTACAATAGCTCCGATAGCTGCGGCAGTGAATCCAATTAAAAACTCGGTTGAACTTCCAATTAATTTGGGAGTAAACAAAACCACAATGCTTGCACTTAAAAAGAATGTTAAAGTTCCTTCTAAACTTTTAGCAAGCAATTTGTGTTTTCCGAACTTTCTGCCGATAAGTGCAGCCGCCGTGTCACTGATTATCAAAATCGTAAAGGCAGTAACAAACAGCACCTTAGGAAATATTATAGCACATAGAAGCGCTGAAATCAGCACATATGTAGCTCCATTCAAATTCTTCTTTTTATTATCAACCTCATGTTTTCTTAGAAGGAAGCCGAAATATTTATAAAAAAATTTGGCAACACCGGGTAGATAATATCTTGATAAGTCGAGAGTAATCGCAAAAAAAGTTAAAATTCCGAGGATAGTTATGGATAATGAAGTAGGTATGAAATAATAAATAACCGGAATAGAAAGAGAGCAAAGATGAATTAGTTTCCTTACTAATTCATCTCTGTAATTAATAGTTCCATTATCAATTTGATTCATTGGTGAGCGAAGATTCTTTCGGTTTACGCTGCTCCATTAATTTTTTAACATGTTCGGGCACTGCACCCTCCTCCTCGGTTGAGGCACTACCATTCTTTTTCATCGGAGGGAGTTCTTCCCCTTTTATTAGTTTATCAATCTCTTCAGCATCTAAAATTTCTCTTTCAAGAAGTTCTTTAGACAAAATGTGAAGTACGTCTATGTTTTCATTCAATATTTTTTCAGCACGAGCCATAGCATCGGTAACGATCGATCTTATTTCTTCGTCTATTTCAATTGCCGTGTGTTCGCTGTAATCGCGGTGTTTTTGAATTTCTCTTCCAAGAAATATTTCTTCCTCTTTTGCGCCGTAACTTAACGGACCAAGTTTGTCACTCATACCCCATTCACAAACCATTTTTCGAGCAATGTTCGTTGCTTTTTCAATATCATTTCCCGCGCCGGTTGTATAATGGTTAAATATTAATTTTTCAGCTGCGCGTCCGCCAAGTGCGTAGGTTATTATTGCTTCGAGATAACCTTTCGAATAAGTATGTTTCTCATCAATCGGAAGATAACTTGTTACGCCAAGCGCCCTGCCACGCGGTATAATAGTTACTTTATGCACCGGATCAGCTTCGGGAAGTTTGCGGGCAACAAGCACATGTCCTATTTCGTGATAGGCAGTTGTACGTTTTTCTTCTTCTGAGATGATGAGGCTTTTTCGTTCCATACCCATCATCACTTTATCTTTCGATTCTTCAAAATCGATCATCTCAACTTTTTTCTTGTCCTTGCGGGCGGCAAGAAGCGCTGCTTCATTTACAAGATTGGCAAGTTCGGCGCCGGCAAGACCAGGAGTTCCTTTTGCAACAACTTCAAGATTAACAGTGCCATCTAGAGGAATATTGCGGGTGTGAACTTTTAAGATTCCTTCGCGCCCTTTCACATCGGGTCTGTCAACTACAACCTGACGATCGAATCTGCCTGGACGCAACAATGCAGGATCAAGTACATCAGGGCGGTTTGTTGCTGCAATAATGATAACACCGTTATTTTGTTCAAAACCATCCATCTCTACAAGCAGCTGGTTTAATGTCTGTTCGCGTTCATCATGCCCACCGCCGAGACCGGCACCGCGCTGACGACCGACAGCGTCAATTTCATCAATAAAAATAATACATGGCGCGTTTTTCTTTCCCTGTTCGAATAAATCTCTCACACGGCTTGCACCAACACCAACGAACATTTCAACGAAGTCAGCTCCGCTAATTGAATAAAAAGGAACACCGGCTTCTCCGGCAACAGCACGGGCAAGTAATGTTTTACCTGTCCCTGGTGGTCCTAAAAGAAGAACTCCTCTCGGTATTTTTCCACCGAGCCGTTGAAATTTAGTTGGCTCTTTCAAAAATTCGATAGTTTCACTTAATTCAAGTTTGGCTTCATCAGCGCCGGCAACATCTCTAAACGTTACAGTTTGCGAAGACTGAGTAATAAGCTTTGCGCGGCTTTTTCCAAAAGAAAAGATACCGCGTGAACCGCCTCCACCGCCTTGCATTTTTCTCATAATTAAAACCCAAACAGCAATTATGATAATCCAGGGGACAAATCCGAGCAGTATGTTCATCCATTCATTCGATTCTTTATCAAAAGAATAATCGATACCTTTTTTTTGCCAGAGTTCTTCTTGATCTTTTATCATCGGCTCAGGAAGGTAAACGCTGATTTGTTTTGCTTGAGTTGAACGTCCATTAGCCGTAACTGTTGTTTCGCTTCGCAATACCGCTTTGAAATAGTAATCATTAATATCGGATTTAGTGATTACCGCCGTTTCAATCTTATCAGAATCGAGGAGTTGTTTATACTCTTTGAAATGAATTTCAACATAATTTGTTTCGCCGGTGCGAACCAATTGCATTATGATAACGGCGGCGACAACTACAGCGCCCCATCCAAAAACCATCCGGATAACTTTTGACCAATCGAAATTATCGTCAGGCTTCTTTTGCCCGCCGGGCGGCTTAATACCAGGCTTTTTTTGATTATTATTATTTTCTGACATAAACAGTTTGTTAGTTTTTAAAGACATTATATTCCTTATAATCATTCGCTTAAAACATATATATTTTTTAAGTTCCTAAATTTTTGAGCATAATCTAACCCGTAGCCGATTACGAACTTACTGGGAATGTTGAAGCCAATATAATCAATTTTCACTTCATATTTAAGGCTATTAGGCTTTACTAAGAGTGCACATACTTTCATGCTCGCCGGCGTATGCCTGCTGAATAGTTCTTCAATAAACTTTATCGAAAGTCCGGAATCAACTATATCTTCTACTATGATTATATCTCTTCCGCTTACGTCACAATTAAGTTCTTTAAGCAGTTTAACATTTCCGGAAGATATTTTTTCATCCCCATAACTTGATAGTTTGAAGAAATCAATTTCACAATCAGATTTTACTTCTTTAATTAGATCTGATAAAAATATGAAAGCGCCGTTTAGAACACCAATAAATACGGGTGTTTTTCCTTTGTAATCTTCAGAAATTTGCGCAGCCATTTCTTTTACGCGCCGCTGAATTGTTTCCTCATTGAACAACGTAACGAATTTTTCTGCCCCAACAATAACAACATCTTTTTCAATGCTGTCTATTTTATGCATAGTTGTAAAACCTTTCGGGTATCATCGGCTAATTTAAAACGGTTATCGATTCGTAAACCTACAACCCATACTATTTGTTCCTTGTGCAGCAAAACCAATTGTTCCTTTTTCTTATTTGAAGATATCTTCTGGTCAGTTAAAAAATCCGAGATTTTCTTATAACCTTTCATACCAAGCGGAATAAACTTATCTCCGGGCTGCCAGACCCTAAGTACAAATTTATTACCTGTGAATTTTTCACCGTTTAAATATTCCGTTCCTATTTTAAATGAGACATCCACTTTTTTAACTTTTTTTATGGAGATTTTTTTTCCGAATGCTTCAACAGTCCCGCCTATATTAATACTAACAGGCTCAAATAATTCTTTTGAATTATCTTCACAAAAAATAAGTTCGTCTTTCTCTCTGAAACAAATTATGCCTTTAGGTAATTCGGTTTTATGTCCCCGCTGGTTATTAATTAAAGTCAGAACTTTTTTAACGTCGTTAAAATTCAACACAGTATCAAACGTTTCTTCAATCTTCTCTTTCAATGATGCTGAGATTATTGCCGGATGAACTGCACTTAATTCTTTTAAAATTAAATGAAGATTATTCTTACTAACATAAAAACTTTTTTCCGAAACATCATGACTTAGCCGTGCAATTAATTCACTCTGCAAGCGAAATATTTCAGAAGTCCTAAAAAAAGTTGCTTCAAGCGAAGGATTAAACTTTTCCTTCAAGCGGGATATTATTTCGTTTCGCAGATAATTTCTTTCAAAATCACTGTTAAGATTCGTCTCATCGGTCATGGTTTCAATATTTTTATTTTTTAACCATAGTTGAATTTCATTTTTAGAAAGAACGAGCAGCGGTCTAATTATTTTTCCACGTTTATAAGGGATTCCCGACAGTCCCTTCGGACCCGCGCCTTTTACAAAATTTAAAAGAACAGTTTCAGCATTATCATCAGCGTGATGCCCTGTAGCAATTTTATTGTAATTATTTTTTTTAGCTATTCTTTCAAAAGCTGTGTACCTAATTATTCTGCCTGCTTCTTCAATAGAAATTTTATTTTTACTTGAGTAATCCTTCACATCTTTTTTTATTGAAAAAAACTCAACGCTAAGAGAACTGCACAAACTTTTACAATATTCCTCATCTTTATCAGAGGCTTCACCTCTAAGTTTGTGATTAATATGCAGAGCGCCAATTTCTAATTTGAATTTGTTCTTGTATTTGCAAAACATATGAAGCAAGAAAACCGAATCGGAACCGCCGCTTAATGCAACAAGCACTCTGTCGTATTTACTAATAAGTTTTTTTTCATCTATAAACTTTAGAACTTTTTGTTCCGTAGTTTTCATTATTGCTGGTTAATTTCCGTAGTTGGAGAATTTTCTGATTTGCTTTCCATTATTCTTTCCACATATTTACCGAGTACATCAAACTCGAGGTTTACAGTATCACCGGTAGTTTTATCAGAAAAAACAGTCTCATTCCAAGTGTGTGGAATAATGCCAATGCTGAATCGATTTCCTTCTAACCTGGCAACAGTCATGCTCACGCCATCTATAGCTACAGAGCCGACATAAATTAAGTATTTTTTAAAATCATCCGGTATAGAAATAGTCATAAAATGACTAAGAGATAATTCTTTCACATCCTCAACGATCCCGGTAGTGTCAATATGCCCAAGCACAAAATGCCCGCCGAGTCTTGCCTCCGCCTTTAATGGTCGTTCCAGATTTACGCGGCTTCCGATAATCAACTTACCGAGATTTGTCTTAAGTAATGTTTCCTCAATAGTATCGACGGCGAAAATATTATTGTCCAATTCAACAACAGTAAGACAACACCCGTTTACTGCAATGCTGCTCCCAATCTTAAGGTCGTGTATAACTTTTTTCGCTTGAAATTTTAGTCTATAACCATCGCCGGCATGAATTTTTTCTATCAATTTCCCGGTTTCCTCAACTAATCCAGTGAACATTTATTCCTCGTATAAAAATTAAAATTGATGGTTACAAATTTATAAAAATGAAATTGACTAAGCTATTTTTTTGATTAAGAAGCAGCAAATTGATTTCTATTTTACTTTGTTAATTCAAGCAATACGTCATCCCCAATTTTTTCGGCGGATGCAATTTTAACTTTTAAAGATTGTTTAATTCCGTTAATCCCGAGATTATTCACAACCGATAATCCGCTGCCGATAATTTTTGGAGTAATGAAAACCAATATGTCATCGAAAAGTTTTTGCTTCACAAAAGAAGTAAATATTTCACTCCCCCCCTCAACAAGTATTGAGGTAATATTTATTTTTGCAAGTTCCTGTAAAGTTACTTTAAGGTTGATTTTGTTGTTGCTGCTTTCCTTTACATAAATTATTTGAGCGCCGTGCGCAAGAAGTTTTTTTATTTTCCCTACTTTTTTTTTGCTTTCTTTAGAAGTTACCACAATAATATTATGATCATGATTGTTAAGAAACAAAGATTGTGAAAGATTTAAGTCAAGTCTTGTGTCAATTACAATTTTTTTCGGATTTCTTCCTTCAGTTAATCGAACAGTTAAACTCGGATCATCTTTTTTTACTGTTCCAATTCCTACCATCACCGCATCATATTTTGCTCTTAATTTATGCACGTAACGTCTACTCGCTGTGCATGATATCCATTTCGATCTGCCCGAATCATCAGCAATTTTTCCATCTAAAGTTTGCGCAGCTTTTAAAGTAACATAAGGAAGTTTTTGAGTTATGTATTTGAAAAAAAATTTATTCATCGAAATACATTCGTTTTCCAGCACCCCTACCTTAACGTCAATTCCAGCTAATTTCAGTTTCTTAATTCCCTTTCCGCTTACAAGTGGATTCATATCCATTGTGCCGATGACGACTCTCTTTACTTTTTTTTCAATTATTTTATCAACACATGGTGGTGTTTTACCGGAGTGGCTGCATGGTTCCAGGTTAACGTATAAGGTTGAACCATCAATATCTTCACTTGCATTTTCGAAAGCATTGATTTCAGCATGATTGCCGCCGAAGTGTTCGTGAAAACCTGCTCCGATGATACGATCGTCTTTAATTAAAACGCAGCCTACAAGAGGGTTTGGGCTTACATTACCCGTTCCTTTTTTGGCAATCTCTAAAGACAATTTAATATATGATTCGTCTGTTAAATTTCTAATGCTATTCAATTTGTAAAATCTCAAATTCTAATAATCCGGCAGGAGCTTTAACCTGCACTCTGTCGCCAAGCTTTTTAGTCATTAACCCCTGTCCAACGGGTGAAGTAATAGAAATTTTTCCCTGTTGAAAATCTGCTTCTTCCGGGGAAACAAGAACATAATCAAAAAGTTTTCCTGTTTTAATATTTTTTATTTTAACCTTAGAAAGTATATGCACTTCGCCTTCTGGTAAATGAGAACCGTCTATTATCCTAACGCGCGAAAGCACATTTTCGAGTTTACTTATGCGAAGCTCAAATAAACCCTGTTCTTCTTTAGCGGCGTCATATTCTGCATTTTCAGAGAGATCTCCATGTGCGCGAGCTTCGGCAATTTTGCGTGCCATCTCTTTTCTGCCGTTGTTTTTCATCTCTTGCATCTCTTTTTCAAGCTCAAACAATCGTTCGCGTGTTAAATAAACAAAATTTGAGTCAGCCATAGTATCTAAAATTTCCATTTATCAACTTTAAAAAAAATTGCCACCGCTTTTTTGCGGTGGCACAATGCGAATCTATAAAATATCTGTTAAGTTGTCAAGTAAATGAAGTGCTAATTTAAATAAAATTAAAAAGAATGATCCATCAATCTTCAAATCACAAATTAATAAATGAGGGTCAAGTTAATTTTTGCAATAATAAATTAAGAAATTGCTTTTTTTAAAATTGGTTCCATCTCGCCCGAGTAATTATAAAATTCCAATAAGCGTTTAATTACAGAATCAACCACAGCATCCGGACAAGATGCGCCGCTCGTTATAATAATTTTTACGGGCTGCTTTGGCGGCAGATATTTTTCAGTAACGACTTCTGTTTTTGAATGAATATCAAAATGATTTATAACATTTTCCGAAATAAGATTTAGTTCGGATGAAATAAAGTATGTGGGAAGTTCTTTTTCACAAAGCTCGACAATATGACTTGTATTAGAACTGTTATATCCGCCAACTACAATTGCTAAATCTGCATCTTCTTTTAATACTCCATAAGTCGCTTCCTGATTATCGTTTGTGGCATAACATAACGTGTCGCGGGTATCTGCAAAATGTTGATTAATATTTTCCGCCCCAAATTTTTTCAACATCGTATCTTTTATATTTTTTGCAATTTCTTCGGTTTCCGAAGCAAGCATTGTTGTTTGGTTAACAACGCCAACCCGCTCTAAATCTTTTACCGGGTCAAAACCGGAAGAAATTTTATACTTAAAATATTCAAGAAAATCATCTGTTGATTTTTCACCCGAAATAAAATCTGCAAGAAATTGTGTTTCTTTAATGTCTCTAACAATCAACGCCGGAGCGCTTTTTATCGCATGCGAAAAAGTAGCGCGCGTTTCTTCGTGCGTATGTTTTCCATGAATAATTATCGTGTACTCCCCCTGTCCTAACTGTGCAGAGCGATTCCAAACTTTTTCCACAAAAGGACATGTAGTGTTGTACCGATAAGGATCAATTCCCAATTCGTTTAATTTTCTCTCAATCTCAAGAGTAGTTCCGAATGCTGGGATTATAATAATATCATCAGAATTTAATTCTTCCCATGGAATAATGTTTTTTCCCGAAGTATCCATTAAAAATTTAATACCCCTGCTATTTAGGTCTTTGTTAACTGCAGGATTGTGGATCATTTCGCTAAGCAGAAAAATTTTCTTGTCGGGATTTTCTTCAATTGTTTTATAAGCTATTTCAATCGCATTTTCAACGCCATAACAAAACCCGAAGTGACGGGGAATTAGAAATTGCACTTTTCCAAAATCTAACCGGGTAGAAGAAAAATCTTTCTTTCTTGGGTCGTTTAATTTTCTTGCATTTTTTATTCTTGCTATTATCTGACTGCGATAATGCAGAGGGATATCAAATTTTTTCATTTCTGTTCCGTATTTAGAAGGTTCACTTAATAAAATTGTAAATCATATCGCGGCAAGTCCGTTGGCTAACGGATTAGCTAACGGATTAAAAGTTGAAGGTTGAAAATATAAAAAATCTCTTGACATAAAAAATCTCCGTTAGCTAACGGACTAATGGATACATGACAACACCATAAATTTAACTTGAATAATTAAAATATATTCCTTAATATCTCACCAATCGAAATGCAGTTTATTCTAAAAGAAGGGTTGTGCAAGAAACATTTCTAATACGAGGCGGATATGAACATTAAGATTTTGCAGCTATTATATTTTTACTTTGTCAGCATAATTTTTTCGAGTATGATTATGTCGCAAACAAATCATATTGATAAATCGCCCGGCTACAATCCGTTAGCTAACGGACGGGCTCTCGATTCACTATACTCTGATACTTCTCCATTAAAACCCGATTATAGAAACCACAAAAACATACCGGAATATGATCCATCACTTATGCCGCTAAACTATGGATTCCCAAACGGCAGAAGCACCGGTGTTTGGACGGAGTTAAATCCTAAAGTGCCAAGAGTGGATTATTGGGGTGTTTATTTTATTAATACCGATACCGGATTTGCTTGTGGAGTAAATGGTGCAATTATCAAAACTACTAATAGCGGCGATAGCTGGGCCACTTTGAATAGTGGAATCACAAAAACACTCAAAACAATAGGAAGTTATGATGGCAGTTTGATTATTGCTGCTGGTGATAGTGGTATAATTATTACTTCAACAGATTTAGGTGAAACGTGGCAGATCATCAGTAGCAGCAGTAACCAAAATATCTGGAACATACAGATGCTAACCAAAAGAATTGGATGGCTTGTTGGTGAAGGCTCAACAGCACTTAAAACAACAGATGGCGGCAATATTTGGATAAATCAAACGACTCCACTTACAGGATTCGCTTATTGGGATGTTTCATTTCTTGATACTCTTTTCGGATATATTTCTTGTAATGGTGGCAGAATACTTAGAACAACTGATGGAGGAATGAATTGGGATGTAAAACAGGCAGGAGACAACTACGGGCTTTTTACAATAGAGTTAGTAACAAGAACAAAAGCCGTTGCTCTTGGGTTTGCGGGTAAACACGTTTATACAAGTGATGGAGGAGATAACTGGACATTTATAACATTTTTAGGTGGAAGTGAGCCAAATAATATTTCGTTCATTGACACGTTAAAAGGTTTTGCAGTTGGATTTGGTGGATGTTATGAAACCACTAATAGCGGTAGGAATTGGAATTGGAGAAGTGATATGGTAGATGGTGCAGGTATAACTTTCCCTGCTAAAAATGGTATTGGTTATTATGTTGGCAAAGTCCTGACAATACGTAAAACAACTAATGCTGGTATTGATTGGGACAAAGCAATTATCAATGATGATTTTATAGATGTGTTTTTTACGGATGATAACACTGGGTGGATAGTAGGACAAGAACTGTATAAATCTATTTTATACAAAACTTATGATGGTGGAGCTACTATTTTACCCGTCCAAAATTTTCCAGGTGAAAATCCATCATCTGTATATTTTTTTGATAATTTAAATGGAATTGTTGGTGCAAAAGACAAAATATTTAAAACATCTAGTGGTGGTATTAATTGGGAAGCTCAAAATATTAGTGGATATGATAGCTTATTGACTGGCAAAGTATTTAAACGCTTTTATTTTTTAGACAACGGGTTTGGATGGGCTATGAATGCGGGTTGTGTTGTAAAAACTACAGATAATGGGAATAATTGGTTTATAGTTTTTAAATTATTAAATGGTACCACGCTTACGGGTTTTAATTTTACTAATGAACAAATTGGTTGGATAACCTCTACTTCAGGTTTATATTATACTACTGATGGGGGAGTAAACTGGATAACTCAAAATAGATTTCAATATTATAATTTACGTGACATCTATTTTAATTCGAATATGCATGGTATGATAACTTGTTCAGACACATTATTTTATACTGTCGATGGTGGTACGAACTGGTTGGTAGATAACAGTGTCGTTAATTTGGGATATGCGAGATTTAGTAATGAAGCTCTCAATAATATTTTTTTAGTTGGCGGAAGAGGGTACACTTATCAATCTACAAATGCAGGTGAAAGTTGGAATGAAGTCATTGAAATAAAAAATTCCGGAATTACATTTATTAGGTTAAATGAAGTCAATAAAGGTTATACAATCGGTTTAAAAGGACTAGTAATAAAATATTATGATGAAGATTTACCCGTCGAACTTACTTCTTTCGATGCTTCAATTAAAGATGAGAACAAAATAATATTGAGATGGAGCACTACTACTGAAACAAATAATAGAGGATTTACGATTGAAAGTTTAAAAGTTGATAAATTAGATGGATTACAAGGCTGGGAAAATGTCGGTTTTGTCGATGGTGCTGGTACTACAACAGAAAATCATCATTACTCTTTTGTTGACGAAGGTTTAACCGCTGGGAGATATTCTTATAGACTTAAGCAAATTGATTTTGATGGTACGTTCGAATACAGTAATACAATTGTAATAGAAATTGCATCACCAACTGAGTTCAAGTTAAATCAAAACTTTCCCAATCCCTTTAATCCCGAAACAAAAATAGAATTTCAAATACCAACAACTTCTAATGTAAATCTTACTGTATTTAATGTTTTAGGAGAGAAGATAAGAGAAATTGTGAATGAAAAATTAGATGCGGGATACTATGGATTTGTTTTTAATGGAGAAAATCAATCAAGTGGAACATATATATATTCTTTAAACTCAGAAAATTACACTGCATCTGGAAAAATGATTTTATTAAAATAACCCGTCAAAGGTTGATGGGATATAACAAATAAAATACTCAGGAGGCTTTATGAAAGCATTTATTTTTGTTCTTTTGTTAGTTACTTCAAGTTGTTTGGTTCATGCCCAGCAACAAAATAACCTTCCACCGCAAGCTGGACCCACACCAGATGCATCTCTCTTATTACCTCAGAACCCTACAAACGAGAACTTTCCAACACCTGAAAATATTTTGGTTGTTTATAAAATTTCAGTTAGTTCTGATTCTATTTCAGAAAAAATTGCCAATTATTATCAAAATAAAAGAAGCATACCGACTGTTAATATGAAAAGGATAGATATTCCTCAATCATATACATACCCAGAGGGTGTTGCAACTCTTTTTGATAATGGTGAAGATATAAGAAGCACTGGTAATCTTGGTTGGCGCTATACCAATGATTTTATAGCTATTCCAATTCAAAATTATCTAAATAATACTATAGTAAACGGGCAGCCTTTAAAGAACAGAATAAAATATATTGTTTTTTGCAAAGGCATTCCACATAAGATAAGATATGAACCTTATGATCCAAACTGGTCATCGAGATATAGACTCCATGCTTCTGTTGGCGCTCTTATTTCTTTAATTAATCAACCAGATGGTAGAAATTTTCTTCAACTTTTTAATACCCACGTGTCTTCGCATAATAATCCGCTTTTTGGTGTGGATGTAGGTTCAACGATGAATTACAGATTTAAATCTAATCATTTTGTTAATGCTGGTGGTTGGTATACCCAATATTTAGTGTCATGGTTAAATGGTGATAATTATTCTGATGTTGTTGGAATGATAGACAAATCTGCTACTCCTAATTATTCGGGTCAAAAAACTTGAATAATTGATGATGATCCGTACGCTACTTATAATAACTTTTCAACTGTAAATCAAAGTCTGGTAAGCAAAGGATTTACAACCGTATATGACAATTCTACTACATGGATAACATCTGATCCGAATCCCATCATCGGATATTTATCAAATGGAGTTCATACGACTAATCCAATGCCACCAACATATATTCGGGATGTACTCACATTCAACTATGTGAATGGAGCTAACTTCTTAAGCTGGGAAAGTTTTAATGGGTTTAGTTTTGGCGAAAGTAGAGGTGGTCAAGGATTAATTTCAGATTTTATTTTTAAAGGTGGCACAGGTGGCAGTGGTCATGTATATGAACCATGGACTGATGGTGCGACGCAGGATTATTATACTATGCCTGCGTATGCCATGGGTTACTCAATTGTTGATGCACAATATCAAGGGATTTATTATAATGCATGGCGAAACATAGTTGTCGGTGATCCATTAACAGCCATAGCCTGGGGCAAACAAACTTTACCGGACAGCATTGTTTTTGAAGATGTAAACTTAATTACAGGCGAGTTGGATATAGCGGGAAACGCAGCGTTTATAACTGACGGTACAACTTTAAGATTTAAACACAATGGTTTTATAACCGGTGAAGGTTATCTGATTGAGTTGGGTAGGGATTATGTTATAGAAACTATTGATTGGAATAAATCGGTATTTAAAAGTAAGTACAATAATCATCCAATGTTAATTTGGGCTCCATACCCGGGGGAAGAATATGTGGATGAATATAAAATTTACAGAAAATGGGAATCAGCCGGTTTTGAATTA
>Ga0210058_1002695_pt1 | contig 14331 bp, 9 predicted proteins | sample CryGeymeta201511_FD_183979 | JGI IMG/M metagenome (GOLD analysis project Ga0210058, IMG submission 183979) | Groundwater microbial communities from Crystal Geyser aquifers in Utah, USA - Crystal Geyser metaG 2015-11 (SPAdes) (version 2) | ecosystem: Environmental > Aquatic > Deep subsurface >...
TTATAACGTGTCCCGCCACATTCATGACATTCCACATAAACGTCCGGCATGAATTGCATGGCGATTTGCATACAGCCATCTCCCCCGCAGGGTTCGCATCGTCCGCCGCCTTTTACATTAAAAGAAAACTTCCCCGCATCGAAACCTCGCATCTTCGCTTCCGGAACCGATGCAAATAAATCGCGCATTGCAGTAAAGACGCCTGTGTACGTTGCCGGATTCGAACGCGGCGTTCTTCCAATCGGCGATTGGTCCACCGAAACGATTTTATCGAGATGCTGAATACCTTCAATCTTTTTATGTGCGCCAATAGGCTCTTTTGCATTATAGAAATGTGAGGAAAGACCTCGTGCCAGAATGTCGATAATAAGCGTCGACTTTCCGGAACCGGAAACGCCCGTCACGCACACCAGTTTCCCAAGCGGAATATTGACATCAATATCTTTCAAATGAAATTCCGACGCCCCTTTTACCGTAAGCGTTTTTCCATTCCCTTTGCGGCGCGATTTTGGCTTCTCGAAAAGCTGTTTGCCAGTGAGATATGCTCCCGTGATCGAGTCTTTATTTTTCTTGAGTTCGGAAAGCGTTCCTTTTGCAATAATTTCTCCGCCATATTCTCCCGCACCCGGGCCGACGTCCACTACATAATCCGCGGCACGTATAACCGCCTCATCATGTTCAACAACGATCACCGTATTCCCAAGATCGCGAAGACGTTTCACGGTGCCAATCAGTTTATCATTGTCGCGCTGATGCAAACCGATGGAAGGCTCGTCCAAAATATAAATCACGCCCGAGAGTTCCGCTCCAAGCTGCGCCGCCAAACGTACGCGCTGGGCTTCTCCGCCCGAAAGAGACATCGCACTGCGATCCAGTGTGAGATAGTCTAAGCCGACATCAATCAAGTTGCTTAAACGGCGCTTAATTTCATGCGAAATTGGATCAGCCACCAATCGCTCCGCTTCAGAAAACCCCGCTTTATCCGCCTTAATCTTCGTTTTTGCTTTGCTTATTTTTGACGGCTTTTGTTTTGCAGAGCTCGCACCTAATTTTTCAAAAAAGACGAGAATTTCATCCAAAGGAAGGTTCACGAGATCGGCGATACCCGTGTCCGCCACTTTAACGGCCAGGGCTGCTTTTTGCAGGCGTCGTCCGCCACAGTCGGGGCACACAAGCACACGCATATAGGTTTCGATTTCCTTTTGAACGTATTCCGAATCCGTTTCCTTGTGCTTGTCCTCAAGCATTTTCAAAATACCTGGGAAGGTCAGGCTTTTCGCTCCAACTATATATGTTTCCTCCCCTGTTCCGTAGAACAGAATATTGAGAGCTTTTTTCGAGAAATCAGCAACCGGATCATGAATGAAAAATCCTTGCTTTTTCCCAACTTCTTCGAGCAGTTTAAGATGAGACGTTTGATTGCCTGCAATACGTGTCCAAGCCTTGATCGCACCCTGTGCAAGCGTCAGACGCTTATTTGGAATAACGAGTTCCGGCTCAAGCACGAGTTTCGTTCCAAGACCCGTGCAAGCAGGACAAGCACCATGCGGCGAATTGAATGAAAATAAACGAGGTTCAAGCTTTGGAAAAGCTTTGTTGCAAGCAACACAGTAAAGCGCCTGCGAATAGGCCAGCTCTTCTCCGGTATCTTCATTAAGCGTAACCGTAAGACCGCTTCCAAGTTCGAGCGCTTGTTTTACAAACTCCAAAACCGTTTCCTCCGGCATGACCGCTTCTTTTTCCAGACGAAGAATTACCACTTCAATTGTATGCGCCTGCGTTTTATCGATACGCGTTAAAAGAAGTTCGTCGATGTCTACCAACATGCCGTCAAAACGAACCTCCGAGTATCCCGCATTTTTTGCTCCTTTAAGCGCTACTTTGTGTTCGCCTTTTTGTTCACGTACAAGCGGAGCAAGCAAAGTAATGCTCTGCGTTTTCATTGCCTTCAGAATTTTTTCCGTGATCTCTTTTGGCGATTGTTCCACCAAGGGCGAATCACATGTCGGACAAAAAGCACGTCCCGCTCTCGAGTATAAAATACGTAAATAGTCGTAGATTTCCGTAACGGTTCCCACCGTTGATCGAGGATTATGCGATGAAGATTTTTGATCAATGGCAATCGTTGGTGAAAGTCCGACGATCTCATCTACGTCAGGTTTGTCTTGCAATTCAAGAAATTGGCGCGCATAGGAAGACAAACTTTCCATGTAGCGGCGCTGGCCTTCTGCATGGATTGTATCAAAAGCAAGAGACGACTTTCCGGATCCAGATAAGCCCGTAATGACGATAAATTTGTCTTTCGGCAAATCAATCGAAACATTCTTTAGGTTATGTGTCCTTGCTCCTTTTATGGAAATGACGTTTTTCTTTGGCATGTGCTTCGGGCGTCTCATGCTGTTTAGACGCGTTTCCGCCGAGGCTACCTCATTTTTTCGATTATGGCAAGGGCTGAAAGCGAACGATGACCAAGCTACCTCATTCTTACGATGAACCGCCCACGCAAGATGTTCCAACAGATTCTCGGGGCTTACATGCCCCAACGCGAACGTGACTTGGGTCAGTATTATGATCAAGCGTTTGCCAGACTCTGGAACCCGAAGCTGGGCATACCACACAGGTAAAAGACGCGTCCCCATAGCCACTACACGATACAGGCAAAATTACTTCACTCGCACTCAGAAAACAGAGTGATCCATCTACTGCTTGCTCCGAACTGGCGCTACAAAACCGATGCGGTGTTCCGCTTGGGCCTATGCATTTCGCCCCCGGATCGCTGCAGTCATGGTCTCGAAAACAGCTGAGAGCCTGCGGAAGATTATCAAGATTAAAATTGATACTCCGGAAGTTTGCAACCGTAAAAATACTGACATTCCCTCGGCAAACTTTCTGATCAGAACCCGTACAGGAAGCTTCTCCGCCTGCCGGTGCAGCGCATTGTTCATCCGTATCGCAGGGCGATCCTGGTGGATTATTATTGCTTTTTATGCAGACATTCCATCCTTCGGAACAAACAGACCCCGCTTCCGTACAATCAGCGGTTTCTCCGCAAGGAGAACCATTCTTTCCATCTGAACAGGCGTGAATAGTTCTTCCCAAGTTTGTAAAAACACCAACCACATATCCCGTAGCTCCACCGGCTATGGCTCCCGGAAGCGCGCCTGGCGATCCGATCACGGCGCCCGCTGCAGCCCCGGCATACCCCGATTCTTCTATATTATTTTGAAAAACCCAACGTGTGGGAATGCAATGTTTCCCTTCACCGCAATCGGAATCTTGCTGACAATCAGGATTTGTTGCGCGGAATACATTTACAGCATCGATGTTTAGCTCTGTGCAACCGACGCTTGTGGGCTGGATACCAGAAAGAGAAACGGTTGCCGGATTCACTGTCTGTAAAATCACGTAAGCGCCGAGTACGACAAGCATACCCATGATGGCGTCGCGAATAATTTCTTTCCCGCGCTCTACTCCGCCGACGCCGGCGCCTACGAGATAGCGGAAGCCCCCATAGACAACCATGACAATGGCAACAATAAGAACAATGGAGACGAGATAGCGATAAATCACATTGATATAATCTGCGAGGCCATTCACTTCTCCCAATGTTCCAATACGTACTCCGAGTTGAATCGGAAGAAGGCTGGCGGGAGCAACCGGACAGGGAGCTGCAATAGCTCCGAGATCTCCTGCCCCGGTAGCACCCGTTGTGCCGCCTGCTGCTCCCGATGCCGGCAAAGCACTCGCATCACCTCCGGCAAGACGAATAATTTCCGGAACAAGTTCATTTGCCCAGCGGCTGTAACCGGCGGCCGTCAAATGAACACCAGGGCTTGTATAGGGTCCCGGCTGACTCCCCGAAACGCCGTCAATCCAAATCACATTATCTCCCAAAGCCGCAAGAGTGCTTTGCTGCACACCAGCAACCGCACGATGCCTTGTTTCAACCGCAGGATCTTCCGAGTGAGCTGTTCCCACCCAAATGACTTTTGATGCACTGCTTTTGGCGATTTGGACTACGCGTCGAATATCACTTGAGAGGCTTGAATTTGCATAGTCGTTTCCACCAAGCATAAACAGAACAACATCAGGGTGCGTTCTATCCACGACTCCCTGTAAAATATCTGGGATTGTGCTTTGTGATAGATCTCCCGGCGGCCTGCATTGAAAACCCGCTCCACAAGCGGGCGAATTTGGTCTTCCACTGAAAAAATACCTGGTTCGCCAGCTCACCCAGGTTTCATCCCCTACAACGTCAAATCCGGACGAGGTCAACAATGAGCGCAGTGGCCGGCTTAAGCCATCTCCTTGGCTATCCCCTACAAAAAGGATTTTTATATTTGCTGCTGCCACTTTTTGTGGAATGAGAAAAAAACTCCCTGCAGGAGCAAGCAGACTGAAGAAGATGAAGAAAGCGGAAAAGAAGCGGCGCATATTTATTTCAATTCCTGTTTTAGGAATGCTTGGATGAGGTATTCGAGCGTTTTTTGATCAAGTGCTCCTTGAATGCGCGCGCCGTTAAAAAAGAAGGTTGGCGTTCCCTGTACGCCCGCGCGAAGCGCGACGGTAACATCCGATTCAATCCGATTACGAAACTTTTGTGTATCAAGACAGCTCTGGAATACTCCAACGTCGAGTCCGGCTTCTTTCGCATACTGAAGAAGATCGGTTTCTTCAAAGACGCCTTGATTTACGAAGAGCTTATCATGATAGACCCAAAATTTATTTTGATCCTGCGCACAAAGAGCGGCATACGCGGCCCGATTGGCTCCCGGATGCAAATCTTCCAAGGGAAAGTTACGTACAATCAGCCGCACCTTATCACCGTACTTTTGCGTCAGTTCACGAACGGGCTCAAAAGAAGCGCGACAAAACGGACATCCGTAATCAAGAAATTCAACAATCGTGAGCGTAGGCGTGTCGCTCCCCAGTGCCGGGGACGATGTATCCTGGATCAACGCCAGATCTTCTGACGTTACATTTGTATTTGCGACTGCATGACTTACAGAAGATTGTAATTTTTCACTCAAATAAGGATTTGCGTCTCCTTGTTGAATGGCACGGAAATATCCGTACACGCGATATCCAAAAAGCGTCGCTCCCCCGATAAAACTAATGAAGAGAAGAATACCAATCGTTTTCCAAAGACTGATATGGACTTCGCGCCCAAAAATCCGTGTATGCATTGAGAAAAGTATACCACGCCTACCCCTTATTTCGTAGTTCCCCGGATCATTGACGCCCCCCATCAAAAGAGCTAGTGTTTGCTCGTTATGCGAGACCTTATTTTCGCGATTGCCATCGTCACCTTATCGGTGCTGCTTACCACCACCATTCTTCTTCAGCAACGAGGCTCCGGCCTTGGAGCTACGTTTGGTGGTGATGGGAATGTCTTTCGCACAAAACGCGGACTTGAAAAAGTCCTCTTTTACGCAACGATTGCCCTTGCGGTTATTTTCCTGGCAACGGCCGTGCTCAACCTCCTTCTTGTCTAATCCCCATGTCACGCTGGATGGATCAGCTGCGGGCGGTTTGGCAACGAATTTTCTTTTGGCAAAAACCGTCTGGACCGTCGGCCGCAATGCAACCAGAGACGCACGATGACCATGCTCTGGTTTTAGCTGTGTCCGGATCAGCAAAGACCTCTTTGTTTAAGCGGCTTTGGTTTCTTCCGCGTGTTCTTCCAGCGACGGAATGGCGCATTTTTTGGATAGCTGGGCTCATTTTTATTGCAGGAATCTTCATCGGAACCATTGACCTCGCCCGTTTTAAGATTGTACAGGTTCCCGCTCACGGCGGCGTTGTGACCGAAGCGCTTGTCGGATCTCCAAAACTCATCAATCCTCTTTATGCTTCTTTGAATGATGTCGATCGCGATATTGCGACGCTCGTTTATTCAAGCTTATTTCGATTAAACAACCACCTCGAACCTATTCCGGATCTTGCGGAGAGCTACCAATGGTCTAATGATGGAAAAACACTCGAGGTGACTTTGCGACGCGATGTAAAATTCCAGGACGGGATACCCCTCACAGCAGACGATGTTGAGTTTACGTATAATGCCATTCAAAACCCTGCTTATCGTAGCCCTCTTACACGCACGTTTCGCTCCGTCCACATTATTCGCGTTGATGATCAAACCATCCAATTTCAACTCGATGAACCAAACCCAACTTTTTTAAATGATTTAACCATTGGCATTCTTCCCGCACATATTTGGAGCAATATTCCCGAAGCAAGCGCTCAACTTGCGGATGTCAATATTCGTCCCATTGGAAGCGGACCCTATAAAGTTGTGAGTTTTACTCGAGACTCTAAAGGTCTTGTACTGAATTTCCGCTTGGAACAGTTTGATCAATATTATGGGCTGAAACCTTATATGAATGAGTGGCGCTTTCGTTTTTATGCAGATCGCTCGTCCGCTGAGGCCGCTTTCAAGAATGGCCTTGTTGATGCCCTTGCCTTTGCGCCCTGGGCGGAAGCTGAACAAGCAAAAAATGATAACAGTCACCCGATTCGTATCGAGCTTCCTCAAAAAACCATTGCTTTTTTCAATACAAAAGATTCTTTGCTCAAAGACATCGACATGCGTAAAGCGCTTACGCTTGCCATTGATTCAGGTGAAATCGCCAATGTCCTTGGTTCGGAAGTCCGCATCACGGATTCCCCATTCCCTTTCGACGTTGCTACAACAGGAACACCTGCAAATCTTGATGGATCCAGAAAGCTCTTAGATTCCCTTGGCTGGAAGCTACATGAAACGGATGGACTTCGTTATGCAAAAACAACCTCTACTGATGAGAATGCTTCCGGCACCGTCCTCTCTCTCACAATCACCGTTCCAAACCAGCCGGATTTGGTAAAAGTAGCCGAGCTGCTCCAAAGACGCTGGTCTCTTGTTGGTGTAAAAGTTGATGTTCATTCGGATGAAGCGCAGCCCTTGCTTGAAGATGCTCTTAGTCACCGCGCCTACCAAGTCCTTATTTGGAATGTTCTTCTCTCTCCAGGACAGGATCTGAATGCCTTTTGGAATAGTTCTCAAACCAAAAACGGCGGATTCAATTTCAGTAATATTGAAGACCGTGATCTTGATGTGGCCCTTCATAAAACGACGGCAGCCACGACGACCGAGATGCTGGCCGCCGCGCGCACCGCGCTTGCTCAAGCAATCACAGAACGCTATCCTGCGCTCTTTCTCTTCGAGCCTTCCTACTCTTACCTTCTTTCAAAACGCATTCAAGGAGCCTCTGATCTTCGCATTGGAACTCCGTCGGATCGACTCTGGCAAGCAATGAATTGGTATGTCGACACGCGCTGGGCTTGGAAATAAAGCCATGTCTGTTTCCATTTCTTTTATTATCCCCGCTTACAATGAAGCTCCTCATCTTCAAAAAACACTTGCTGCTGTAAATACCTACGCAAAAAGCCGTGGGTTTTTTTATGAACTTATTCTTGTTGACGATGGCTCCACAGATGAAACGCTGCGCCTCGCCCAAGAACTCTCTCTGCCGAAATTGCGCGTTCTTCATCATCCTAAAAATCTTGGAAAAGGCGCGGCTGTGCAAACGGGAATGCTCGCTGCAACACAGGAATACGCTCTTTTCCTCGATGCGGATCTCTCAACGCCGCCCGAAGCGTTTGATCGATTTATTCCCGCGCTTTCTATGGCGGACATGCTTATTGGATCAAGAAGCGTTTCCGGAAAGAAGCTCTTGCAGCGCCAGCCTCTTTGGCGCGTTGCTCTCGGGAAAAGTTTTAATTTTGTTTTGCGACTAGCGACGCCTCTTCCCTATCGCGATACGCAATGCGGTTTTAAATGTTTCAATCGAAATGCAAGAGTCTTGTTCAAAGAACAGATACTACAAGGATGGTCATTCGATGCGGAAATTCTTCTACGCGCTCGCCTGCATGGTTTTTCTGTAAAAGAAATTGGTGTGCCCTGGTCACATCAAAATGGAAGCCGTGTGCAGCTCGCGCATATAAAGACCGTTTTTCAAGAATTGAAGTTCTTACATCATCTCGCTCGAAGGCGCTGAGACATCACCTCAATATACAAAAAAAGAGCGTTCTTCGCTCTTTCCTTTAAATCCTGGCAAAAAATATTTTTTCCAATGAGCTCCTTTCCAATCAAATGGTGCCGCGGGAGAGACTCGAACTCTCATGCCCTTGCGAGCGCTGGCACCTGAAGCCAGTGCGTCTACCAGTTCCGCCACCGCGGCATCATTTGATTGGAACTCCTGCTAAAAACTATCCTAGTTTGCGGTCATTTTAGCTTTTCGTCAAGCAAATAAAAAACCGCGCAACGAGAATCGCTGCACGGTTTCTGAACGCGGAATCTCAAAGAAATCGAGACTCAACACGGGTGGGCTAGAGAAGCCCGAGGTCGTAGTCGATCGTGGGCGCTCCAAAATCAAATTGCAAAGTTCAACTTGCGGGAACAAGGAACGCGAACGCACCATAGTCACGCCAGCGATAGGCGGGATGATCTCGACCCACGTCGAGCCACGGCCCGCCGCCGCCCCGGCGCGCACTGAGCACGCGCGGATCACCGTCGGAATCGATGATTGGATCATGCGGGACGACGATGAATAGAGCCCCTATGTCTTCCATCTGCTTGTCGGAAACCGACAAGCAGATGTGCGGAACGAGGCCGCCGATCGGCTTTACGTACCCGTACTTCCTGAAACCGCGCTCGCACAGCGTGCTGGTCGTGCGATCAGTGTCATCTAACTCGCATGTGGGCATGAGCACAATCTTATATTGCATCCCAAATGCGAGTCGGTGGTTTTTGTCGTAGCTGTCCTTTGTCTTGGACAGCAGACATGACTGCGCCCATCTGTCCAGGTAGACTCCGGCGCCGATGAGCCGATCGACTTCCTCCGACCCAGTAAGGCCGAGACCTTCGAGCGTGATCACGATGTGGTTGTGCTTGTTGCGTGCGAACGCAACTGGAGCGAGCCTTTGTTCGTCGCGCAAAAACGCGCGCACACCCTCGCGTCCACCGAGCTTGTTGAAGACCGCCTCCCTGATGGCGAGATCGAGAGAAGAGTATTTCATCTTCGTGTCCTTTCCAGCTGCTAGTCGGATGTCAAGGTTTTGCTTGATGAGCTGCTCACTCGAAATCTTTGTTGTAGTACAATGAATGGCATGACTTGTTTAAAATATTTTGCTAGCACCTGCCGGAACAAATATGCTCCTCGTTGGCATCCCTCTTGTTTGGGACGGGCGCCATGTTCTGCATGATGAAATCGCCCCCTATGCCGATACAATTGAGCTTATTGACCAGAGTATATAGCTGTATCTTTTTAGACATCGTCCTTGACCTTTCAACGATTTCCTGCTAGAATAAGTCTGTTCACGTTTTTCGCTTGGATATCGAGTCGCTCGAATGTAAACGAAAGTCGTGACAGCTCAAGATGTTACGAACCTGCAATGGAATTGTACTTCATTGCCAGAATAGAATAATTTCATTTAAACAAAAACAACGTATTTTACGTGTTTATCCTGTATTTCTAGCGAGCTATTCTCGTATACGTTTTACGGATTCGAACAACTCAATATGAACCAAACAAAACGTTCTCCGCGGGGAGGATCCTCTTCCGGATCCAAGCATTCAAACGCGAAAGGACAAAAACCCACTCCCCTCGCAGGTGCAAAACCCGTGCCAGCGGCATTCAAAGGGAGCTCTTCGACTTTTAAAAAGTCAGGGTCTTATAATCCAAAAGACAGCCTCAAAAAAGGATTTTCAAAAGAAGAAGGTGGCCAGGGAAAACGTGGACCCTCTGATAAGCATGAGGTAAACAAGAACCGCAAACGCGGGAAATTCGGTCCTGCCTTTGAGGCAAAACCGCGCATGCACACCTATAAAAACGAGCCCCAATTTAAAACGGGGTCCGATAAAGATCTTCTTGAAAAAGATGGCGAGCGCGTCCGCGTCATGGTCGTCGGCGGCAACGAAGAAGTCGGCCGCAACTGTACAGTGATGGAATATGGAAATGACATTATCATCATCGACCTCGGTCTCCAGTTCCCGGATGAAGATATGCCGGGTGTGGATTATATTATTCCGAATCTTTCCTGTTTAAAGGGAAAAGAAAAAAATATTCGCGGCGTTATTATTACGCATGCGCATTACGATCATATCGGAGGCATCCCGCATCTTATACCTATGCTTGGAAACCCGCCGCTTTTTGCGACGGATCTTACCTGCGGCATCATTGCGAAAAGACAGGAAGACCACCGCGACAAACCAAAACTCAACTTGTACTCCATTAAATCGGATGATGTTTTGCAGCTTGGCGTTTTCAAAGTCGAATTCTTCGGCGTCGCACACTCTGTCCCATCGTCGCTTGGCGTTATTGTCACAACGCCAGCCGGAATTATCGTCCACACGGGCGACTTTAAACTTGATTCAGGGCCGGGCGCTCAAAGCGTTCAAGAAACGGAAAAGATTAAAGCGCTTGCAGATCGTGATGTACTCGCACTCATGATTGACTCCACGAATGCTTCCAAGCCGGGAAGACAGCTTGCGGAAGTTGATATTCAAATAAATATTGATGAAATCATTAAAAATGCGAAGGGCCGCATTATTATCGGAACCTTTGCATCCATGATTTCGCGTGTTCAGCAGATTATCAGAGCCTGTGAACGTCAAGGACGAAAAGTTGCCGTCGAGGGCTTTTCCATGCGCTCGAATGTCCTGATCGCTCAACAGCTTGGTTATATCCAGGTAGAAAAAGGGACGTTGATCGACACCAAAGATATTCATAAATATCCGCGTGAAAAAACCGCCGTTATTTGTACCGGTGCTCAAGGCGAAGAACGTGCCGTGCTGATGCGCATCGCGAATCACGAACACCGACTCATTAAGCTTGAGCCGGGCGACACCATCGTTTTCTCTTCTTCGGTTATTCCGGGAAACGAACGCTCCGTTCAGCGCGTAAAGGATACACTCTATCGTGAAGGCGCCGAGGTTATCCATTACAAGATGATGGATGTTCATGCCGGTGGCCATGCACAACAAGACGACTTGGTTGAGATGCATAACATGATCAAGCCAAAATATATTATTCCGATTGAGGGGCATTATTCTTTCTTGTGCGAACATGCAAAGGCGGCCGTTGCAAACGGATTCAACTCAGACAATATCTTTATTGCTGACAATGGACAGATTATGGAATTCGACAAAGGCCGTAACGGCATGTTAACGAACAAGAAAGTTGATACGAGCTATGTCTTTGTGGACGGTCTCGGCGTTGGTAATACAAACCAAATCATTCTGCGCGATCGCCAGCATCTTTCTGGAGATGGCGTCGTTATCGTTGTTGCTGTTCTTGATGGAAAAACGGGGAACCCAGAAGCCTTGCCGGATATCATTTCCCGCGGCTTTGTCTTTATGAAAGAACACCAGGAGCTGGTTTCACAGACGCGACGAAAGGCGGACGCTATTCTCAAAAATCATGGAGCAAAGGCGGCTCCGGATATGAGCTATATCAAAGACAAACTTCGTGATGAAGTCGGCGAGTTTCTCTATGTAAAAACAGAGCTTCGCCCGATGATTATTCCCGTTATTGTCGAAGTATAAAGCAAAAAAACACCCTCCGATCGGGGGGTGTTTTTTTATTGTCCTATTCGACAATTGCCTTATTTTCGGCTATGCTCCGCCAGAAGCTTATGAAAGACCTTGTTTTTTCCGGCATCCAGCCGACACATGAATTACATATCGGGAACTATATCGCCGCACTTAAGCAGTGGGCGGATCTGCAACATAAAAAGCGCTGTCTCTTTTGCATTGTTGATTTACACGCCATCACCGTTCCGCAAGACCCAAAAAAGTTGCGGGCAAATATTCTGGAAGCAGCCGCTGTCTATCTTGCCGCTGGTATCGATCCGACAAAATGCAGCATCTACATCCAGAGCGAAGTCGCCGAACACACGGAACTCGCCTGGATCTTGGGAACGATCGGAAAAGTAAGCGAACTTGAGCGTATGACGCAGTTCAAGGATAAATCCAAAAAACAGACGCAAGGCGTAAGTGCCGGCCTCTTCACCTATCCTATTTTAATGGCAGCTGACATTCTTCTTTATGATGCGAAGCAAGTTCCGGTTGGAGAAGATCAAATGCAGCACCTGGAACTTGCGCGCGTTCTCGCGCGTCGCTTTAATGAACGCTTTGGCAAAACATTCACCATTCCGCAGCCGCTTATTCAAAAAGTCGGTGCGCGTATTATGAGTCTGCAAGATCCGGAGAAAAAAATGTCCAAAAGTGATCCGGCGGAATCGAGCAAGATTCTTCTCTCCGATCAACCGGAAATTATCCGTAAAAAGATTATGCGCGCGGTGACGGATACGGAAGGCTCCGTTCATTTTGATCCGGAAAAAAAGCCCGCCGTTTCAAATCTCATGACGCTCTATCATCATACGTCAGGGCTTAGCCTCAAAGAAATTGAATCTGAGTTTAAAGGAAAGGGCTATGGAGATTTCAAGAAGGCACTTGCGGAAGCGGTTATCGCTGAACTTGGCCCCATCCGCGAAAAGATCGAAAGTTATCGATCAAACTCATCTGAGCTGGAGCGTATTCTTGATGAAGGTCGCGACACAGCGAAGGAAATAGCTGCGCGAAAAATGAAATTGGTCCGAGAACGCGTTGGTCTTGGACGCGCCTAATACAAGCAAATTAAAAAGAACATCCTGTAGCGGATGTTCTTTTTTTTATTTCTTTGTCATGACCCAAGCGCCATTCCAATCGACGGGGGGAGGCGTTGTTTGATAGATTTCGCAGCGATTTTTTAAGTGTTTCGCCGGCATATCTTCCGGCCAAACAAGGAGAATTTGTTCGCACAAACGCGCCGCTTCTTCAAAATTCCTTTCAAAGTACTGCTCCATCGCTTTATCAAACTCCGTAGCAAGTTTTTGCCTCGCATCATCAACATTTGAAACGAGCCCCATAACTTCGTAGATGGCAACCGGCTCCTTTTTTCCTTTTACAGCGACCGTGTCGAGTTGGCGCGTGACAATGGTTTCATCAAGTTCGTCTCGTGTATGTTTGGTGATAATGATTCCCACGCCGTATTCCTTACAAAGTCCTTCTGTCCGGCTGGCGAGATTCACACTGTCCCCGATTACCGTGTAATCGTAACGGCGCTCACCGCCGATATTTCCAACGATCATTTCACCCGTATTGATACCAATGCCTATTTTTAATTGGAGACCTTTTGCAAAAGATCCTTCACGATTCATTTCTTCAAGACGATCTTGCATGCGAATAGCTGCGCGTACAGAGCGCATCGCGTGATCGCTCTGATCAAAGGGTGCATTCCAAAAAGCCATGACAGCGTCTCCAATATATTTGTCGAGCACGCCCCCCTCTTCAAAGACAATATCTGTCATCTTGTCCAAGTATTTGTTCAGCAACTCCACAAGCGCTTCCGGCGCCATGTCTTCTGACAAAGAAGTGAAGCCACGTATATCAGAAAATAAGACACTCATCATGCGACGGTCTCCACCAAGCTTCAGCCGATCAATATTTTTCATGATGGCTTCAACAACGCTAACGGAAACGTATTGGCTGAATGCGCTCCGAATTTTTCGGCGCTCACGCTCCGTGGAAATCCATCGTTCAAGAAGCAAGGCCGCGTACGCAAAGATGATGAGCAGCGTCGGCCAAACAATGTCGAGAATCCAGCCGCGATCAAAAGCAAGAAAGGCCGCCAGTACCCAGCCAAACCAAAGGGAGCATGTCAGAAGCGCTCCGCTGCGTGCGCGCGATCTTGGAATAACCAGCCCCAAAAGTAATCCGGCTAATAGGAGGGCTAAGGCCTGCCAAAGTCTTGGAACCTCTATTAACCAATGACGACTTACCAGTGTGTCATACAATGAGGCGTGAATCTCGATCCCGCTCATGGGCTGATTGCGAGACACAGCCGTGTTCTGCGCATCATGAAAATCCGCCGCCGTTGCACCGATAAACACCGTTGCACCGATAAACTTGGACATGTCCGCCTTTCCTTCTAAAACATCCGCTGCGGATACAAAAGAAAATGCTTTTCCGGAGCTCCCCGGAAAATTCACAATAACGCGTCCAAATGCATCTGTTGGGATTTCGTTTCTATCCGGCGCGCGATTGGCCAGCTCAGCGGCTGCATATGCAAAAGATTCTACGGTCCCGCCACTTTTTCCGGAGACGGTTAACGGGACTCTGCGTACGACGCCGTCGGCATCAAGAGGCGTATTGGAAAAACCGATGCGCTTTGCCATGCGCTGAATCTCCGCAATAGGCTGAACGCTTTTCGAAGCATCAAATGTGAGCTTTTGATTATCGAGCTGCAAGAA
>Ga0210058_1002699_pt1 | contig 14314 bp, 14 predicted proteins | sample CryGeymeta201511_FD_183979 | JGI IMG/M metagenome (GOLD analysis project Ga0210058, IMG submission 183979) | Groundwater microbial communities from Crystal Geyser aquifers in Utah, USA - Crystal Geyser metaG 2015-11 (SPAdes) (version 2) | ecosystem: Environmental > Aquatic > Deep subsurface >...
AAATATATTTTTTTGAATTTGGATTTGGAGCTTGAATTTGCAAGTGTAAACTCTTCCACAAATGGACGGACAGTTCGCACACTTTTGGACAATTTTTTGAGTGCAACCTTATTGATTTCCACATCAAAATGACCGGAATTTGCAAGAATCACGCCATCTTTCGCAACTTTCAGGTGAGCCTCATCAATGACATGTTTGTCTCCGGTAACAGTAACTACCACATCCGCAATTGTAATTGCCTCCATAAGGGGCATCACTCTAAATCCATCCATGTTTGCCTCCAGTGCTTTTATGGGGTCTACTTCGCAGACTATTGTATGCGCTCCCATTCCACTTGCCCGTTTCGCAAGCCCTCTTCCACACCATCCATACCCCACGACCACAAAATTACGTCCTGCAAGCAATATATTCGTTGCACGAATTACCCCATCGAGTGTCGATTGACCTGTTCCATATTGATTGTCAAATAAATGTTTTGTCAGATTGTCATTCACTGCCAAGACGGGGATTTTAAGCGCTTTATCCTTTTCCATCGCCCGTAGGCGAATCACTCCTGTAGTTGTTTCTTCATTTGACCCGACGACTCCTGCGAGCAATTCTTTCCTCGTTGTATGTAAGATACTTACTAGGTCGGCTCCATCATCCATGGTCATGTTTGGTTTGGCGTCAAGAACTGCATTCAAATGCTTGAAGTATGTCTTGTTGTCTTCACCTTTTATCGCAAAGGTAGGAATCCCGTATTCTTTAACAAGTCCCGCTGCTACCGCATCATTGGTTGAAAGGGGATTGCTCGCTGCCAAATACACATCGGCTCCTCCCGCTTTCAAAGTCCTCATAAGATTTGCGGTTTCACTTGTTACGTGCAAACAAGCAGCTAATGTCACTCCTTTAAGCGGTTTTTCTTTTTCAAATCTTTTTTTGATTAGGCGAAGCACACGCATTTCTCTCTCAGCCCATTCAATTAACTGTTTTCCGCTTGCTGCAAGTTTTATATCTTTTATATCGTAGTTCATAGTTTTTTTAAAATTTTTAATTTTAAATTTATAATTTTTGTTTACTGAGACTCTTCATCCTCTTTTCAATCTCTTCTCGTTTCGGGATATACTCCACCGTCCCTACATATTCTACCGCAAAACTCGCCATTACGTTTCCCATAATCAAACATTCTTTTATATCTTTTCCAGAAACAAGTGCTCCCACAAATCCACCTCTCCACGCATCTCCCGCCCCGGTTGGATCAACTACATTTTTTAGTTTAACTGCAGGAATAGATATTGAATTGTCATTCCCGCGTCGTCCAAAGGGCGATTGACCTTTGGTCAAAAGGCGGGAATCCAGAGGACAATTACCATTTTTAGAATTGAAATTTATAGACTGGATCCCCGCCTCCGCGGGGATGACAACCCCCTCATACCTCACCCCTTTTTCCCCCAACGTCGTTATCACATTCACTCCCTTCTTCACCATTTCCTCTACCGTCATCTTCAGCCTTTTTTCAATCATCGCAATCTCATAATCGTTCCCAATCAAATAGGCGGCGCTCAATACCCCTTTTTTCAATAAATCATCCCGAATCCACGTGAGCGTCATACCAGGGTCAAATAAATAGGGAAGTTTATTGTTAATCACATATTTTAATGCGGTAGTGAACGGTCGTTCATGAGTTGCCGTTAATATCCAAAATTCCCTTTCTGATTTAGGACCTTGTCCCATTTTTTCATTACTGCTCTCTTTGTCATTCCCGCGAAGGCGGGAATCCAGCCCATAATCACTTTTCTTATTTAAAAATTTGATATCAAGTGCGCTCGCTCCATAATAGAATCCCCAAATTTGGTTATCATTTTTATCCGTGATCACTCTTCCCGTTGCGGTATACAACTTTTTATCCTGAAGTATGTGAGTGGTATCTATATTATTATTTTTGAAGAACTCAATGAGCTGTTCTCCATCTTTTCCCACCGCACCAACGGGGGAAATTATTGCTTGCCCTGAGCAGTTCGACAGGCTCACTGTAAACTTTGCCGAAGGGTCATTCCCGCATCGTCCAAAGGGCGATTGACCTTTGGTCAAAAGGCGGGAATCCAGACTATAATTACTACTTTTTGCATTGTAAATTTTCGACTGGATCCCCTCCTCTGAGGGGATGACACGAGAATAATAGTCCACTGTGTTTCTCAGTGCATATGCAATATTCGTCGCACATCCTCCCAAATGTCTTGCTAGAGAATCAACGGCGAATGAAACGTTAATCTGATGTAGTTTTTCTGGATGAAAATAATCTTTAAAATGGTTTGGAAAATCCATGATCTCATCGTAACCAATAGATCCAGATATATATATGCGTTGCATAGCGAAACAATTGTAACATATCAGAAGATCAACTGTATTATTTTTTAGCGGAAGTGTTCTTTTTTGACAATAAATGCCACAAGAATAACACTATTAGTAAAAGAAGAGAGAAAAGTTGATACCAACGGTTTGACAATATAAACTCATTCATATGTATCAAAAAATATAGCCACTCTAAGATAGAGTATAGCACAAATAATATTGAGGACTGTACTTCCTAGAGTGATGGAACTAGTCGTACTAGCAATCCCCGTATTGATTGCAGCCAACATGAAATAGGATGAGGAAATATTTATACAAAATGACGAAATATTCTTATGAATCAGTTGCATAAGATAGATTTTATAGCAACATCAAATGCCTGTCAGCGGATTATAATCCACTTTTACTATTTTTATAGTGCTAGGACTGCCCAAAGACGTATGATAATGGTCCTACATTCTTGTTGCCCCTATATTGGTATTGAACATCAATGACCCATACCTCCCCATCAGGCGATTGAATGGATTTTTGAGGGAATCGGGAAAGTATCCTCGCCCAAACTTTCTATTCATTGAATCCACCACGTCTGAATGTGACATTGTTTTCAAATAGCTCCTCCCTTCATCAAGATTGGAAGCGACAAAGTCCGCGATCGAAACAAAAGGGACCAACTCATTTCTGTTGAAAATATCATCTGGTGTGGGTGGTTTGCTTCCAATACCGATATTGTGTTGCATTGCGATTGCCGCATATGACTCATCGAGCTTCATGCTCCCAATAATTTCCGCTCCCATTTTCCCGTGACTAATGAGGAGTTCTTTTTGCCGAGGGGAGACGTTGTTTGTCGTGCGGGAAAGGAGTGCGCTCGGGACGAATAATTTACCGATATCATGAAGGAGTGCGCCTTTAAATATCCTCAGGCATTCTTCCTCAGGTCGTTCCCCCTCAATAGCAAGATCTTGGGCGATAGTTGCGACTATTTGCGTGTGGTTATAGCTTGTTCTGTCATGAATCCTTAATAAATCCAAGAGTTTACTAATGATTTCTTCTTCATGGAAGGAGGTCTCATTTATTTGTATGAGACTTTGATTCAATCGATCGAAATAGGGATAGTCGTACCTGAATTGCTCGACCATAATGGGGAATAGTATAGCATTATTTGGAATAATATCCCATCATGACAATCTAAAACAAAGAAATGCGGCTTATAAACCCTTGTCTTTCATTTATGGTTGGTTATACTAATTTTTAATTTAATAATTTTTAATTATTAACCAAATTAGATTGAATAAATGTTCAAAACCATGTTCCCGAGTCATTCCTACCTATCTTGTCATTCCCAAGTCCTTTGTCATTCCCGAGTCCCTTGTCATTCCCGCGTCGTCCAAAGGGCGATTGACCTCTGGTCAAAAGGAGGGAATCCAGTCTAAAATAACATTTCCATGAAAAGTCATATATATTTTGTCTACATCCTATCCGCTCAAAGGAATGGAACTCTCTATATCGGGATTACTAATAACCTTTTACGTCGAGTCTGGGAACATAAGCATAAAATGATTGAAGGATTTACAAATAAATATGAAGTTCATCATCTAATGTATTACGAGTCACATGAAGATATTGAAAGTGCTATAACGAGAGAGAAGCAAATTAAAAAATGGAATAGACTTTGGAAATTAAAACTTATTGAAGAAAAAAATCCTGATTGGAAAGATTTATATATGGATTTAATTGAAAGATAAAGATGTCATCGGCTGGATCCCCGCCTTCGCGGGGATGACAAAGAAAGTATTGTTCCAAATCTTCATTATTCATCGTTACTGAGAAAGTTTAGTACTTTTATCGTAAACGTAAGTGTATTCAAAGAAAAAGTAATGGAGAAATAAAAAAGGAGAGGGAGTATCCTTCGGACGAAACCTTAGGCGTGCCCTCTCATCGTGATTCCATATCATACCATCCCCTTAATATACTTGTCAACTCTTCACCCTTTTTATCCGTGCCTAACGACATATCTATCCTATCTCAACGCCCTTTCATCCTCATTGACAAACATATTTTTCGATTATAGACTCTTTGTATTATTTGTTCAGATTTCTCACATGATAAACAAAGAGGACCTCAAAACTATTCATAAAACATTTAACTCTTCATTGAAAAATGTAAAAAAGAATCTTCAAGAATTGAATGAAAATGTCATTATTCTCAAGGGGGAGCTACATTCACTTCAATCAAGTTACCAAGAAATTCTCATTCAACTTAAAGAAACCAATATCAAACACAATTTCCAAACTCGTAAACTTGATTTTACTCTTTCCCGACTCATCGATTTAAAAAAGTAATACCAATTTCCACCTATTTGAACATTTGCTTATTTCCTCATTTCTTCATAGTCCAGAGTCCAGTGTCTAGAGTCCAGAGTCTAGAGTCTAGACTCTAGCGTTATTTCGCCCTAAACGATATCCTAAGCTCCGCGTTAAGAGCATTGGAGATCTTCTGTAGTAATGATACGGTAGGATGTGCTGTCATACTCTCGATTCTCGATATAACTGGTTGTTTTGTACCGATTCTTTCTGCAAGCTGCTTTTGCGACATCTTTCTCTTAAGTCTCATTTCTATAAGGCTTCTCGCTATTTGATATTCTGTCTCAGATGCATCATAAAGCGCTTTTACTTCAGGATCTTTGAGTAAATTAGCCTCTACTTCATTCCAGTCTGTTAACGATTGAATTTTACGCATACTGTAATAATATAATAATATTATTATATAATCAACAACAAAATTCTTTGTACCTTTTTATCGCAAGGCTTATTTCTTCTTTTGGTGTCTTTTGTGTTTTTTTTACAAAACCTGATAAAATGGTGAATATATTTTCATGATAAACCAACATAAAACGATATTCATTTATGCTTTTTACTCTTAGTTCATACAATGCTGGGTGAGAGTGTATCTTTTTCATCCAATGGGTTTTAAGAAGATTGAATCCATACTCTCTGAGGAGTCTAAATATATTCACTATTTTTGTTTTAGTAGAAGAGTTCTGATCATCTATATAATTTTCTATAATTTTGCTTCCTCTTTGTGTTTTGTACAAGACGATTTTGTATTCTTGACTCATATACCCACTATAGAGTAGACATGTGTATTTGTCAGCTGTTTATAAGCCGCAAATCCTATGCTTTAGGGCATATTAAGGATGTAAAAAAACCTATATCAGTCTTGTCTAGTGTCTAGAGTCCAGAGTCTCACCTCTCCATCATTTCCTCATAAACCGCTTGGGCCACGTCCTCAAAGAAGTTCACTATATCTTTTAGTTGCCTCCTTAATATCCCCATAGAATAATTGGTTACCATTTGCAAGAAGAAGACCTTTATCACAATATTTTTCGAGTTGTTCGGCTCCGTGACTAACCATTACCATAGTGCTTCCGCTCTTTCTGAATTGTTCCATTCGATTTAAACATTTTTTTTGGAATTTTACGTCTCCGACAGCTAGAATTTCATCGACAAGTAGAATGTCTGGAGTTTCCGCTACTGCAACTGAGAATGCAAGACGCGTATACATTCCTGATGAATAATATTTTATTGGTTGATCCATAAACTCTTCCAATTCTGCAAATGCCACTATTTCGTCATATAGTAGTTCCATCTGCTTTTTTTTGATACCTAATATAGAGCCATTGAGAAAGACATTTTCCCTCCCTGTTAATTCTGGGTGAAACCCCGCACCAAGTTCAATTAAAGGAGCTATTCTTCCATGTACTGTAATTCGTCCATCACTCGGTTTAGTGACACCAGCTATTATTTTTAGAAGCGTAGATTTTCCGGATCCATTTCTTCCCAAAATACCCAGAGATTCTCCTTTTTTGATTTCAATATTTATATGGTTGAGTGCATTAAATTGGATAGTTGTTTCTTGTCTTCCAATAAGAGCAGGAATAAATTCCTTGAAAGTCCTGTGTTTTTGCAGGCGATATTTTTTGCAAATGTTTTCACATTTGATGGCGATAATAGTGTTAGACATAGTCTGCAAACTCTCCCTCAAATTTCTTAAATAGTAAAAAGCCAAAAAGAAATACGCCAATAGACATGAGAAGTGCTATCCCCAAACTGTTTAAATTCGGTCCTGACCCCGATAGCATTACTTGGCGAAATGCATTAATAATGACAGCCATGGGATTAAGCGTAAAGATAAAACGATACCGCGCTGGCAACATTTCTGCTGGATACATAATAGGAGTCAAATACATCCATACCATTAAAACAAGGTTAAGAAGGTATTGTATATCCCGATAAAACAGGTTGAAAGTCGCCAAAATGAGGGACAATCCCATGGTAAAAATAAGTTGTATCACGAGTATAAGGGGAATCCACAGTATGTTGATACTAATCGATGTCCAGTAGAAAATAAAAAGAACCACGAGGACAATACACGAATAAAAAAAGTCTACTATTTTGGCGATAATAGTCGCATAGACAAGAATTTCCCTCGGAAAATAGATTTTAGTTATAAGATTGCTATTGCCTACAAGTGCACTGGTAGATGATGTTAAGCTTTGGGTAAATAAATTCCAAGGTATAAGAGCAACCGATAAAAAAATAATGAAGGGAACTCCCAAGGAATTAACTTTCAAAATGGTTGAAAAAACAAAATTCATGACCAAAAGTTGAGCGAGAGGATTGATAATAACCCACGCGTAGCCCAATATTGACTGTTTATATCGCTGAGTTACTTCTCGGTGGGCCAAATTCCAAAGAAGCTCCCGATAAAACCAAAACAGCTTCAAATTCAAAGCTAATTTTTTTGCCTTTTCCCAGGTTGCAGACATATAGATAGTTCATTTTAGCACACTTCGCCCTGTACTTCATTTGACTATGCGTGCTCAAGCCCCTATAGTATAGGTTTATGAAAGAACAGGAAAAAGATGTACGGGTACACATTGTTCATTTGAGAGAGGAATTGTTACTGTCGGAGCACCAATTATTTTATCGTATCTACCACGCTTTGCCACTGAAGAGAACGGGCAGGGAGGTCTCGGAAAAAAACGTATCGTCTAAAACCGAAAATACTCTTGCCTCTTTATTGGCATACAAGACAAAACTTGAAAATCTAAAAAAATCTCCCTTTATTTTTATTGTGCATACAATTAATCTTGTTCATACCTTACTATTTGTTATTCCTCACCATCTTGCCCTTGAAAAAATTAAAAGAGAGTTTTTAGCTCATAAGCTAAAACAACAATCATTACCTGATATTATCAACTTTGGTGTTATTCCTTACAACTTTCGTAAACTGAGACAACAGCACTTAGCCGAAGAGCTTGCAAAAAAAGGACATCGAATCTTTTATATTGAAAACCAATTCACTACTCCAGAAAAATATTATCCCGGGTATTTTGTAACTCAAAAGTACAAAAATGTTTTTATAATAAAATTATATTCCCAGAGGGATGTTGCAATCTATCATCAAATTCCAACCAAAAAGGAAATCACCTCAATGTATGCATCCCTTAAGAAGTTGATGCACGATGCTTTTATCAAAAACTATGTGGTAAAGATCGATCATCCTTTTTGGACCTATTTATTGGACCATCTTTCTTCCCCGGTCATCTATGATTGTATGGATGATTATGCAGGATTTGAGATAACAGGAAAACATATAGGGAAACTTGAAAAAAAACTGGTCAAAAAATGCGATCTGACTCTTGTTTGTTCCGATTTACTCCTTGAAAAAATAGTAAAATTCAAACCCAAAAAAACACTTCTCCTTAAAAATGCCTGTGAGTACGATCATTTTTCTATTGCTTCTTCCGATAAGCGTCCGAGCGACCAGCGACCAGCGACCAGCGACCGGAAAACAATTGGATTCTTTGGAGCGCTCGGAGAGTGGGTTGATGATAAACTTATTGCGCTGATAGCAAAAAAGTATCCACATGCATCAATTGTTCTTATCGGAGAAGTCCAAAATGTCGCTATAACACGCTGTGCAGCACGGTACAAAAATATTGTACTCCTGGGCGAAAAACCTTACGACTCTTTGCCGCACTATCTTAGGACGTTTGACGTCTGTATTATTCCGTTTAAGGTAAACAGTCATACCACCCTCATTGATCCGGTAAAGTTGTATGAATATTTTGCCTCTGGAAGAGCGGTTGTCTCTACGGCAATAGAGGAAATAAAACGGTTTGAAGGGCCGCTCTATTACTCCCATTCACCTGCTGATTTCATTGAAAATATAAAAAAAGCGTTATCCGAAAATAGCAAAAACCTAAAAGCGCAAAGGCAAAAGATTGCATATGAGAATACATGGGAAAGACGCGCGGAGATATTACACGAAGAAATACAAAAAATCAGTAAATAGGATATAATAATTGCCAATGAATACATCTATAAAAAAAGTTGCGGTCATCGGACTCGGCTATGTAGGACTCCCTACTTATGTGGCTCTTCTTAAATCTGGGAAATATGAGGTTGTCGGCTATACGCGTTCACAAAAGAAGGTGAATGCAATAAATCAAGGAATCTCGCCCATTGAAGACGCGGATGTAATCGCCTATCTTAAAACCCATAAAGTACACGTCACCAATAAACAAAATGAGCTTAAAGATTGCCAAGTTTTTATCATCTGTGTCCCCACACCAGTAAAGGATGATTATGTACCTGATTACGAACCCGTCATTTCAGCAACGCAATTGGTAGCGCCATTTATGAAAAGGGGGAGTCATTATGTACTTGAGTCAACGGTAAACCCGGGGACGTGCGAAGAAATTGTCGCGCCGATTCTTCAGAAGGAAACGGGGCTCAAGGCAGGCATTGACTTTAATATTGCCCATTGTCCCGAACGCATAAATCCTGGAGATCCCAAATGGAATATTTATAATATCAATAGAAACATAGGATCAATAAGCAAGAAAATGAATAGGGAAGTTGCTGCCTTTTATCGGACATTCATTAGTGAAGGAATAATCAATGAAGTAAATTCTCTCAAAGTTGCAGAAGCAACTAAAATAATCGAAAATACGTTCCGCGATATCAACATCGCCTATGTGAATGAACTTGCCCAGTCGTTTGACATTATGGGTATTGATCTTCATGAAACCATTAAGGCATCATCCAACAAGCAGTTCGCATTTATGCCACACTGGCCTGGATGTGGGGTGGGCGGGCATTGTATCGCAGTAGATCCATACTATCTTATACGTCGTGCGAGTCTTGACGGGTTTAATCACCAGTTTTTAAAAAATGCGAGAGAAATCAACAACAGTATGCCCGCATACACAATACAGCGACTCCTGCTTGCTCTCAATGAAGTACAGTTACCACTTAAAGGAACAAAAGTCGCATTACTGGGATTAAGCTATAAACCCAATATTGGCGATATCCGCGAAAGCCCCAGTCTCATAATAGAAAAAGAGCTGAAAGAATTGGGAGCGGATATATCTGTCTACGACCCGTATGTACAACGAGCAGAAAAGAATTTGTTTCAAGTTGTCAAAAATGCAAAAGCCATTATAGTTGCAACTGCCCATAAGGAAATAAGAGAACAACTCCTTGCGCTTTTACCCAAAACAAAGGTAAAAGTCATTGTTGATGGAAGAAATTGCCTAGACAAGGAAAAAATTATAAAATGTGGAATAGTATATAGGGGAATAGGAAGATAATATATGAAAAAACTAGGTATCGGCGTCATCGGTCTAGGACGTATATTTCAGCGTCATTACAACGACTCCATAAAACAGCTTGCCGAAGTGGAGTTGGTTGCTGTGTGTGATAATAAAAAAGAAATTGCGGAGAAAGTTGGGAAAGAAGAGAAAGTAAAATTCTACACAGATTATCATACATTGATAGCAGATCCGAAAGTGGATGTTGTCGCCATAGCAACGCCCAATGGGTTCCATAATGAAATGGGATTGGCTGTTGCGAAGGCAGGGAAACACTGCATAATGGAAAAACCGATTTCCCAAAACTATGGTGATGCCAAGAAATTAGTTCAGGCGTTTAATAAGTCGAAGGGTCGCCTATTTCCGGTTTTACAGGTCCGCTATAATCCTGCTGTACAAACACTCCGTACTGCAATACAAAATAATCTTCTTGGAAAGATTTTGACTGCTTCAGTGATAATTAGATGGACACGACCACAACAGTATTTTGATGAAAGCGACTGGAAAGGAACTCTTAAACTCGATGGTGGAACTCTACTTACACAAGCAATTCACTATGTGGATATCATGCAGTATATATTAGGTCCAGCAAAATCATTATTTGGAAAGCTCGATAGAGTTGCTCACACAATTGAAGCTGAGGATATTGCAAATGCAATAATTGACCTCAAGTCCGGAACAAGAGTTAATCTTGAATTCACGGTTTGCACATATCCTCATAATCTTGAGTGTTCTCTTACCGTACTCGGGGAGAAGGGCACTGTAAAGATCGGGGGAACAGCAATGAATAAATGTGAGTTATGGGAAGTAAAAGACACCCCTATGCCATTCATACCCGAGGGTCTCAACCCCAATATATATGCGGGAGGCATGTATGTTGGCTCATGTCCCAATCATAAATCGATATATGAAAATATGATAAATGTGTTGGTATATAAGAAAAATTCTTTCATCAAGGGGGATGACGCATTGGAATCCCTTCGAATTATCGATGGCATTAAAAAATCGAGTGACGAAAAAAAAGAAATAATGCTTTAGCTGTGTCATTTTATGAAACCATATATTCACGAAAGTTCAATCGTTGATGACCATGTAAAGGTGGGAGATAATACAAAAATCTGGCATTTTTCGCATGTTTCTTCAGGCGCTACCATTGGCAAAAACTGCTCACTTGGACAAAACGTATTTATCGGTAATAATGTAGTGATAGGTAGTAACGTAAAAATACAAAATAACGTATCGGTCTATGAGGGAGTCACTTTGGAAGATAATGTTTTCTGTGGTCCTTCCTGCGTATTTACCAATGTCCGTCAACCAAGAAGCGAATTCCCCGTGCATAAAAAATACGACAAAACCCTTATCAAAAAAGGCGTGACCATCGGAGCCAACGTCACTATAGTCTGTGGCGTAACTATCGGTAAATATGCATTTATCGGTGCAGGATCCGTGGTGACAAAAGATATTCCAGATTTTGCACTTGTCTATGACAATCCCGCACGAGTACATGGAAAAGTGAATGAAAAAGGCGAAAAAATACTATGAAAATACCTATTTTAGATCTTAACGCACAATATAAAACAATTAAAAAAGAAATTGATAATGCCATCAAAACGGTCATTACGGAATCCTCATTCATAGGAGGAAAACATGTGGAGGAGTTGGAGAAAAACATTGCTCACTACTGTGGCACTAAGTACGCCGTCGCGCTCAACTCAGGAACAGATGCACTGTATCTTTCGTTATATGCACTTGGAATAGGGAAGGGCGATGAGGTGATAACATCTCCTTTTTCCTTTTTTGCCACTGCTGAAGTCATTGCAAAAGTGGGAGCTACTCCCGTTTTTGTAGATATAGATCCTACAACTTTCAACATAAACCCCCAGTTAATTGAAAAAGCAATTACTAAAAAAACCAAGGCAATTATCCCTGTGCATTTATTCGGTCAGACCGCGGAAATGGACAAGATAAACGCTTTGGCTAAGAAATATGGATTCTTCGTCATCGAAGATGCCTGCCAGGCCATAGGAGCCACTTACAAGGGCAAAAAAACCGGCAATCTGGGTGACATCGGCGCTTTCAGTTTTTTCCCTTCAAAAAACTTAGGCGCATACGGCGACGGGGGAATGCTAACGACCAACGACCAACGACTAGCGACTAGAGTCCGGATACTGCGTAATCATGGGTCGAAAGTGAAGTACTATAACGATGAGATTGGTGTCAGTAGTAGGCTAGATGGGCTCCAAGCAGCCATTTTAAATGTTAAATTAAGGCATTTAGACAAATGGAACAAAGAACGTAACCGCGTCGCCCAAACCTATTCAAAATTACTTAAAGATATTCCCTGGCTCTCCCTGCCCAATTCTAGCGACCAACGACCTAGACCAAAGGTCTATCGCCCTTTGGGCGAAACGACTAACGACTTTTATCATGTCTTCCACCAATACACAATCCGCATTACCAATGGTAAACGTGATGAATTAAGAACCCATCTTGCGCAAAAGGGTATCCAAACCATGGTCTACTACCCAATAGCCCTTCATCTTCTCAAGGCAATGGAATACTTAGGGTATAAAAAAGGCTCCATGCCCGCGGCAGAAAAAGCGTGTGATGAAGTGCTGAGTCTGCCGATGTATCCTGAGTTGAAAGAAAGTGTAATTAATGTAATCTTAAAAAGTATTGCAGGTTTTCGTTAATTCTTTTTCATTATTTTTTCGTAATCCCTTTTCAGCCTTTTTGCTATTCTAATTGGGTCATGCCATCGTTCAACAAACTGTCTACTTTTTTTTCCAATTGATACGAGTTTATTCTTGTCTACGGTTATATATTTTTTGAGAACTCGATATATTGTGTCTGGAGTCGCATTAATTACCGGTAATTCATCCTTCATCTTAGTCGGTATAAACTTCAAATCTTCTTCTCTGATATAAGCAATCACTGGCTTTCCAAGCGCCATAAGCTCAACTGCAAGTCCTCCATACCATCCCGCCAATAGTTGGTCTATAAGTATATCTGCCTTCTTATATATTTCCTTTGCACTCTCATTTGCCATATTCTCGACAAGGACGAATTGTATTGGATAACCCTCTTTTTTTAGTTTTTCTATCGCTTCTATTATGTATTTAGTTCCCTTGATTATTCGATCCGTTGGTGCATGGACAATTGTAATAGCACGCCCTTTGATGCTTGGTGAATAACTTGGTTGCCATTCATCCATATTTACATGTGTATAAGGAAGAAACTGTGCTCGTTTTGGTAATATATATAATAAATCCGGATTAAGTGCGTATATTTTGTCAGCATATTTTTCAAACATCTTTATTTTCAACTTTTTGAAAGTCTCTTGCGACGGAGAATAGTAATGTGCTGAAACTTCATTTGCAAAAGTAATCCTAAAATATCTTTTACAATAATCTCCTTGCCGCGCATCATCCCCTTGAAAAGTAACAACTATACCTTTCTTAAATATTTTTAGTAAAAATAAATCTTTTAAGATAAAAAGTCGTATATAAAAACTATGGATCTTTTTATAAATAGGGTAGGTATATTTTTCTTCTATTGACCAATCAGGCATGAGGGTAGATCCCGCATTGAAATGCACAACGTCAAACCTGAAAAGAATTTTGAGTAATAAAATCCACCTTTTATATTCCCTAACCAAAAACTTTTCATTTCCAATAAGTTCATCGCTTTGAAATGTATATGTATTTTTTCCAAAATCTACAGACCAGCTCTGTAAACCTATTTTTCTTTCCGCTCTTGCCAGGTTTCCAGGATTACCAGCCCAGTTATAGGGACAGTGGAGAATTGTATATGATTTCATTAACTGTTATTTACTCAATGCAATAAAAATTTCATTTTTCCCATTTCGGGTTATATCTACTAATTTAAACTTTGCCTTCTTAGCTAATTTTATAATCAAATCTGGAGTCTCATTAAAAGAATGGAATGGGTCAACGGCTCCTTTTGGTATGTAATATATCAAATTATTTAAATGCACTGAATATTCATTTAAGGAGAAACCTTCTTTATATATATGTTTGATATCTTCAATAATATTTTTGGCTTTTTCAACTATACTAGCACTCCTATCGCTCATCCATATAATAACTTTACCTTTAACTTTTAAAATTCTGCTTACTTCCGTTAATGTTCTATTAATTGAACAAACATGGTCTAAACTTGTTGCAAAAATCGCTATATCTGCTTTTTTATCCATTAGTGGAATATATTCACTACAACCAACGATCCTTAATCCTTCAAAATTATCAGAATCTATTGGATCGATACCAACTACAAAAATTTTGTTTTTTTTGAATAGCTGATAAT
>Ga0210058_1002705_pt1 | contig 14304 bp, 11 predicted proteins | sample CryGeymeta201511_FD_183979 | JGI IMG/M metagenome (GOLD analysis project Ga0210058, IMG submission 183979) | Groundwater microbial communities from Crystal Geyser aquifers in Utah, USA - Crystal Geyser metaG 2015-11 (SPAdes) (version 2) | ecosystem: Environmental > Aquatic > Deep subsurface >...
GGAAAAAAATATCGCGAGGAAAAGAAAACTATTTAAGATGAAGCGGAAGGAAGGAAGGAAGGAAGGCAGGCTTAATGCCCCCAACTTTTGGGTGGGTTAATTTTTTTCTTCTGGACAGGTTGATCATTTTGTAATTCAATTTTATCACACCGACCTTGACAAAAACAGTCTGAGGTGATATAAAATAATTACTTTGCTTGGATGGGCGCCTGCGCCGGTTCAAGCAATTTTTTTAATCAGTCTTCTTTTTGCTTCTGGCCAGTTGATTCTTGTTTCACTGATTATTTGTTTTTTAAACATTTTATAAAACTTATCTTCCCTGCCTGTTTCTTTTGCCAAAACTGCGCCAGCAATCATATCAGCAACATTAACTTTTTTATCTTTTTTACTGTCAACATGTTTTAAATCGGGCAGGGTTTTTATCAGGCTTCGCAGCAGTTGGTTAAACTTTTTTATATCTTTATCTCTATGAAAGTGGCGATCAAAAACAATCTTTTTAATCTGTGGATAGAAACTGAACACATCGGACAGCAAAAGCCAGCAAAGAACAGCAAAATGCTGGGGTGTATCGGCAATTTTTCTCCCCATTTTCTCCACCGTCAAAATAAAAATATTAACTTGCTCCTTAGTTATCTGCTTAAAAAAGGCGCTTTTTGTCCTTTCACCAGCAGTATAAAACTTAAGTTCTCCGGTTGGTTTCTTGAATTTGCCTTTTTTCCGCGCTGTTTTGATTATTAACTCTATTTTCGATGAAGTTTTTACGCCGACAGCGGCAACAATAATCACCCTGTCTTTGGGGTCTGGTAAAGTACCAGATTCGTCAATAAAAATTGTTACCGCCATACTATTACTTATACCACGTTTCCTTCTCCCTCTCCAATTTTAAAAACCGCCGCTCAATCCCTCTGAAAATCTTGCGGCGGGGAAAAGGGGTTTAAGGGGAAAAGGAATCGCCGCAGCCGCCTTCGCTAACAATTTTCAGGAATTTTTGATAAAATATATTCGAGCAGAGTTGTATAATTGCACCAGAAGCTGACTTTTTGGAATTTTATTGACATTATTGTGGGCGGCGCACAGCGCCGCCCACTGATTTTGCGGCCTTCCGCTCGCTTTGCGAGCGGCCAAGCGGAGGTTCGCTGTCCCTTGCGATTTTTTGATTTTATCTTTGACTCGCCTTTGAGGCGAGCAATATTTGCTTTGCCCTACAAAAAGAATTTTTGCTATTGTAAATTTCAGTCAAATTGTTTTATACTGAAACTGTAGTCAACCGGTTGCCTTTTTTAATGGCCGTCTTGGACAATTCAAGGCAACTTGAGTTGACTACACCAGGACGGCCATTTGAGCTTAATTGAATGAGCAACTTACAAAACAATACACAAAAATTCTTTCTCTATGCCCGCAAGTCTACTGATGTAGAAGATAAGCAAGTTTTATCAATTGAAGCGCAACTTACAGAACTTCGGGAGTTTGCTAAACGAGAGAAAATTTACATCGTAGAGAAACTAATCGAAAAACAATCAGCCAAAATTCCGGGCAGGCCAATTTTCAACCAAATGTTAAAAAGAATTGAAAAAGGTGAAGCCAATGGAATTCTCTCATGGCACCCGGATAGACTTGCGCGCAATAGTGTTGATGGAGGAAAGATTATTTACTTGCTTGATATTGGAAAACTCCAATATCTGAAGTTTCCTCAATTTTGGTTTGAAGATACGCCACAAGGCAAATTTATGCTCTCAATTGCCTTTGGGCAAAGCAAATATTTCGTGGATTCCCTTTCCGAAAATACTAAAAGAGGTTTGCGCCAAAAAGTAAGACGGGGTGAGTATCCTAGTCTAGCTCCAATTGGCTATCTTAATGATGTGAGGACAAAAACCATTGCTGTTGATAAGAAGAAAACAAAAACTATCAAATCAGCTTTTGAGCTGTACGTGCAAGGAAATTCAACTCTGCAGGATATTTCTGACTTTTTGGCCCACCACGGGATTTTATCCCGTGGTGGGAAGAGAATTCACAAAGATAGAATCAAATTTATCCTTTCCAATCCATTCTATTATGGACACTTTCGCTATGCTGGCGAAATTCATAAAGGAATCCATAAGCCAATCATTGCAAAGAAACTTTTTGACAAGGTGCAAGAAGTTTTAAAACAAAGAGGCCGACCTCGCCACAAACAGAAAAATGCACCGCAAGCGTTTTGCGGTCTCCTTCGGTGCGGCGAGTGCGGTATGATGATAACTGCTGAAATCCAAAAAGGTCATGCTTATTACCGCTGCACTAAAAAGCATAAAACAATTAATTGTGGCCAGCCCTATATCCGAGAAGAAAATTTAGATCAGCAGTTATCAAAAATGATTCAAAAAGTTTCTTTGCCGCAGGATTGGGCGAAAGAATTACTACAGATGGCAGAAAAAGACGAACAAGAAACCGCCCACTCCTGCACTGCTTTTGTTCAAAAAAACAGAGATAAAACCAAAAATATCAACCAGAAGTTACAGCGATTATTAGACGCTTACCTTGACCAAGACATAGAGAGGGAAATCTATCTCGATAAAAAATCAAAACTAATGGGTCAGAAGAAAACACTCGAAGAACAAATTATCCGTTTTGAACAAAAGCAAAATGATTGGCTCGAATCGATGAGAGAATGGATAAATGAAGCCGCAAAGACGGCTAAAATCGCAAGGGATAATGATTTATTTGCCAAAAAGGTTCTCGCCTCAAAAATCTTCGGCTCGAACCTTGTCCTCGAAAATAAAAAAGCGCGCGGCAGCGCGCAAAATCAATGGGCGGCGCAGAGCGCCGCCCACAATAATGTCAATAAAATTCCAAAAAGTCAGCTTCTGGCGCCCTTGATAGGAATCGAACCTATATTTCAAGTTCCGGAAACTTGCGTCCTATCCATTGAACGACAAGGGCAAAAGCGCAAGTAGGCGGGCGGAGGCCCGCGCTCTATCCGTTGAGCTATAGGGACATTTAAGATTTAATTTTGAGGATATTCCAAATTTCATGTCCAGTAATTATATACGCGAAAAGAAAAAAAGAAAAGCCTGCCGCGCCCCTCGCGAGGAGCGCGGGTCTACCATTAAAAAGAGGCGCAGTGTTTGACACCACGCCTCCGTAACATTTGACTTCTTTCTATCGAAGGGAGATTCTTACGCCTGCAGTAGAAGAGATATTCGTAACATAGCTGCTCGTTCAGCCTCCACACCTGCCCATTCTCGAATCTCTTTTATCTTGTGCGCAACCCGTTCATACTCACTGGCCAGCTTATGCAACCTCTGGACAGTTTCCCCTGGATCAGCCCGATCAAGGTCTTCTGGTCCCAAGACACGATAGGGGCATTTTTCCAAAAAAAATTTCAGGTATTTGTCACGCCGATTCAGCGCCGGGATAGTTATTTCAACATGACCGGCTCGGTGAGCACAAATTTTATCAATGCTTTTCAAAATTTTAAAATAGTGATATGGTGATAGTATACATCACACCCGCCTGCAACGCTATGCGTAGCATTACGGGCAGGTAGCACGTAACATGGAATATATAACACTTCTTTTTTATGTTTAAACGTGGAATCGCAACATTTACCCTCGATTACGGCAAGTGCCCGAAATGGCTTTTTGAGCGGATGGTGAAATTGGGACGGGAGATGGCGCGGGTGATTGTCGCCGAATACGGGCCGGATGAGTTTGTGAAGCGGATCGCCGATCCGGTCTGGTTTCAGGCGCTCGGAACGGTGCTCGCTTTTGACTGGAACGCGTCGGGACTGACTACTATATTAACGGCCGCGCTCAAGGAAGCCATTCGCGGAGAAGAAAGGGATCTGGGAATATACATTTGCGGCGGGAAAGGAAAAACATCTCTCAAAACTCCGGAGCAGATTTCTTTGTTCGGCGCGCGGGCCGAACTCTCGCAAGCGAAAATAAATTCGCTGGAATATAATTCGAGGATGGCCGCGAAAGTGGATTCATCGCTCATTCAGGACGGATTTCAGATTTATCATCATTCTTTCTTTTTTTCCCGAAACGGCGTTTGGGCGGTTGTTCAGCAAGGGATGAATGAAAAAAATGTGACGGCAAGAAGATATCACTGGTTTTCGGACGAGATTAAAAACTTAGTCATTGAACCGCATAGCGGAATAATTTCGGACGCGAAAAATAATTCGCTTAACATGACGGCGCGGGAAAGCCTTGAAAATCAAAAAATCAGCACGGAACTTGTGCAAGGAAGTTATAATACGTTGATGAAAGACCTAAAACTTTTAAGAAAATACTCAACACCGCAAAGCGATGTAATTTCTGCCGGCAATAAAAATCATGAACTTACGAAAATGAATTTAACTAATTTGGATTTCAAAACTCATCCCGTTCTTCTTGAAGATTTTTCAAAAAGCAGGTATCTTCAAAAAATTTTGTACGAAGTGAGCGAGATTAAACCGAAAAGTTACGAGAAATTACTTTCATTAAAAGGCGTCGGACCAAAAACTATCCGCGCCTTGGCCCTCACGGCGGAAGTAATTTACGGCGCCAAACCCTCCTACGAAGACCCCGCCCGTTACTCCTTCGCCCACGGCGGAAAAGATTTCATCCCCTACCCCGTCGACCGCCCGACCTACGACCAAACGATTCGGATTTTGCGAGAGCTTGCTTCCAAGATGAAAGTGAGTTATTCTGAAAAAAATAAAATAATAAGGAGATTAAGCTGATATGGTTAAAGCGGAAAAAAAGAGGCCCAACCTCTCTTGGCTAAAAAAGCCGTTAGAGGTCGGGCCTCTATTATTTTGCCTCTTTTATTGCTGAGGCTGATCTCCGGCTGGAGTTTCTGGAGTTGTCGGTTCTGCTGGCGGCGGAGTCGTTGGTTCCACTGGCGGAGTAGTCATCGGTTCAGTCGGCTCCTGCGGAGGGGTTGTTGTTTCTTCCTGCATAGCGTTGAAATTAAAAATTAAAAGTGAAAAGTGAAAAGTTTTGGAATCGCTTCGCGATGATTATTATTTTATAAAAAACAAAAGATCGTGAGCGCAGCGAACACCTTAATTTTTCATTTTTAGTTTTTAATTTATAATGGTTTCTCTCCCATATCAAACGCGTCGGCTGTCGCCGGCGGGGCGACGTAACTGGCCTTCTTCATTATCTCCTCATTCACTATATCACGGTTCCTTCCATATTTCAACTTGGAAAGCTCCTTGACGGCTTCGGCAATCTTCGCATCCCCTTTTGTCGGCGGATAGGTTTTTAGATTGAACGGCGTCGCCACCTGGCTTGCGATAAGAAGTTTCACGAAAGCATTGTGATTGTCAACGTTCATAAGATCATTGGCGTCAAAAACGGGCTCAAACTGCTTCTGAACAAATTCAGCATCTTCCGCGCCGATCCGGAACGAGCAAATCGAGCCGACGTTCCCGAAGACGGCTTTTGATATTTCTTCCTTGAGCTGGGCAATGAACTGGTGAGCGATGACAAGCGACAAGCGGTATTTCCGGGCTTCGGAAAGAATCTGGGCGATTGAATCGGTCGTGAAATTCTGGAATTCATCAATGTACAAATAAAAATCCTTCCGCCCGCCCTCCGGCATATCCACGCGGGAAAGCGCCGCGATCAAAATCTTACCAACGATTATCATCCCCAAAAGACTGGCGTTTATTTCCCCTATTCTCCCCTTGGAAAGATTCACCAAAATTATCTGCTGATTATCCATTGCCTGGCGGAAGCTGATGGTGCTTTTTTCCTGGGCGATGATCGGGCGCATCATATCATTCGAGATAAACTGGGTGAGTTTCGAAGTGATATAAGGAACCATGTTGGCCAGCGCCGCCTCTCCCCCTGCTTTTTCCGCTTCTTTTTCCCAGAAATTTTTGACGACCGGATTGGTGCAGTGCGAAAGTTTCATGTGCCGGAACTCCTCATCAGCCAGAACGCGGGGAATTTCCATAAGCGTCGACCCCGATTCGGGATGCTCCATCACGAGAAGCGCCGCGTTTCGCATATACTGCTCGAACATCGGGCCGCCGGTTTGGCGCAGGTCATAGAGCTTGTCGAAAATATTGATCATCTCGTTGATGACGAAAGTTTTTTGCTCGGGCTTGTTATGATCATATTCGAGCATATTGAGTCCGAACGGCCTCTCCATGTCGGCCGGATCGAAAAATATCACGTCCTCGGCCCGCTCTTTGGGAATGGATTCGGCGATATGGTCAACCAGATCCCCGTGCGGATCAATGACGCAGACTCCTTTCCCGTCTTTGATGTCCTGCTTTACCATCTCTTGAATCATCGTTGATTTTCCGGTTCCGGTTTGCCCGATGATATAGAAATGGCGGCGGCGGTCGTCCTCGCTGTGGCGGATGACAGTTTCCACTCCGCGGTAGTCGTTGAAACCAAGAATGATTCCTTCTTGGAAAATATTGTTTGGCGGCGCGGCGGTGCGGGACTTAAGCCAGGAAATTTTCGGGGTTTCCATGGATAAAATCGGAAAGTGAAAGATGCTGACAACCTCCTCGGAAGAGAGTATGAAGCTTTGGTCATCCCTGAAATTTCTGAATATAAAGTCAAAAGCGATGTTTTTTGACCTGGATTTACTTTCCCGGCTAACCCGGAAGCTGTTGAGTCCCGGATTTTCGTATTGAATGAAAGCGTTTTCCAGCTCGGCTAATATCGTCTCGGATCTTTCCTGTGCTAAGGCTGAAGCCACCAGACGAATGTTAACTTTGAAGCCGGGTTTATTGGCCTTGCCTTCGATTTTCTTCACAACTTCCTGTTCTTCAGGGGTCAACTGCACTGCCTCCTTGCTTGGCTTGAAAATATCTTTTGGCTGATTCTCTTCTTTTTTGAAGGCGACATTGAAAAATCCCCGAAAAAACTGGCGAACGGGGGTATCCCGCTTTACGTCTCCAAGCCTTCTTCCCTGCTGCATCTTGTGAGCCGTTTCTCTTCCTTTCGTTCGCCAGTTGCCGCGAGCCGGTTTCATGATCAGCTGAATTGCCGCTCCTTCCTTTTTCTCCTCAAATTTTCCAAGGACGTTGGTGATGTTGTTAAGCGGGTCCGATTCAAGCGTCTGATAGGTCCGAACGGGAAAATAATATTTGTCCCTCAAAGAGAGATAAGAGGCCGAGGTAAAACTGCCGGGATAAAAAATATTGTAGTCTTTTACCCGCTCAATCGCCGCTTTCGGATAGAAGCTGTGAATCTGGCGCTCGACGATGTTGATGAGCTTTTTGGGAGCGCCGACATAAAAAGAAATTTCGTCGGTATTGGCCGGATTGGCGACTTCAAGGGTGACAACCGCGTCTCCGTAAATGATCCGGTGAAAAAATCCGGCTTTTTCTTTGATGTTTCCAAGACTTGCAAACAAATGCTCCATTACCGAGATGAGTTCTTTGTCGCTTTTGGGCGGCTGTTGCTGTTGCACCGGCTGGTTCTGGACTTTGAGAGGACGACTGACTTTCACCACGTCAATATCCATATTGAGCGAACGGGTAATCTGCCCGCGGAAAATAAAGAAACTGCGAAAAATCATCCACAATCCGGAAAAAAAACTCGCGAGCGCCAGAAGTCCGGCGAGAGGATATAATATAAGATTAAGATTATAGACGTCCATTTTATATTATTTGTCTTTATTTCTGCTAGTCTAGAGCCTTAGAAATTTCACAATTCCTTCAATAGTCCTTTCTGAATCAGCTGTTTTCTTAATCCATCTTCCAGCATCCGATCATGCATCTCGTCCAATGTATAATTGTCTGCTTCAAAAACACTTTTTCCTTTGTCGAGGTGCCGGGCGACCTTGATGGCATGCTCGGGACCTTTCTGGAGAGCCAGTTCAACCAGCTTTTCCACTTTTTTCTCGTACTCGGTAATTTGGGAAACGGCTTGAGCGTCTCCTGCCACGCCGGCCGCGGCTGCGGTCTTTTGAGTTTGGATAGTTTTTCGCGCCGTCTCGATTTTTTCGGAGACTTCTTCGGTTTTTACTTCTCCTCCCGCTTCAGTTTCAACGCCCGGTATCTTTTCAGCTGTCGGCGCCTCCGGTTTTTCTGATACTTCAGCTTCGACGCTTTCAGGAGTTTTTTCTGTATTTGTAGCAGAAACGTTTTCTTTTCCGCCAGAGGCGCCCGCCTGCCGGACGGGCAGGGATCCGCCTTGGGCGGACAGTTTTTTCGCCAAATCCAAATCCTCCTTTTCGATAGGCTCTTGATACAATGGTTGTGCCATAAAATAAGCTTAGTGCTAATTTATAGTAAATTTTTTCTATCAACTTTAGTTTCAAAATCCAAATTTTAAATTCTAAATTTCAAATCAAATTATAATGTCAAAATAAAAAATTTTAAATTAAAATTTTGAAATTGATTTAAAATTTGGTAGGCTTTTGCCTTTGGCAAAAGGGGTGGTGCGGCCAATTTGTCATTTGAAATTCAGCCTTGCGCTGTCAGTCCCATATCTTCCTTCAGCTCTTCGCCGCTTTGTCTGCATTTCCGAAACTGGCAATATCTTCTTTTAGCTCATCTTTTAAATCGCTCACGACTTTCTTCACAAATTCATCGTAACCGCTTATTTTTTCACGAAGAAATACTTCAACCTTATCGGATCCCGCTTTTTCCTCGAGCATTTTCATCAGCTCCTGTTGGTCTTCCTGAGTCAGCTTATCCATTGTTTCCATATAGAGCCGTTTCAGAACCAGCTCCAAAAGATCCACCAGAATTTTGGCTTTTTTCTCTTCCGGCAAATCGGAGAGTCCCAACTCATCGACAATTGTCTGCTGAAGGATTGTGTTTTGGGCAGTCATAAATTTGTTTTTCAAAAATTAAAGTTTATGGATAATACTCAAGGCTTTGAACAAATTGAAATTGGTCCGGGACATCCGTTCCAGATATTGCTGCATTGTTTCCCGCACATTGAGAGGGGGAAATTTTTCAAACGTTTCTTGGGTGAACGAGATTGCTTTTCCCGTTTGAGCCAGCTCGTCAGGCGTTGGAATCATCGGCATGTCGCCAATCACGCCGGGAGTATGCCGGCCGATGGCCTCCTGAATCTGGTGGGCCGGAGTATCCAGTTGAAATCCTCCCAATCCTTCAAGCCATCTGTTCCACAGCCTCGCATTGGCGTCGGTGATTCCCGCAATGGCCTGCTCGTTGAGGGCTTGGGCTTCCGCTCCAAGCCGCGCCACTTCGTCCTGACGCCAAGTTTCCGCCGCCGCTCCTCTTGCCCGGGCCGCTTCGATCTGCTGGTCAAACTGGCTGGTATCAACAGCACCGCGTCCTCCATAACTCTCCGCCGCCTTCCCCGCGCCATGTCCCTGTGGAATGTCATGATGCAGATAACCCATTTTCATTCCGGAAGTGTCACCTAAAAATATTCTACCCTTATCGTCCAAAGTAACTTGATCACCTGCATGGACCAAATCGGTTATTTTCCCTCCATGATGCAATTTATACCATTCAATGATTCTTGGCATTTTGCCTTCCGCCCAAATTTTATGCTTCTGGTCAGCCGTTAAATCATTAAAATTTTCAACTCCTCTTATTCCTAATCGTCTCAATATTCCTTGATTCTTAAAAGAGTCGAATAATTTTTGAGCCTGATCATCACTATATCCATATTTATCGTGATGTTCTATAAGCATATCCCGCGTCACTTTCCAGACATTTTCGCCAGATTTGATCGTGTGCGTATCACCTAAAAACGGCTTTCCAATTTGTTCCGGAACAACTGCACCTCCAGTTTTTGGCTGTATTTCCGCACCGGTAATTAGACTATGCGCGGCGTCATAAAAACCGGCGGCCTTCGTTCCTCCAAACAAATAAGTCACTTTTTCCCAAGCCTGGCCGAATAACCCTCTCGCGTGGGGCATAATGAAGTGACTTGCAAGCGCGCTCGCGACAATTGTTCCGCCACCGATCAAATAAGCCATCCTCTTATGTCTTGCGTCAACATCGGCAAAATCCTGCTCTTTGCCTTCGATAGTTGTCTCTAGTTGCATTCCCTCAACCATTTTTTTCCAGTCTTCGTCTGTTTCATTTTTAAGATTTTCAATTTTTCGCTTGACGCGTTCTTCGATTTCTTTCTTTTTTGATTCAAGAAAGCCGGCTTCCATTCTCTTTTTCGCCGCATAACCGGCCCCAACTCCACCAATAGTTCGCATAATCCAAGCCGATGTTGTTCCTGCGCCAATAGCGGCGATACCCAAAGCAGGAAGAGCCGCGCCTAAAGCTACTGCAAGAGTTATGGATACTGACGCCGCAATTGCTGTTCCTTTGAAAATTCCCTTCGCGCTTAATTTTCCCTTTTCGTTCAGAAATTGTTTAGAGATAAATTCCCGATAATTTTTACTAACATTGGCAAAACCAATAAGAGCCTTTTCTGACCACTTGGCGTTTTTTGCTCTAATGTCTGTTTCTAAGGTACGGCTGTTTATGGCAACTGTTTCTTGGTCATACCTAACCATGAATTCTTCATATTCCTGTTCGTTTCCGCGCAGAGTTTTTCTTCCCGAATCCATCAATTTTTGATACAGCTCCTTTCTTCTTCCCACATACTCTTTAACTGTATCATCCTCAAGCATCTGCTTGCTGAAACCCAAAGTCTCTTTGATTACCTTCCATCTTGATTTGGCTTTATATCTTGATTCGGCAATCTTTCCCTCATTCTCATCAAATTCCTTTTTTATCCTTTCAAACTCTTCGCGGTTTTTTCCTTCCCGCTCGGTATCCGGCACAACCGACAGACTTTCCGTGCTTTTGGACTGGAACGGCGCCGGCGGCTTTTCTGACCGACTTCCACGGCCACCCACGCCAACCAAATCTTTCCCTCCACTCGTCGTACCGCGACGAGGCCGCTCCATTTCAGGTTTTTCCGCCTCTTCTTCCGCATGAAAATCCCGCGCTCGCCGCGCGAGTTCCTGCTCTCCGGACATACTTTCGCTTTCCCACCTAGGCTCCCTCTGACCTAAATACATCTCTTCCGCCGTTTGATCAATAATTGGTTCACGCGACGTCCCTCTTAGCTCAGTTCGTCTTCCGCGACCTTCCTTTGCAAGAGGGAAGAAATCTTCGTAAGGATTTTTAGTGCTCATTTATTTTCAGTTAAAGTTATGTATCTATTTACTCCCAGTTTCAAAAAGTCTTTGTTCTAACAATGTGTATGTCCTAAAATAGCTTTTCACCCATTCGACTCCTTTGTTGCTAAATTCACCACTACGCTTGGCGATATCACCCATATAATCGGCGAACTCATATCTAAATTTAAGTAAATCGGTTTCCCCTTTGGAAACTTTTTCTCCTCTTTCGCTTCGATATTTTTCCATGACTTTAGGATTATCGAGGAAGTATTTTTGAAAATAATTCAGATCCTTTCGGGGAAATTTTTTCCCTTCACTTTTTATCATTCTAGTAAAAATACTCTCTATATTTTGCAATAATGATTCTTTCTTCTCTTCGGCATCTTTTCTGTCTTTCGGTTGCAACCTCCTATACTTTTCTTCCAATGCTTTGCTAATTTCCCCTATGCCCGATCTCTGCATTAGATGATCAAAAATTTTTTTCTGGCCTTCGCTAAGTTCTGCCCTTTCCTTACCAGCCTCAACTTCTTCCGGCTTTGACCTCGGCGCCGCCTCCGCCGGTCGCGGTTTTGGAGCCGGCTCGATCATGGCTGGTTTCTCACCTTCTGTCTCTCGCCCGGCGTATCTCTTGCCCTCCAGATACTCCAGCCATCTTTTCGCTTGGATTCTATCCCATCTCCTCATAAAATCCTCTGCATCCTTTGTGCCCGGAGTAATCCGTTTAGGTTTATTATGAGTAAGAATCCAATCAATGTAAGGACCACTAAGATCAAGCCCGATTTCCGGAATTGCTTTTGCAATTTCCGGATTTCGGCTCATCCTAATATCAAATATATTTTGCGCCAATTCCTCAATCATTTCTTCCCTTTTCATCTGCCAAAAATCGACGTCTGGAGTAAAAACTTTTGATGCCTTTCCAGGAAAATTTTCGGCGGCTTCTTCTTTCGGCCCGATTCGCATCGCCTCTGGCGCTTCAGCCGGTTTCGGTCTTTTTTGCAGTTCTGAAGCCGCTCCGACAGCCGCTTTCTTCTTTTTAATCCCCAAAGCTCCACTAGCTTCATCCAAAAACATCTTTGTAATTTCTTCTTTTGATGGTTTTTCCATAGTTAGCACAAAATATTTTTTATATTCTATCGTTTTGGAATTTTCGAAACAGCGTATTCATAAAACGCTCTTTTGAATTTCTCTCCGCTCGGAAAACCTTTTTTCTGAATTAATAATTTATCATAAATATTTATAATATTTGCCTTAGTGTCGATGGTCACTGATTGGATTCTTTCTGCGTCCGGCAAGTCTTTGTAGTCTTCCCATCTTTTTGAATCTTCAAGTAATTTTTGGTGTACCGATAAAATAGCTCCGATTACTTTATTAATAGTTTCCATTCGCCCTTCTCGATCAAAAATTCTCTCAATTTCTCTTGGTTCTGAAATTTTAGGAACAATAACTTCCCCTTCGGCAATTCTCACTTCTCCGTCTTTACTTACCGCCTTTCCTTTAGGGTAAGCACGCTCAAGCTCTTCTGAACCACGGCCTATCCTCTTGGACTTTTCCCTGCTGACGCCCTTTGTAAATTTAAAAGCTCGCTTATACGCCTCTGCCATCGCTTCATTTCCCCAAACCGTGAATGCACTTTGCGCGTAAGATTCTGCCCATTCTTTAATAACCCACGGAGTACTCCAATAAGGCTTTAAATCTTTTTTGAATTTTTCAAAACACAGCTCATAAATCTCCTGAATTTCCTCTTTTTGAAGATCTTGAATGCCCTGCTGAAGTTCTTGGAGATCAATATTCCATGCCATCAAACTTTCATCGGAGATAATGTTAATTCGATCAATTACTAATTTCATTTCTTCGTCAACTGCCGTTTTGATTTTGTGATAAAGTTCTTTCTCTTCCGGATTTTTGATGGCTTCTTCGAAAGAATTCTTTTCTGCATCCTTATCCTGCGTTTCCTCGCCCAGCAAGTTCTTCACTTTTTCAAGTTCCGCGTTTATGATGGTACGATTCTTTTCCGCTTTTGTTCTTTCTAAAACGGCTTCAAGCGTCTGTTCATAATAGACTAAAATAGCTTTTGCAGTTTCCCTCTTGATTTCGGGAATTTGATCCAGTTCGTCATTGAGAACAGCGCTTTCTAATTCTTCCGTTCGATCTTTATACTTTTCTTGAAGAATCTCCAGCGTATATTTCAAACACTCCTTCACCACCTCGTAAGTCTTCAACAATTTTCGCGTTTCTTTTACCCACGGCGCAAGAGTTTTTAATCCGTTTTCTTTTAGTACTTTGGTTAAATTATCCTCCTCAAAAAAGAGCTTTTTATAATAATCTTCTATTAATTCGATATAACCGTCTTCCAGCCACGCTTGATCTTTCCCTTCTTTTTCCTCAATTGGTAAATCAGGAGGGGGCAGAGGCGAACCTTCGCCATTTTGCCTCGCTACAGCTTCTCGAAGTAAATTATCTGGCATCGCTCCTTCAGGCAGTTTTTCTATCCTTATTCGATGTTTGCTTCCTTCTCCCATTTTTATATTTCATAAACCAAAACGAAACTTATCTTCTAAGTCTTCAAATTTTTTGTTTTTATGTTGCATCTAAATTATACCACAAAAATAATCGCAAGAGAACAATGTGGATAAAAAAAGCTCCCAGTGCCGCCTCGAGTGGAATCCACGCAAGTTTGGCACCGGGAGCTTTCTAGTCGATTTGGTTAATCTCCAAAATACATATGGACACCACTGTTCCTTGGGCACACTCAAGGAACACGGTACCAGATCCCTCCCACACTGAAACAACGACCAATCTCCCGATTTTATTCTTTATAAGGGCGACTCTGGTCACATCGTTAATGATTAAATTATGCGTTTTCACTTCGCCCTTTGGGGTGTGCAATACGCCAGAATTAAAATCTACCCACACTCCGGAATTTTTAGCAGCCTGTTCCGCTCCTTTAAAAACCAGAAGCTTTACACCTTTTATCGTGTACGTGCGTTCCGGTTTCACTTCTGCCGGTGGCTGAGCATTCGTTTCTGCTCTAGCTGCACCGCAAATTGTAAGGCAGAAACAATAGATTGCTACAATCAATAAAGCAATCGGCTTTCTCATAAACGCCCCTCCCGTGGAAAAATTTTGCGCCTGCCGTTGCAAAGCGCTTTTTTACCTTGACTATTGCTTAATACAAAAATAACTTATTGTCAAATGGCAGGCCATTGCGATATAATATAGTCAGCTGATTAATTTTTTAAGCGGAATGGAAAAAAGAAAAACAAA
>Ga0210058_1002708_pt1 | contig 14294 bp, 13 predicted proteins | sample CryGeymeta201511_FD_183979 | JGI IMG/M metagenome (GOLD analysis project Ga0210058, IMG submission 183979) | Groundwater microbial communities from Crystal Geyser aquifers in Utah, USA - Crystal Geyser metaG 2015-11 (SPAdes) (version 2) | ecosystem: Environmental > Aquatic > Deep subsurface >...
GGCGTCCATGCAGGCGCGCCAGTTGACGACGGGCAGCAGCGCGATCCTGATCACGCCAGACGTGCGTGCCGAACTCGTCTCCGCCACCGAAGACCTCCAGCGCCGCGGCCTGCATCCCATCGTTGTTTTGCTCGACCCCGAGACCTTCGGCGGGCCGCCCGGCGCCGATCAACTCGTCAAGTTGCTGAACGCGCGCGGCGTGCCGGTCTGCCCTGTGCGTTGCGCCGACGACCTCTCCAAAACCCTCTCCGCCTTCGCCGCCTCACAAGGAGCCTCCACATGGCAAAGAATTCCGTTGTCACAATTGATTTGAACTTTCAGGGAAAACCCCAGGCCATTGCCTCGTACTTAATTCGGGACGGGGAGGCGGTCGTTCTCGTGGAAAGCGGACCTGGCTCGACTCTCGCGGGACTTGAGGCGGGCCTGCGCGCACAAGGGTTATCTCCCGCGGACGTGACGCACGTCCTGCTGACGCACATCCACCTCGACCACGCCGGCGCGGCGGGACGGCTCGCGCGAAACGGCGCGCAGATTTACGTTCATCCTGTCGGCGCGCCGCACCTGCTCAACCCGGAAAAACTGCTGGCGTCCGCGACGCGCATCTACGGGGAGCGGATGGATTCGCTGTGGGGCGAGTTCCTGCCCGTCCCGGCGGACCAACTCCACGTCACGCAGGACGCGCAGGAAATCGTCATCGGGGACCTGCGCTTCGTCGCATTGTCCACGCCCGGGCACGCGGAGCATCACAACGTCTATGTTTTCGAAGGTGTTTGTTTCAGCGGGGACGTGGGCGGCGTGAGAATCCCAGGCTATCCGTACCTGCGTGTGCCGATGCCGCCGCCCGAACTGCATATCGAAAAATGGCGGCACACACTGGCGCGTTTACGGGAGCAAAAATTTGCGCGCATCGCGCCGACTCACTTCGGCATCTTCGACGACGTGGAATGGCATCTGCGTGAAGTGGAAAAGGGACTGGACTCCGCCGAGCGCTGGCTGGAAGCCAGCGTGCCGTCTGACCCCAGCGTGGAGGAACTGCGCGCCAGTTTCAGCGCCTGGATCGAGGCCGAGGGCCAGGCCCAGGGGTTGAGCGCCGAGGCGGTCAAATCCTACGGCCTCGCCAATCCGCTCGGCATGAGCGCGGATGGGTTGATGCGGTATTGGAGGAAGGTGAGGATGGCGGGGTAGGGGGCGAAGAAAAATCGAGTAGAATCGAAATAGAGGTGCATTATGCAAAGCCTGACTTTACGTGCCCGCGTTGGAAAAGACGGTATTTTGAAATTGGAAACGCCAATTAAGTTCAGGGATGCCGAAGTAGACGTAGTTCTGGTAGTGAACACATCTACCGTAAAAGGCAAAACAAAAACGGAAAAGGATTGGCCTCCTGGTTTTTTTGAGAAAACCTTTGGCAGTATTCCTGATTTCCCCGACAGAGCGCCGCAAGGCGAATATGAAATTCGCGAGGCTCTGGAATGAAATACCTGCTGGATACCAATGCCTGTATCGGTTATTTGAACGGCAGGGCCGTTGGCGTTCGCCAGCGATTAGAGTCCATGCCGCCCAGCGAGGTATTCGTTTGCTCGGTGGTGAAAGCCGAACTGTTCTATGGCGCGATGAAAAGCCCAGACCCCGCCAGAACGCTTGCCCGACAAACCGTTTTTCTGGAGCAATTCGACTCCCTGCCTTTTGACGACCTCGCCGCTGAAGAATACGGACGCGTACGCGCGTATCTGGAAAAACGCGGTGAAATTATCGGCCCCAACGATTTACTGATTGCGTCCATCGCGCTGGTTAACAACGTCACTCTCGTAACTCACAACACGGACGAGTTCAAACGCGTGCTCGATTTGAATCTCGAAGACTGGCAGGCAGGATAGATTTCGCGGGTGGGCTGATGCGCTATTGGAGGAAGGTGAGGATGGCGGGGCAGGCATCTGTGCTGGATAGGGCGTTTAAGGGAGAGTTGTGAGAGCGACCCCCATCCCGTCCTTCCCCCAAATCCAAAGTGCGGATTTAGGGGAAGGGGAATTGAGAGTATGTATGAAACGAAAGACAATCAACTATAAAGTGCAAGCACGGCTGGCGTCGCTGCGGGAGTTACAGTCCGCTACGGGGGAGGAGTTGCGCCGTAGGCGGACGTTGCTGCCGTCCGTGCTGGATGGGATGTTCATGCGAAAGTTACGACTCATCGGGTAAAATAGGAACATGGATAAGATCAAACCCTTCGAAAAGATAGCCTCGCAATTTCAAATCTCACAGGAAAGCGCCAAATATTTTCTTGGCTGTGTTCAGAAAAGTTTCAAATCAGAGCGGCCGTCCCATCAATTAATTCTGGAAACCATCGAAGCGCAGAAACTTGAATCCCTGCTGACTGCTTATGAGATCGCCGCCATGATGAAAGAAAGCGGCGTTTGGGTTTACGAGTTAAATACCGCGCCTCCTGCCAGTGTGGATGATGAGGCATGGGAAGCCTAGTGTCCGCTGGGAATATCCCAAAGTGGATGCCCTCCGTGCCTGATCGCAAGTTCAAAATCAAAGTCCCAACCCAAAAAGGAGATTAGCCATGGGCGAAAGTGGAAAGAAAGATAAAGGCAGTAAGGAACAAAAGAAGAAACCAAAACTGAGCCCGAAGGAAAAGAAAAAACTGAAACAGGAAAAGAAGAAGAACAAATTCATGCCCGGTTGATATTCCCGATAGTCTCCCTGATGAGAGCAGATGCAAAAACCAGCCGCGAATTTCACGAATTGACGCGAATTTCCCTTTTCCCATTCGCGAAAATTCGCGTAATTCGTGACAAAGCCCCCCAACTGCTCTTGAGAGGGGGACCACCATATTCCCGAACTGCTTTCATCTTATCCGCTCGCGGGATGGGGGCTCTTCGCGCGTGAGTTGCGATTGACTCGCGCTGCGATCAAACCGGTCCATTCTGGCGGCGGTGATTGCCGTTGTCGCGGCGGCCGGTTATTGGTGGAAGGAGGAAATCTTGAAAAGACCTGCCGAAGGTGTTTCCGCGAAAGTCTTGCTTTCCGAGTCGCGCGTCCGCGCAAGAGTCACGATTGACTCGCGCCGCGATAAAACATGTCAGGTCTGACGACAGGCTTCAATGATATAATCACCTTACTTCCCAGATTGACGGGTTCTGAGCGCCGGTCCTTTTGTCAGGCTGGCGCTCCTTTTTTCAACATGATCTATAGGAGGTCCTTATGAACTACCACGAAGGCGATTCAGTCATGCACTGTACCTATGGGCTTGGAAAAATAATCCAAATGGAAGAGCGAACATTATACGGCCCCACCATGTTGTATTACGCCGTTCAAATCGGCGATATGACGGTCTGGGTGCCTGCGGACGACAGGCTGGAGACGCGCCTGCGCCCCCCGACGCGCGGGAAGGAATTTCAGCGACTCCTGGACATCCTGGCCGGTCCCGCCGACCTGCTGCCGGAGGATCGCCACGAACGAAAGGAACTCCTGGTGGAATGGCTGAAGGACGGCCGCGCCGAATCGCTTTGCCGCGTCATCTGCAGTCTCGCAAACCAGCGTCAAGTCCGCTCCCTGAACGACAACGACCAGATCCTCATGCGACGCGTCCAACATGCCCTGGTTGGGGAATGGGGCTACTCCCTATCCATCCCCGTTGCGCAGGCCGAATATGAATTACAACTTTTACTGGCATCCAAGGACGGCGAACATCCAGGCAAATCGTGATTTTGGAAGAGCCACCCGACATTGGGCGGCTCTTTCATTTGGGGGCCGCCCTTCATTACGATTGTCACGCAACGCGCATCATTTCGGCGCTATGGGGCAACCTGTCCGCATGATATACTTTCGGGGAAACGATCATAATTTGTAACTACTCAGCCATCCGTCATTGCGAGCGCTCTTCGCGAAGCAATCTCCTCGCCACGACGCGGGGATTGCTTCGTCGCTCACTCCGTTCGTTCCTCGCAATGACGGCTGAGTAGTTACCATAATTTAGTAAATCACTATTTCGATTCAATACCTTTATCAGCCCGTCATTGCGAGCGTCCTGCGAAGTCCCCGAAGGGGGAGCGAAGCGGAGCGAAGTCGAAGGATGCGAAGCAATCCCCTCTCGAAACCCGGAGATTGCTTCGTCGGGACCCCGTAATAGCATCGGGGCAGGCGAACACCCTCCTCGTAATGACGGTGGAAACGGTAACCATCTCCAAGGAGCCGGCTTTATGAAAGACTTTCTCGCGATTTCCGATTATTCCCCCGCCGAGGTAAAGGATTTTCTCGACCTGGCGCTGAAACTTAAAAAGGAATATTTCAAAAAAGGCAGCCAGCCTATTTTCCAGGGCAAGGCGCTGGGTATGATCTTCCAGAAACCCAGCCTGCGGACGCGCGTCTCGTTTGACATGGCCATGCGTCATTGCGGCGGGGACGCGCTCTACCTCTCCCCAAGCGAGATCGGACTCGGCAAGCGCGAGTCCATCGCGGACGTGGCGCGCGTGCTTTCGGGCTACGTCCAGGCGTTGATGGCGCGCGTTTTCGAGCATGCCCACGTGCTGGAACTCGCCAAATGGTCGAGCATTCCCGTGGTCAATGGATTGAGCGATTACAACCATCCCTGCCAGGGCATGGCGGACGCGCTGACCATTGTCGAGAAATTCGGGGACGCCAAGGGACTCAACGTCACTTTCGTGGGCGACGGCAACAACGTGGTTGTCTCGCTGATGCACGTATCCGCCAAACTGGGCTGGAACTTCACCCTCGCCAGCCCCGAGGGCTACGACCTGGACCCGAAAGCGGTGGACATTGCCAAAAAGATTTCCGCGGAGACGGGTTCCAAACTCTCGTTCCTGCGCGACCCGCACGCGGCGGTGAAAAACGCCCACGTCATCTACACCGACACCTGGACCTCGATGGGGCAGGAGCAGGAGACCGCCAAACGCGAGCAGGTCTTCCCGCCTTACCAGGTCAATGCCAAACTGGTCGGCGAAGCGGAGGAGGATGTGATCGTCATGCACTGCCTGCCCGCGCATCGCAACCAGGAACTGACCGACGAGGTGGCCGACGGTCCGCACTCGGTCATCTTCCCGCAGGCGCACAACCGCCTCCACGCGCAGAAAGCCATCCTGGCGCGTTTGTTGGGTGTGGCGTAAGAATGAATACGCAATACGCAGTACGCAACAAATATTGCGTACTGCGTATTGCGTAACGCGAGAATTATGGTTTTGGAGACACATGAAAACACGAGATTACATCGCCATCGAAGACCGGTACGGCGCGCACAATTATCATCCCCTCGATGTCGTCATCGAAAAGGCCGAGGGTGTCTGGGTCTATGACGTGGACGGCAAAAAATACCTCGATTGCCTGAGCGCATATTCAGCGATTAATCAGGGACACGTCCATCCCGAAATTTTGAAAGCCATGCTCGAACAAGCCGCGAAAGTCACGCTCACCTCGCGCGCTTTCCGCAACGATCAGCTGCCCCTCTTTTACAAGGAACTCTCCGAGATGACCGGCTACGAAATGTCCCTGCCCATGAACAGCGGCGCAGAGGCGGTCGAGACGGCTGTCAAACTGGCGCGCAAGTGGGCGTACACCGTCAAGTGCGTGCCGCGCCATCAGGCGGAGATCATCGTCTGCGCGGGCAACTTCCACGGGCGCACCACCACCATCATCTCGTTCTCCACCGAGCCTGCCTACCGCGACGATTTCGGCCCCTTCACGCCGGGCTTTCTCGCCGTCCCGTATGGCGATGCGGACGCGATCAGGCGCGTCATCACTTCGAACACTGCCGCGGTGTTGGTCGAACCCATCCAGGGCGAGGGAGGGGTCATCATTCCTCCGAAGGGATATCTCAAGGAAGTTGCGGAGCTGTGCAAAAAGAACAACGTTTTGCTGATTGCGGACGAAATCCAAACGGGTCTCGGCCGGACCGGGAAGTTGTTCGCCAGCCAGCACGAGGATGTCCGCCCCGACATGGTTGTCATCGGCAAGGCGCTCTCAGGCGGATTCTATCCGGTCAGCGCGGTGCTGGCGGACGCCCCCCTGCTGGGGCTGTTCGCGCCGGGCGAGCATGGTTCCACCTTTGGCGGCAACCCGCTGGCGGCGGCCATTGCCCGCGCCGCCCTGCGCGTCATTCGTGACGAGAAACTGGCCGAGCGCGCCGACGAACTGGGCAGGTATTTTGTGGAGCAACTGGCCGAGATCCCCAGCCCGCACGTCAAGGAAGTGCGCGGCAAGGGATTGTTGATTGCCGTGGAGTTGAAGCCCTCCGCAAAGGGCGCGCGGCGTTTCTGCGAAGCGTTGCAGGGCAAGGGTATCCTCGCCAAAGAGACTCATGAAAACGTTATCCGCTTCGCGCCGCCGCTGGTGATTGACAAAGCGACGATTGACTGGGCCTTGCCGTCCATCCGCGACGTGTTGAATATGAAATGAAATTGACCGTGTAGTGACCCATGTAGTGGCGACTTTAGTCGCTCCTGGGGAGAACGACTAAAGTCGTTACTACATGGCATAACGACTAAAGTCGTCACTACGTGGGTATGGTTGGAGGATCCATGAACATTGGCATACCAAAAGAACGCCGTCCGTTCGAGTACCGCGTTGGGCTTTCACCCGCGGGGGTGGAGATTTTGTCCGGGATGGGCAACTACATTTGGGTCGAGCATGAGGCGGGTGTGGGGGCGGGGTTCAGCGACCAGGAGTACGAAAAAGCCGGGGCGCGTCTCGTCTATTCGGGCGAGGAAGTCTACGGCCGCGCCGATCTCCTGCTCAAGGTGGCGCGTCCCCTCAAAGAGGAATTGGAATGGTTGCAACCCGGCGGCGCGATGGCCGGCATGTTGCATCTCGCCTCGGCGCGGCAGGATAAATTGGATGTCTTGCTGGAGAAGAAAGTCACGGCCATCGCCTACGAGCAGATCATGTTGCCCGATGGCTCGCGCCCGGTGCTCCGGCCGTTCAGCCAGATGTGCGGCGCGATGGCCGCTTCTGTGGCGGCGCGTTGCCTGCAAAATAATTGGGGCGGCAAGGGCATCCTGCTGGGCGGCATGCCCGGCGTTCCCCCCGCCGAGGTCGCCATTTTGGGCGGCGGCGTGGTCGGCACGTATGCGACGCAGGCCTTTCTCGGACTGGGCGCGCACATCATCGTGCTGGATAGCGACCTGGCTGTTTTACAGCGCATCGTGGATCGTTTCCCCGGCGTATCCACCATGATCTCCACGCGGCGCAACATCGAACGCGTCGCTTCGTTTGTGGATGTGCTGATCGGCGCGGTGCTGGCGCCCGGCGAACGCACCCCCATGCTGGTGCCGCGCGAAATCGTCCGCTCGATGAAACCGCGCTCCGCCATCGTGGACATTGACATTGACGAGGGCGGCTGCGTCGAGACCGCCCGCCCAACCACGCACGACCAGCCGATCTATGTCGAGGAGGGCGTCCTGCATTATTGCGTCCCAAATATCCCCGGCGTGGTGGCGCGCACCTGCACACACTCGTTTGTTAACGCGGCCATGCCTTTTATTATGGAGATGGCTCAAAAAGGCGTGGAGACTGCCATTGAAGAAAACTCCGCCATCGAAGTTGCGGTCAATACTCGCGACGGGCAACCTTCCCATTTGGGCCGCCTGACCGCCCGCAAGGATGTGGACGATGGACTGGACTAGCCTGTACAAATCCCGCGTGGTCACGCCCCAGGATGCGGTGCGCTTCATCAAATCGGGGAACCGCGTCTTTCTGACCGGAAATGTGTCGGTGCCGCAGAAAATTCTCGCGGCCCTGGTGGAATATGCCCCCAACCTGACGGATGTGGAGATCGCGCACGCGCTGACGGTCGGCGCGGCGGATTACGTCAGCCCGGCCATGCAAGGCCACCTGCGCGTCAATTCCATGTTCATCTCGGCCAACATCCGCCAGGCCGTGCAGGAGGGCCGCGCCGATTTTACGCCGGTACTGCTTTCGGAATTTCCACTGCTCTTCAAAAACGGCCACCTGCCGGTGGATGTGGCGCTGATCCATGTCTCCCCGCCGGATGAACATGGATTTTGCAGCCTCGGCGTGGAGGTCGGCCTCACCAAGTCCGCGGCGGAATCGGCCAAGCTCATCATTGCCGAGGTGAATGACCAGATGCCGCGCACGCTGGGCGATTCCTTCATTCACGTGGGGCGGCTGAATTACATCGTGCCGGTCAACTATCCCATTCCCGAATTGTCCATGACCGAGGACGGCGAATCGGAAATCATCGAAAAGATCGCCGGCCACATCGCCGGGCTGATCCCCGACGGCGCGACCATGCAGTTGGGCATCGGCGCCATCCCCGACGCGGTGCTGAAATATCTCTACGACAAAAAAGACCTGGGCATCCACACCGAACTCTTCTCGGACGGCGTGATTGACCTGGTCAACGCGGGCGTGTTGACGAATGCCCGCAAGACCCTGCACCCCGGCAAGATCGTGGCAGGCTTTATCCTCGGAACCCAACGTTTATACGACTGGGTGGACGACAACCCCATGATCGAATTGCACCGCACCGAGTACGTCAACGATCCCTTCGTCATCGCGCAGAACGAGCGCATGGTGGCGGTCAACTCTGCCATCGAGGTGGACCTCACCGGCCAGGTCTGCGCGGACAGCATCGGTCCGAAACTCTACAGCGGCGTGGGCGGCCAATTGGATTTCATCTACGGGGCTTCGCGCGCCAAGGACGGAGTCCCGATCATCGCCCTGCCCAGCACGGTCGCCCTGAAGGACGGCGCGGTCGTCAGCAGGATTGCGGCCATGTTGAAGCACGGCGCGGGCGTCGTCACCACCCGAAATCACGTCCGCTTCATCGTGACAGAATACGGCATAGCCGAACTCTACGGCAAGACCATCCGCCAGCGCGCCCAGGCATTAATTAACATCGCGCATCCCGAATTCCGCGAGGAATTAACGCGCCAGGCGAAGGAATTGCATTACCTGTGAAAATACGGTCAACAAACGAAAAGCAAAAATTGTTGCCGCCATCGGTCCGGCCAGTGAGAGCGAGGCGTTCGTGAATACGATGGAGGATATGCTTCGTCACGTGGACGCGGCTCGAAATAGTGCCCTGACAAAAATCCTCTACAGGCCTGTAGGGGATTTTCTTACCCCCGTAACCAGAGGTACTCATACGGTTTCAAGGCGATTTCAAGGAGACCGTTTGTTGTGGCAAAAATTCGGTCTTTCAATATGTCAGTGCAAATCTCACCCTGAAGTCTCACGCTCACCTTTTGGCTGACATTGCTCAAGTTGTTGAATATTACCAGGTGATCCATTTCAAAGATGCGCGAATATGCGGCGACGGCCTGCGATCCGCATTCCAGCCATTCCAGTGTGCCGTGTCCCAGGGCGGGATGTTTCTTGTGCATAGCGATCATATTGCGCATTACCTGCCAGAGCGACTCGGCGTCGCTTTGTTGCGCGGCGACATTAACAGTGGCGGGGTCAAAGGGCGGGCTGTCAATGATCGGAGCATAGAGAGTTGCGCCTCTCGAAAAGCCCGCGTTGTTTGCCGCGCTCCATTGCATCGGCGTGCGGACGCCGTCACGATCTTCGAGCGCGATATTATCCCCCATCCCGATTTCGTCACCGTAGTAAATGATGGGGGAACCGGGCAGGGTAAACAGCAGGGAGTTTGCCAGTTCTATCTTGCGCTGGTCGTTCTCCAGCAATGGCGCCAGTCGGCGGCGGATGCCCCGGTTGATGCGCATGCGTGGGTCGGGGGCGTATTCCTGCCACATCCATTGTCTCTCCTCCTCGGTCACCATTTCCAATGTCAATTCATCGTGGTTGCGGAGGAAGGCGCACCATTGACAATTATCGGGGATTGGCGGGGTTTGTTCGAGCACCCAGCGGATCGGCTCGGCCTGTTCCTGGCGGAGGGCCATATAAATGCGCGGCATGAGCGGGAAATGAAAAGCCATGTGGAATTCATCCCCGTCGCCGAAGTAGTCGCGGACTTCGCGCGGCCATTGGTTGGCTTCGCACAGCAGGATGCGGTCGGGGTAGCGCTCGTCCACGAAGCGGCGCATTTCTTTGAGAAAGGCGTGTGTTTCAGGAAGGTTTTCGCAGTTACTGCCGTTGCGCTCGAAGAGATAGGGTACCGCGTCGGCGCGGAAGCCGTCCACGCCCAGGTCAAGCCAGAACTTCATCACGTTCAGCATCTCGGCGCGTACGGCGGGGTTATCGAAATTCAGATCGGGCTGGGAGGCATAGAAGCGGTGCCAGTAATATTGCTCGGCGAGCGGGTCCCAGGTCCAGTTCGAGCGTTCAGTGTCCACAAAGATGATGCGGACGTCGCGATACTTCTGGTCGGTGTCGCTCCAGACGTAATAATTCCGAAAGGGGGAAGTCCGGTCGGCGCGGGCGGCCTGGAACCAGGCGTGCTGGTCGGAGGTGTGGTTTAGCGCCAGGTCCATGATGATGCGAATGTTTCGGGCGTGAGCCGCTTTCAGTAAGGCCTTGAAATCCTCCGGCGTGCCATAATCTGGATGAATGCCGTAATAGTCGGCGATGTCGTAGCCGTCATCCTTGAGAGGCGAAGGGTAGATCGGCATCAGCCACAGACAGTCCACGCCGAGGTCTCGCAGATAGTCGAGTTTCTGCGTCAGTCCTTGGAGGTCGCCATGGCCGTCGGCGTTGCTGTCGTAAAAGGCGCGCACGTAGACTTGATAGAATATGGCGTTTTGGTACCAAAGCGTTTTTTGCTGCATAGCGGTTATTCTTCATTCCTTGGGTTGTCGTACTGCCGATTCAGATTCGGACGTTTCCTGAAGCGCAAGTTCGATGAACACTGCGGCGGTCCAGCCGAACATTTTGGCGGCAGCGGCGGGCGGCCTGCCTGTTTCGGGGTTGTAGTATTCATGGATGCCAGGCTGTTCCATGATCATGTCCAGGGTTTTGTGGCGCAGTTCGCGAGCGAGTTCGATCTCGCCAACCTTTTGGAGGGCCTCTACAAAAAAGTAATTGACATTCGCCCAGATGGGTCCGCGCCACATGGCTTCAAGGTTGTAAGCCGGGTCGTTGCGGGCAACGGTCGGGATCATGTGCTTTCCCCAAAATTCGTCGGGATTTTTTAGGTGCGCGACCAGCCGCTTTTTTATTTTGCCGGGTAACTGTCCAGTCCAGAGCGGGTACAGGTTGAAAGGTGTGACTACCGGGACGGGCTTCCCGTTATGCAAGGCTCGGAATAAGCCCGCCTCTTCATCCCAAAGGTCTTCCAGCATGCGCAGTGTGAGAGCCTTTGCGCGCTCCCGCCACAGGGTTGCTTCATCGTTCCTGCCCAAAATTTCAGCGATTGTTGCGAGCGAATCCATTTGAATGTTCAGGTATGTGTTGATGTCTGGCGATTCGACCGGCATGCCGTGATCCCAAAGAGGACTGTTGTCCAGGCCGGATGAATATGGGTGGTTGTACTGTACCAATCCATCCGCATCGCCATCGTTCGTGCTGAACCACCAGTCGTTACAGCGTACCAGCGGCAGATAGATCTCTTTCAGGAAGTCCAGGCTGGGATTGCTCTCGTGGAGTTTGAGCGCGGCCCAGGCCAGGATCGGAGGCTTGGTCACTTTTCCGCGGACAGGGTGGTCAATTTCGGAAACCACGCCCTCGTCGAAGATTGCATCGGGCAGCATTCCATCCGGGAATTGATGAGCCAGCATCACGCGCAGTTGATTGCGCGCCAGCTCGGGGTCAACATGACGGAAGGCAATTGCGTGGAGGGCGCTGTCCCATAGCCAGATGCCAACGTAAAGGGCTTTGGTCGGCATCATGGCTTCATAAGCGATGGTTCCCAGCGGGCTGACCAGGTTGTTGGCCATCACCCACCAGGCGTAGGCGTATTTTTGACGATATGCTTCGGAGACGGGTGGGACGCGCTCGAACCAACTTTGCCAGCGTTTCTCGGCGTTTCTACGAGCGACCGGGAATGGCAATACCGGATGGGAGAGATCATCCCGGCTGTTGATGTGGAGTGTGATGGCGCAGTCATCCCTGGCCTGGACGATGAACTCGATCACGCGGCCGTTCTCGTCTGTGAAAACTTCATTTCTGACAATTTTGCCGTTGGTCGCATAAGCCAGGTTGCGAACGCGCTTCAGTTCCCCGCCCGTCCCGGTGCGGCGATGGAGTTCCGTCTGCGCGTGGAAGCGCAGGCCGCCGCTGATGTTGGGCGGAAGTCCAAATGTCAGCGTTTCCGTATCCTGGAAGACTAGGCGAAAAACACCGATCCTGGTTTGAAACTCCAGCATTTCTGCGGAGGCGGCAACTTCAAAATCCAAAACATCGCCGGAGTGGTTGACCAGGCATAAATCCTGGATAAATGGTGGGCGCTGGAGATAGGTTTCCAAACCCGGTTCCAGGCCGATCAGCCGTTCAGCCAGTTTAACGTACAAGCGGCTTTGGCCGGCGTGCTGGTTAACTAACAGACGCGAGCCGCGATCACTGAAGGGAACCTGGGTTATATCTATCTGGTTGCGAAGCAGGTTTAGGGTTGATACGGTCAATTAGCCCTTGACTGCGCCGGCCAACATACCGCGCACGAAGTAACGCTGTAAGGAGAGGAATACAATCATCGGCAGGGCCATTGAAATGAAAGCCGCGGCAGTCAGCAGATGCCAGCCACTGCCCAGCGAAGTGACCATGTTGCCGATCTGGTAGGTAAGCACCGGATGCTGCCCGCCGAGGAAGACCAGCGCCACGAGCAGATCGTTCCAGATCCATAGAAATTGAAAGATACCCAGGGAGGCGATGGCGGGAATCGAAAGAGGCAGGGCTAGTTTAGTGAAAGCCGTCCAGTGGGAAGCGCCGTCGAGATAAGCGGACTCGAATACTTCGTGCGGCAGGCTGCCGATGAAGTTGCGCATTAAATAGATCGCGTAGGGCAGGCCGAAACCCGTGTGAAAGAGCCATACTCCCCAGAAGGTGCCGTTCAGTCCCAACTGCGCGTACAAGCGGGAGATCGGGATGAGGGTCATTTGGAGCGGCACCACCTGCAACCCGACCAGCAGGGCGAACATCCACTGCCGCCCCGGAAAGTGCATCCATGAGAAAGCGTAGGCGGCGAAAGCGGCGAAGAGGATCGGCAGGATGGTGGAAGGAATCACAACAATCAGGCTGTTCAAAAAGGCGCGTCCCATGCCGCGCGGGTTGCCCAGATCGCGCCAATCACAGAACAGGTCGAGAGCCTGCTGTCCGCTGGCGCAGTCGGATTTGTAAGTTACGTTGCCGCGATACCCCGTCATGGCGTCAATGTAATTGTCCAATGTGAAGCGCGGCCGGGCGTCGATGCCTGAAATGCGCCGCAGGTAGGCTGCAATGGTCGCGGCGGTATTTTCATCAGGCACAGAGAGCGCGCCCATGTGGGGCTGCCCGCCGAAGGTTTCGCGTTCGAGCGAAACGAGCAGGGCAAACGAGCGGCGGTAATTTTGCACCAAGTCGGGGTTGGTTAAATCGGCCGTAGAAATAGCTCGCCCATCATTGCCATGACATGCCCCGCAGTTAGTCCTGTACTCTTTCTCCCCTTTGGGGGCCGAAAGCGCCGTCCACCAGCCGGTCTCGTTCACATCCTGAAATGGGCGGAAGGAGGTGACCAGCAGCCCAATGGTCGGCAGCAGCCACACGAGTCCAATGCCGATCAAGATGATGTGGGTGGGGAGCCCCTGGAGCCAGCGCTTGAAGCGTGCGGCGTTCATCGGGTTGCCTCCTGTTCCCGGAAGCGGCGGATATTGAAGATCATGGCTGGAACGATCACGGCAATCAGGACAATCGCAATTGCCGCAGCCCGCCCGGGTTTGAAGCTGGTGTACATTTCGATGTACATGCGGTTGGCGATCACTTCCGTGCCATAGTTTCCGCCGGTCATCACGTAGACAATATCGAAGATTTTCAAGACGTTGATGATCATCGTTGTTATGACAACGGTGATGGTTGGCAAGATCTGGGGCACCATGATCTTCCAAAACACGGCCCACTCGCCGGCCCCGTCCACGCGCGCGGCTTCCAGGATTTCTGTCGAAACTCCCTTGAGCGCCGCGGCCAGGATGGTCATGCAGAATCCGGTCCACATCCACACGCCGACGACGATCAAGGCAATCGTGTTCACCTGCGGCACGGTCAACCAGGAGACTGGTTTGCCCCCCAGGGCAGTCACCAGCGCATTGAGCAGGCCGATCTGCACTTGCCCGGAGCCGAAGTCGTAAACAAACTTCCAGATGACGCCCGCGCCGACAAAGGAAATTGCCATCGGAAGGAAAATGATCGCCTTGGCAAGGGCCTCGTAGCGGACGCGATCTGCCAGGACGGCAATC
>Ga0210058_1002718_pt1 | contig 14259 bp, 15 predicted proteins | sample CryGeymeta201511_FD_183979 | JGI IMG/M metagenome (GOLD analysis project Ga0210058, IMG submission 183979) | Groundwater microbial communities from Crystal Geyser aquifers in Utah, USA - Crystal Geyser metaG 2015-11 (SPAdes) (version 2) | ecosystem: Environmental > Aquatic > Deep subsurface >...
GCGATGTGTTGCATGGCTTAAGTATAGAGAAGAGAGGTGTGCCGCCACGTGGTCAATCCACACGCGCAGTTTGGTGGCCAAGAAGCGGTTCGGAGGGTACAGCAGCCAGGCCGTACCAGCGTAATCCCAGACTCCTCAATCGTGTGCGTAGCGCTCTTACCCCAAAGGTGAACCTGACTGAGACTGAAATAATCCATGTCCATATGCACTTATTGAATAAAACAAACGGTCAACTGAGGCATCTAGGAGTCTGTCGGACTTTTGGTAGATCGGCTGTAATCCGACCGCAGCGGTTCATTTTTTACTGTCTTTTTGGCCCATAGCTACGGCTATGAGCCAGCAAATCCGGCAAAAACTGCCCTCGCTGGGGTCGAATTTGGCTACGCCGCTCTTCGAGAACGCTTCGATGCCCAAAGTCCGACAGCCTCCTAAACACAAATGATTTGGAAATCGAAAAGGTGCTGTTATTTTGATGCTGTTCAGCTTCGGTTCATGCAGCCCGGCTCACACTGCAGGCCATATCAACCCAAGGAGTTTTTTATGAAACGCTTGCTTATCTCCAGTTTGTTGGCCACTGGCACATGGGCTGTTTATGCCCAAACCTACACCGACCAGGCGCGTGTGCGCAGCGCCGAGCCGCAGTATGAAAGTGTCAGTGTGCCGCGCAATGAATGCACCAGCCAATGGATTCAGGAGCCAGGCCGCCGAGGCAACCACGGGCGTCATGGCCAGCAAGATCGTCAATACGGCGGAGCCATTCTGGGTGGTCTGGCCGGTGGTGTGGTGGGACACCAGTTTGGGGGTGGCACCGGCAAAGATGCCGCCACAGCGCTGGGTGTGGTGCTGGGAGCCATGGCCGGTGACCAAATAGCCAACCGTGACCAAAACCCTGCGTATGACGATGGCCGCTACGAGTCAAGCCAGCGCCAGGTGCAGCGCTGCCGCACGGTGTACGACGCGCAAACCCGCATCACCGGCTACCGCGTGAACTACGACTACCGTGGCCAGAACTTCACCACCTTCATGCGCAGCAACCCGGGCAACAGTCTGCCCGTGCGGGTGACGGTGGACCCGATTGAGCAGTAACCCAGCTGGGCAGTAGTACCATTGCTCGCCATGAAATTTACCCTTGCCCTGATTGCCGCCCTGTTGCTGGGGGTGAGCGTGCCCGTCTGGGCCGAGGTCAGCCGCGACGCGGCGGCCTCGCTGGCGCAGCAGGCCAGTGGCGGGCGGGTGCTGGCGGTGGAAAAGCTTGAGCGCCAGGGGCAAATCTTCTGGCGTGTCAAGGTGCTCACTGCGGCGGGTGAAGTGCGGGTGGTGCTGGTGGATGCCGCCAGCGGGCGCGTGCGCTAACCTGCACCGGGCAGCGGCATGCGTGTGCTGTTGATTGAAGACGATGCGGTGCTGCGGCTGGGGCTTAAACGCCAGCTTGAAGCCGAGGGTTACCGCGTGGACCTGGCAGCCGATGGTGAAGACGGCCTGTTTCAGGCGCGTGAATACCCTGTTGACTTGGCGATTGTCGACCTGGGGCTACCCAAACTCAGTGGTCTGGCGGTGGTGCAGGCCTTGCGCAATGAGGGGCGAGCGCTACCCATTTTGATACTGACCGCGCGCGGCAGCTGGCAAGACAAGGTCAAGGGTCTGGAGGCCGGTGCGGATGACTACCTGGTCAAACCGTTTGACTACCCGGAGCTGGCTGCACGCGTCAAGGCGTTGCTGCGCCGGGCTCTGAAAGCCACCTCAAACGTGCTCCAGCTGGGTGTTTTAACGATCGACTTTTCGGCGCAAACGGCGCAGTTGCATGGCACGGCGCTGGAGCTGACCACGTTTGAATACCGGGTGCTGGAATACCTGGTGCGCGAGCGCGCCAGGGTGGTGAGCAAGCAGGAGCTGTCTGACTACCTGTACCCGCACGACGAGGACCGCGACAGCAATGTGCTGGAGGTGCTGGTGGGGCGGCTGCGGCGCAAACTGGATCCACAAGGGCTGCTGGCTCCGATTGAAACCTTGCGCGGGCGTGGTTACCGCTTTGTGTTGCAGTGAAGAAGCAACCGTTGTCCATCCGTGCGCGCCTGGTGTGGGGCGCTCTGGCCGTGCTGCTGGTGTTTTTGGCGGGCGCTGGTTGGGCGCTGCAGCAGGCGCATGCAGACAGCGTGCGGGCGCAGCATTTTGCCCGCCTGCAGTCCACCATTTACCTGTTGATGGCCGGGGCCGAGCTGGATGCCGCTGGCGCGCTGCTGATGCCGCAGTCGCTGGCGGAACCGCGCCTGTCTTTGCCTGCGTCCGGCTTGTACGCCAACATCACGCAATTGGATCAGGGGCAGGAATGGCAGTCGCAGTCCACACTGGGGCTGCAGCTGCCGTTTCAACGCAGTCAGGCCACCGGCCAGTGGCGCTTTGAGACGCTGCCAGCCTTGCCGCCGCAGGGTAAGGCGGCAGCTGTGGCAGACCACGCTTTTCTGGCCGCTACCTACGCCGTCAAATGGTCGGTGAACGCGCAAACCGCGCCGCTGGTGTTTTGCGTGCTGGAGGATGCTGACGCGTTGGCGCGGGAGTTGAAAGCCTTTGGCTACACGCTGTGGCTTTGGCTTGGCGGTGCAGGGCTGCTGCTGCTGTTGACGCAGACCTTGTTGTTGCGCTGGGGCTTGTCACCGCTGACACAAGTGGCGCAGGAAGTGGGCGACATGGAAGCAGGTCTCAAAACCCGGCTTGAAGGACGCTACCCCAAAGAAATAGCCCACCTGAGCGACAACCTCAATACCTTGATGGCGCAGGAGCGTGCCCGGCAAACGCGCTACAAAGAGGCCCTGGATGACCTGGCGCACAGCCTGAAAACGCCGCTGGCGGCGATGCGTGCGTCGCTCGACCAACCGGCCGAGTTGCCAACCATGGTGGCGCAACAAGTAGCCCGCATGAACGACATTGTTGTGCACCAGCTGGGGCGAGCCGGGGCCAGTGGCGCGGCTCGTTTTGCGCCGCCCCTGGCTCTGGGCCCGGTGCTGGGGCGCATTCGGGACACGCTGGCCAAGGTCTATGCGGACAAAGCCTTGGTGTTCACCCTGGACTGCCCGCCTGGTTTGACCTGGCGCATCGACGAGGGCGATGCGTTTGAGTTGCTGGGTAATGTGCTGGACAACGCCGCCAAGTGGGCACGCCAGCAAGTGGCGGCACGTCTATGGCTAAAAGGCAAATGCCTGTGCATCCAGGTGACCGACGACGGCCCCGGTTTTGCCGACACCCAGGCGGTCTTGCAGCGCCGGGTGCGGCTTGATGAGCAGGTGTCGGGACACGGCATTGGCTTGACGGTGGCGAGCGACCTGGTGGTCAGCTACCAGGGCACGCTGCGCTTGTCGCGCTCAGCATCAGGCGGTGCGCAGGTGGATATGACGCTGGGCGCGCGCTGAACTCAGAATGGCGCGTCGCTGGTGCTTGGGGTTTGGGCCAATTCGGCCACCGCTTCGCGCACTGCGGCTTTGTCACCGGCGCTGGCAAACTTGCTGTATTTGCCCAACAGGGTCACCATTTGGCCGTAAATGCGCGGGTTGGCGGCCATGCATTCGCGTTGCTCCAGAAAGTTGGCATCGCCCGAGAAATTGCCCACCAAGCCACCGGCTTCGGTGATCAAGAGCGAGCCCGCAGCCACGTCCCAGGGTTGCAGGCCGAGTTCAAAAAAGCCGTCGGTGAAACCCGCCGCCACATAGGCCAGATCCAGCGCGGCAGCGCCCGGGCGGCGCAGCCCGGCGGTGCGTGCCATCATGTCGCCCATCAGGCGCAGGTAGGTGTTGATGTCGTCTTCTTGTCGGTAAGGGAAGCCGGTGGAAATCAGGCACTCTTGCAGGCGGGTGCGTTTGGCCACGCGGATGCGGCGGTTGTTCATGTACGCACCGCGCCCCTTGGTGGCGGTAAAGAGGTCGTTACGGCTGGGGTCGTAAATGACGGCTTGCTCAACCTTGCCTTTGACGGCCAGCGCAATGCTGACGCAGTAAATGGGCAGGCCGTGGATGAAGTTGGTGGTGCCGTCCAGCGGGTCAATGATCCAGACATAGTCTGAGTCTTGCGCCCCGTGCACCCGGCCCGATTCTTCGGCCCAGATGGCGTGGCCTGGGTAAGCCCCCAGCAGGGTTTCAATGATGAGTTGCTCGGAGGCCTGGTCGACTTCGGTCACAAAATCGTTGACCTGTTTTTGCGACACGCGGACTGATTCCACATCCAGTGCGGCGCGGTTGATGATGGCACCTGCAGCGCGGGCGGCCTTCACGGCCACATTGATCATGGGGTGCAAGTTTGAAGAATTCATAAATTGTGTTGCGGTAGAGGCGATGAAGCCCTGTGCCTGTGGGATGGATGAGCGTCTGAGATGCCGGGCGATGCGGGCAGCGACAATGTTGGCATTTTAACGGCCTTGACCATGCAGACCCGATTTATCCTGATCAACACCAGCCACGCCGGCAACGTGGGCGCGGCCGCACGCGCCATGAAAACCATGGGCTTTGACGACCTGGTGCTGGTGGCACCGCGCTGGCCCAATGTGCTCAACCGCGAAGAAACCATCCAGCGCTCCAGTGGCGCGCTGGACGTGCTCAAAAACGCCCGCATTGTCGACACGCTCGACGATGCGCTGGACGGCATGACGCATTTATGCGCCACCGCCATGACCCCGCGTGACTTTGGTCCGCCCACCACCACGCCGCGCAAGCACTTTGAAGCACTCCTTAAAAAGGAGCTGTATACGCAGGTAAATCAAGGCCTAGAGGCTGAAAACGCTAAAAATTCTGGCGTGGCATTTTTGTTTGGCTCGGAGCGTTTTGGCATGCGCAACGAGGACGTGTACCGCTGCCACGTGTGTCTGAGCATTCCCAGCAACCCGCAATTTGGCTCGCTCAACCTGGGCGCGGCCTTGCAGGTGATTGCCTATGACTGGCGTGAGGCGCTGGCGGCGTACCCGGTGCAGGCGGCCACGGCGCAGCCGGTGCTGGCTGATGCGGCTCAGGTGTCGGGCATGCTGACGCATCTGGAACAGGCGCTGACACACATTGGATTTTTAGACCCGGCCTCGCCCAAAAAACTCATGCCACGGCTGAACCAACTGTTCAACCGGGCGCAACTCACCCAAGAAGAAATCCATATTCTGCGCGGCATGGCCAAAATGATGATCAAACCGCAGCCTGTGACTCCGCCCCTCTCGGCTTCAGGGACAGTGACTCAAGATTAACGTGAAACAACGCCCACAGCCGACAAGAATGGCTTGTCGTAAGGCCGACTTCAGTGTCGTAGGGCCGACTTCAGTCGGCCATGGCGGGTTGAAACCCGCCCTACGCAGGGCACGCGTGTTTCATGTTTTGGGGTGTCCTAGTTGAACATGGACGTTAACGTGAAACAACGCCCACAGCCGACAAGAATGGCGTGTTGTAAGGCCGACTTCAGTGTCGTAGGGCCGACTTCAGTCGGCCATGGCGGGTTGAAACCCGCCCTACGCAGGACACGCGTGTTTCATGCTTAGGGGTGTCCTAGTTGAACATGGACGTTAACGTGAAACAACGCCCACAGCCGACAAGAATGGCGTGTCATAGGGCCGACTTCAGTGTCGTAGGGCCGACTTCAGTCGGCCATGGCGGGTTGAAACCCGCCCTACGCAGGGCACGCATGTTTCATGTTTTGGGGTGTCCTAATTGAACATGGACGTTAACGTGAAACAACGCCCACAGCCGACAAGAATGGCGTGTTGTAAGGCCGACTTCAGTGTCGTAGGGCCGACTTCAGTCGGCCATGGCGGGTTGAAACCCGCCCTACGCAGGGCACGCATGTTTCATGCTTAGGGGTGTCCTAATTGAACATGGACGTTAACGTGAAACAACGCCCACAGCCGACAAGAATGGCGTGTCGTAAGGCCGACTTCAGTGTCGTAGGGCCGACTTCAGTCGGCCATGGCGGGTTGAAACCCGCCCTACGCAGGACACGCATGTTTCATGTTTTGGGGTGTCCTAATTGAACATGGACGTTAACGTGAAACAACGCCCACAGCCGACAAGAATGGCGTGTTGTAAGGCCGACTTCAGTGTCGTAGGGCCGACTTCAGTGTTGTAGGGCCGACTTCAGTCGGCCATGGCGGGTTGAAACCCGCCCTACGCAGGGCACGCGTGTTTCATGCGTTGGGGTGTCCTAGTTGAACATGGACGTTAGACTAGCAACCTATGTTTTCAAGCATCAAATCCGACGTTCAATGCATCCTGGAGCGCGACCCCGCCGCACGCAGCACCTGGGAAGTGTTGACCTGCTACCCCGGTCTGCACGCCGTCATCCTGCACCGGTTGGCGCACTGGTTTTGGACTCATGGCCTGAAATGGCTGGGGCGTTTTACCTCGCACCTGGCTCGCTTTTTTACCGGCATTGAAATCCACCCTGGCGCCAAAATTGGCGAACGGGTATTTTTTGACCATGCCATGGGCGTGGTGGTGGGCGAAACCGCAGAAATTGGTGACGACTGCACCATTTACCAGGGCGTGACCCTGGGCGGCACCTCACTCTACAAGGGGGTCAAGCGCCACCCCACGCTGGGTCGTGGTGTGGTGGTGGGTGCGGGCGCACAGGTGCTGGGCGGCTTTGCCGTGGGCGATGGGGCCAAGGTGGGCTCCAACGCGGTAGTCACCAAACCCGTGCCCGCCGGAGCCACCGCAGTGGGTAACCCGGCGCGCATCATCCAGGCCGAGCTCGATGTCAAGCGCGAGGAAGTGGCCGCCAAAATGGGGTTTTCAGCCTATGGCGTGACGCAAAACGATGACCCGCTGAGCCAGGCCATGCGTGGCCTGATCGACAGCGCTGCAGGTCAAGAGCACCAGATCGCTATGCTCTGGCAAGCCATCGAGCAACTCAACTGCCCGCGACAGGTGGCATCCATCGTGCCGGTCGACGCCGCGCGTCAAGAGCATTTTGAGGCCGACAAGCTCACACAACTTGTGGGGAAATAGCGTCCGAACCCGCTATGAGGGCTCAGCCCCTGTGCTGCAATGCCGCCCGCCTGACCGGCTGGGCGGTTTTTTTAGGCCTTACCGAATCCTTTGACAGGGCGATATCTCTTGATTGGTGATTTATGCAGAATTTGATTGAGTCTTTGAACACACCGCTGTTCTCATTGGGAAGCAAGCCTGTGACCAGCGCCAGTTTTCTGTTGGTGGTGGCTTTTTTGCTGGTGATCTGGTGGCTGGCCCGTCTATTTGAAATAGCCTTGCAGCGGGTGGCGGCCCGGCACAGTGACGAGCCGTCAACGCTGGCGAGTATTCACATGTTCAGCCGCTTGCTGCGTTATGTGGTGTGGTTGGTGGGCACGCTGATCGGGTTGAACTATTTGGGTATTGATCTGAGCAATATTGCGATGCTGGGTAGTGCCTTGGCCGTTGGCCTGGGCTTTGGCCTGCAAAACATCGTCAGCAACTTTGTCTCGGGCGTGATTATTTTGCTAGAACGCAGTTTGAAGGTCGGTGACTTTGTAGACCTTGAATCGGGCGTGCGCGGGCATGTGCGCGAAATTGCCATGCGCTACACCCGGATCACCACCAATGACTCGGTTGACGTACTGGTACCCAACTCCCAATTCATCAACAACCGTGTCATCAACTGGACGCATGACGATGCCTTTCGCCGGATGCATGTGCCGTTTGGCGTGGCTTACGGTACACGCAAAGAGTTGGTGCAAGAGGCCGGGCTGGCGGCGGCCAGGCGGGTCGATGGCGTGCAAGAAGACGCGCAGCGCCAGTCTGCCGTCTGGCTGGTGAGCTATGGCGACAACGCGGTCAACTATGAGCTGGTGGTCTGGGTCAACCGCCGTCTGACCACCACCCCGGCGGGCTCGCACGCCAAGCTGATGTGGGCGCTTGACGACGAATTGGCGCGGCGCCAGATTGAAATTCCCTTCCCGCAGCGTGACTTGCATGTGCGCTCGGGTACCTTGAACGTTCGTTTGAATTCAAACTGAAAGTTGTTACCTTTATGCCCTACCGTGCTCTCAGGCTGCGCCTTTTCAGACGCTTTGATTTGCGCCACGACCAGGCCGACACGGCCGAGATTGATGCCACGTTTCGTGCTAGTGTGGAATTCAGGGGGACTAATTTGTGGGTGTTGATGTTTGCCATCGTCATTGCCTCGATCGGCCTGAATGTCAACTCGACTGCGGTGATCATTGGCGCTATGCTGATTTCCCCGTTGATGGGTCCCATCATGGCGCTGGGCTACGGTGCGGGCATCAACGACTCGGCGCTGATGCGTACGGCGCTTTTCAACCTGGGATTGGCGGCATTGATCAGCCTGATTGCCTCGACGTTATATTTTTTGGTGACACCGCTGACGATGGCGCATTCTGAGCTGCTGGCGCGCACCACACCGTCGATTTGGGATGTTTTGATAGCGTTGTTTGGCGGTCTGGCAGGCGCGATTGGTGCCACCCGGCGCATCAAGTCCAATCTGGTGCCCGGCGTGGCCATTGCCACTGCCTTGATGCCACCGCTGTGCACAGCAGGGTATGGTCTGGCCACTGGTAACCTGTCGTATTTTTTGGGTGCGTTTTACCTGTTTGCCATCAACAGCGTGTTCATAGCCATTGCCACCTTGATGATGGTGCGGCTGATGCGTTTGCCCAGCCTGAAAGTGCTCGAAGACCGCTCGATCCTCAAGCGGCGAACAGTCATTGGATTGGTGGTGTTGCTGACCATGGTTCCCAGCGTTTTTCTGGCCATTAACCTGGTGCAACGGGAGTGGTTTGACGCGAATGCGGCGCAGTTCGTCCAACAGGTCTTGCGTATCAAGCCCAATGTGCTGGTGGTGTCGCAAGAGCCGGATTTCAGCGCCGGGCGGCTACAGGTCAATTTGGTTGGGGATCGCCTGTCGGCGGCCGAGGTCAGTGCGGTTGAACAGCGCTTGCCCGAGTTTGGTTTGGCCAATGTCAAGCTGTATCTGGTGCAGTCTGGCCAGGCCACGCTGGACATGAATGTGGTCAAGAAAGATTTGCTCAACGAGCTGCTGCAGTCCAACCATACTGATCTGGCTGAACGTGATGCGCGCATCGCAAGTCTTCAAGCCGAGCTGCAAGCAGTCCAAAAAACCACCCGGTCTCAGTTGCCGTTGCAGGCCATTTACCGCGAGGTGCGGGCGCAGTTTCCGCAAGCGCTGCAAGTCAACGTGAGTTCAGGGTTTCGCAGTTTGGCTGGTAGGCCAGGCGAGCCTGCAGCTGAGCGCCCCTTGTTATTGGTGCAACTGCATTTACGTGATGCGCTGGGTACGGCAGAGAAAGAGCGGCTGCGCCTGGGTTTGCGCACCCGCGCCGGGCTCACCGATGTGCAAGATGTGCAGCTTGAGGTGTTAATAGCCGAGCCCGTCAAATCTGTGACAACTAAAAAGAAGAGGCGTTAACGTGCAATAACTTTCATGTCCCGAGGGTGGTCGGTTCCATGAAAGTTAGTACAAACGACAGACGTCGTCCAATTTGTCCGCCAGGGTATTTAGATTGGCAAACGTCAGGTCATACATTGCTGTGAGGCCAGCAGCTTGTTCTTCACTCAAGTCACTGGCGCAGATGATGAACTGCTGGCGTGTCAGCCCCAGGCGTTTTTTTAGCCTCAGGAACTTGTCAATATCGCGGCGGAATTCGCCAGTTTTGCATTCAATATAAATCGGTGTCTGACCGTCCACCAAGGCCATCACGTCGATTTCATGCAGGTCTTCATTGGGGAAAATAACCTTCACACCGCGCGCGCATGAAAACGGCTGCTTTTTCGTTTTGAGTTGTGCCAGCAATGCCATAAACACAAACCACTCCAGCCAGCCACCTTCAAAAAACTGACGCACTGTGCTGGCCGTTTGAAGTGTTAACCGCACCATTTTTTCTGGCTTTTGGTAGTGATACCTTGCAAACAGCGTGTGGCTGTAAAACTGACGGCACAGGTTGTTGAGGGCTTGAGCGTCCTTCTGGCTCAGCGATGCGAGTTCAAGATTTAAACCGCTGTGGCTGTTGCGGTAGGCGTAGCGGATGCGATCCAGGAGTTCACCAAAGAGTGCAAAGTTATTGCCCAGTGTGCATGCAGCATCGTCAAAAAAACCGCTGGTATCGACATTGCTGTAATCAAACTGGGTCTTTATATGGCGCGCTGCAAACCACTGTTGAAGAGGCTGATGTTGCTCGGGTGTAGCGAACTGGATGGTGTTGTGTACGTCGAGCGTATCAAGCAGCATGGACACTGTGGCCTGCTGCGGATCTTGTTTTTGAGTTGTTGGCAGCGGGATTGGCAAGTTGGGTTTGTCATCAGACTTCAAGGACTCAATTTCTCGCAACGCAGCGGTGTAACGTTCAATCAGTTTGCCAACAAAAAAAGTAGTTTCATAAACGTTGCAAGCATTGGCACAGTGTGCGCAATTGACCTTGTCACCAGGAGGTGCAGTTATGGTGTCTGAGATAAATCCACATTTGTTACAGCGGTAAATAGGCATGATCAAGAGACCTCTTGAAGAGGGTGTGAAAGATGAAAGTTTGCTATAGCTTATATAGCTACTAGCCCTTTCATATTAAGGGCTAGAGGCCAATTTTATATAAAAGTTTTGATGGCGGCCTTGGGTCTAAACGCCTTGCAGACGGCCGCATCCGCCTCCAGATACGGGCCGCCAATCAGGTCGATGCAGTAGGGCACTGCGGCAAAAATGCCGGGCACGATGGATTGGCCGTCGGCATCGCGCAGGCCTTCTAGCGTTTCAGCAATGGATTTGGGCTGGCCGGGCAGGTTGATGATGAGGGTTTGGTCACGAATCACCGCCACTTGTCTTGACAGAATGGCGGTGGGCACAAAATGCAGGCTGATTTGGCGCATTTGCTCGCCAAAACCGGGCATCTCTTTGTGCGCTATGGCCAGCGTGGCCTCGGGGGTCACGTCGCGCAGGGCAGGACCTGTGCCGCCGGTGGTGAGCACCAGGGCACAGCCAGCCTGCACCAGTTCTATCAGTGCGGCTTCAATGTCTTGTTGCTCATCAGGAATCAGGCGTGGCTCGAACTGCAGCGGGTTTTTGAGCGCACGGCTCAACCAGTCTTGCAGCGCGGGCAGGCCTTTGTCTAGATACACGCCCGCAGAGGCCCGGTCGCTCACCGACACGATGCCGATCTTGACGGCAGGATAGGGGTTGGGGTTGTCGGCGGCAGTGTTCATGAAGCTTCGTGTGACGGGTTGAAAGAAGGGGCATCGGGCTCGCGCACCGGCACAGCGCCAAACGCATCACGCACCAGCTGAAAAATCTCGCGATAGGCGCGGCCATGGCGCGGTGCTGCGCCGGGCTTTTCGGGTTTTGCATCTTTGCGTGCCTGGCGGATCAGGGCGCGCAGTTGCTGGGTGTCGCAGCCGGGGTTCAGGTTGATCCATTGCGCGGCAGCGTCTTCGTCATTGATCAGGCGGTCGCGCCAGACTTCAGCCTGGTGCAGCGCCAATTTTTCAGCGGCTGAGCCGTTGGCTTGTTCGTCCAAAGCGGCACGCACGGCAGCCACCATGTCAGGCTCCAGCAGGCGCATCAGCTTGCCGATGAACTGCATTTGACGGCGTTTGCCCTCAAAGTTGGTGATGCGTTTGGCATCGGCAAGGGCATCTTTGAGCTTGTCGCTGAGTGCCAAGCCCGCCAGCAGGTCGGCGCGCAGGGTGAGCAAATCAGCCCCAAGCTTTTGCAGCTCAGTGCTTTCGCGTTTGAGGTCGGTGCGGCTTTGATCGTCGGTGCCCTTGAGCTCGGCTTTGAGCTCAATATCGCGTTCGCTGCCTTCGGCTACGAACTCACCGCGAACAAAATAGCCTTTTTTAAGTTTTCTTGACATAGCCAAGTATCATAGCTGCGCCATGAAAAAAACCAACACGCCCAAGCCCGCCGCCCGCAAACCCCACGCCACCTCTGTGAAACCACCCGCCCAGGCGGACAGTGGTTTTGCCTACAGCCGAGCCTTTTTTGAAGGCTTGGTGGACAGCGCCGTGCAGCATGCCAAAAAGCTCGGTGCCTCCGATGCCTCTGCGCACGCCAGCGAAGGTTGTGGCCTGAGTGTGTCGGTGCGCAAAGGTGAGCTGGAAAACGTGGAACGCAACCGCGACAAAGGTCTGGGTATCACGGTGCACCTGGGTCAACGTCGGGGCAGTGCCAGCACTTCAGATTTTTCGCCAGCGGCCATAGAACAAACCGTGCAAGCCGCATTTGACATTGCCCGTTTCACCGCCGAAGACCCGTTTGCCGCCTTGCCAGATGCCGCTGACATTGCCCAGCCGGATGAGCAGCGCACCGACCTGGAGCTGTTTTTCCCCTGGGCCATCAGCAGCGAGCAAGCCGCGCAGCTGGCTCTGAAGACCGAGGCTGCTGCACTCAAGCTGGACAAGCGCATCACCAACAGCGAAGGGGCCAGCGTGTCGGCGCAGCAGTCACATTTTTTCAGCGCCCATACGCATGGGTTTCGTGGCGGCTATGCCAGCTCAAGGCATTCGTTGTCGGTGTCACCCATTGCCGGCAAGGGCGACGACATGCAGCGCGACTATTGGTACAGCTCTGAGCGCAATGCGGCGCAATTGGCATCGCCCGAGGCCGTAGGGCGCTACGCCGCCGAACGCGCCTTGAGCCGACTGAACGCGCGCAAGATTGCCACCACCGAATGCCCGGTGTTGTTTGAGGCGCCCTTGGCCGCCGGCCTGTTGGGCAGCTTTGTGCAAGCCATCAGCGGCGGAGCGCTGTACCGCAAAAGCTCATTTTTGCTGGACAGTTTGGGCAAGCAAGTCTGGCCCAAACACATCGACATTCTGGAAGACCCGTTTGTCAAACGTGGCAAAGGCAGCTCGCCGTTTGATGATGAAGGCGTGCGCGTGCAAGCCCGCAGCGTGGTGGAAGCGGGCAAGGTCCAAGGCTATTTCTTGGGTAGCTACTCGGCACGCAAGCTGGGCATGAAAACCACCGGCAATGCGGGTGGTTCACACAACCTGGTGCTGACTTCTCGCCTGACCCGTGCCGGGGACGACCTGGACGCGATGTTGCAGCGCCTGGGAACTGGCCTGTTTGTGACCGAGCTGATGGGCAGCGGCGTGAATTACGTCACCGGCGACTATTCGCGTGGGGCCAGCGGTTTTTGGGTTGAAAAAGGCCGTATTGCATTCCCGGTGCATGAGATCACCATTGCCGGGAACATGCTGGCCATGCTCAAAGGCATTGTGGCGGTGGGCGCTGACCGTTACGCCTATGGTTCCAAAACCGTGGGGTCCATACTGGTCAACAAGATGAAGGTGGCTGGGAGCTGATGGCTCATCAAGCCATCAGCTTTACGCCGTGCTGGTGGAGGCTGTGCTTTGATGCAGCACCTGCACCGGGCGGATACAAACCACCTGCAGATGCGGTAGCGCTGGCAACTGGCTCCAGACGCGGTCTGCGGTGTACACCTTGGAGGGTTGAGACAAACCCAAAGCAAGGCACAGGCGGTCAGCCAGCGACAAGCCCAGGGGTCGCCCCATAGGCCACAACTCAGCCGCCGCTTCGGCCTGTTGCACCGTGACCGGCACGATGCGCAACCCTGCACCTTCCAGTTCGGTGCGCATGCCTTGTGTGTTGATGCCGCGCTGCTGCACTTTTTGGACAAACTCAGACCAGTTGACGGTGCTGATCAGTGCGCCCGCAATCAATGGACGCACCAACTCGCCACCCGGTTCGGCAAAGGCGCTGGCCAGCAGGCAAGAGGCATCCAGCACGACGGCGGGGGCAGCTTTACGCACGCGCTGCCTCGTTGCGGTGATCGGCAATCAATTCATCGACGATCGAATCGCCAGGCTGCATTCGGGCTTTGGCAAAACGGCTGTAAAACTGGCTAAGCAAATGGCTTTGCGTCTCCAGCACCAACTTGCCATCTACCACCGTGGCGACCAAGGTCGTGCCCGATTCAATGCCCATCAGTTTGCGGATGGCCGCCGGAATGACAACGCGGCCTTGCGGACTAACTTCAAGCGTGGTGTTCATGGCTAAAAAATAAAAAGTGGCACATCGTATTATTGTGCCACTTTCTAAATAAAAACCAAATTTGAAAGGGTACGGTTCAATGCCCCAAAATCTTGGATAAAAAGTCTTTACTGCGCTCGTTCTGTGGGTTGTTGAAGAAGTCGTGCGGGTTGTTTTGCTCGACGATCTGGCCTTGGTCCATAAAAATTACCCGGTCGGCCACGGCTTTGGCAAAACCCATTTCGTGGGTGACGCACAGCATGGTGATGCCCTCGTCGGCCATGGCAA
>Ga0210058_1002750_pt1 | contig 14170 bp, 10 predicted proteins | sample CryGeymeta201511_FD_183979 | JGI IMG/M metagenome (GOLD analysis project Ga0210058, IMG submission 183979) | Groundwater microbial communities from Crystal Geyser aquifers in Utah, USA - Crystal Geyser metaG 2015-11 (SPAdes) (version 2) | ecosystem: Environmental > Aquatic > Deep subsurface >...
AGCGATGGCAAGAAAACTGTTTTGTGTGGACATAGTTTTTGGGGTTAATGACTAACCCCATTCTACAGGTTCCAACAGGTTGAATCTATAGCTCTTTTTTCAGAGAGTCCTTATATACGAACGAGAAGATCGTTCCTTTGTAATGATCTTTTAGTACTCCTTTTTTGATGCCGCCAGGCTGGCGTTTCATCTCTTGTAAGTGGACAGGAATTTCGTAGTTGCAGTAAGGACAGAAGTCTTTTCTGTTCGATATGGATTTTCCGCAGTGCAGGCAGTTTAGTAGCATGGTGAGGTGAGGAGGCTTATATTTTTATTTTAGAGATAGTACTTATTCAGGAAGTTTTCCAAATCCGTTTCTCTGATGCGATATACTCGCCCAAGCCTGATCGCTTTTAGTTTCTTTTGCTTAATAAACTTTAGTACCGTTAGATGGTGGACTTGCAGTTCCTTGGCCACTTGCTCAGCTGTCAGTAGGCGGTTCCCCATCTGATTGATTTAGTTTTATTATACTTGGTTATATTTTACCTCGTTCTATCTAATTTTACAAGTTTTTGTTTTTGTTTTTGTTTCTATGCTTGATTTTATCATGTTTTATCGAAGTGTATAGTCTTTTGTATATTTTTACTTGCATTTAGCCTGTTTTATTTTGTTTTAAGTATCTCTTCTTGCGTTTGCTTTATTTAAGGCGAAGAAGTTTGATTCTATTAAATGCTATTAAGCTTTATTAAATTCTATTAAATCAAAGAGTAAAGATATTAAAGAGCCAGAAATGATTTCAGGAAGTCCTATGGTGTAATATTTTTGCTTAATTTAATTTGAGCCTTAATAAAAATCAAAATGAAAAAAATCACCATGCTTGTTCTTGTTTCTCTTCTCTCGTCCCTAATGGTTTCTGGCTGCTCGCTTAGCGAGTTGGAAGACGAAGCAGGGGGTGAAGAAATTGATCAAGCTACCGATGAAGAGATCGAGGCACTCGAACAAAAGATCCAAGAGCTTGAATCGGAAATCGAAGAACAAGAGAAGGCAGAAGAGAAAGAAGTAATTTCAGAAGAGCCGACAATTTACTCGTTCATTGCCGTGAATAGCCCGTACGATGGCGAATCATTCTTTATGACTGATCCGATCGAGTTTTATGGAACTATTTCTGAAGATGCGACGAAGATTGTTGTGACAGCTTACTATAAGGAGATGTCATTTTCAGAGGAGCAAGGTCTTTTCGAACAAGACATGGTGGATGTTTATACTCTCCAAGGTTTTGAAGACGGAGATACTGAATTTGTTTATCGTGCCAGTATGTCATGGGACAATCTAGGTCACGGAGAGAATACATATGTTTTCACGGGTTATTTCGAAGATGGGTCGCAACTTTCTGACAGTCTTACTATCACTAACGAAGTTGATGGCTTGGGTAAGCCTGTGATTTATCTTTACCCGGAGGAGACTACTTCAATACGCGTGAATGTTGAGCCTAATATGGGCTTTATTTATTCGGATCCCGAAATCGGAGACGGATGGGAGGTTGTCGCACGTCCTAACGGACTTCTTTATGACATAGGCAGCAAATCTTTTTATCCTTATTTGTACTGGGAAGGATATTCGACTAAATTCGCGGAGTACGAGGAGGGATTTGTTGTCGAAGAAGGTTCACTGAAGAACTTCTTTAAGGAGAAGCTTGCAATTTTGGGGCTTAATCAAAATGAGATTTCGGATTTCTTGGATTTCTGGGGGCCTCGGCTTGAAAATTCTCCTTACTATTTGATTACATTCATAGACCAAGAAGAGCTTGATAATCTCGCACCGCTTACTATTGAACCAAGTCCTGACACCGTTATAAGAGTCTTCTTCGATTATGAGCTGCTATCTGAGCCTATTAAGATTCAGGAGCAAGAGCTTGAGCCTGGAGTCCGCGAAGGATTTACAGTGATTGAGTGGGGCGGATCATTGTTTTAGTGTGAACAGGCCCTAGAATAGATGCCTGAGTGAGTCCTAAAGTAGGCAGCTCTATAGACCTATCTTCTTAAGCCATATGCCGGTATATGACTCTTTTATCTTGGATACTTCTTCCGGGGTGCCTTGTGCGATGATTAAGCCTCCTTTGTCTCCGCCTTCCGGGCCTAAGTCGATTATATAGTCGACAGATTTGATTACGTCCAGATTATGCTCGATTGTGAGTACGGTATTCCCTTTGTCTACGAGTTTCTGCAAAACTTCCAAGAGCTTCTTCACGTCATCAAAATGCAAACCTGTCGTAGGTTCGTCTAGAACATATAGAGTTTTTCCTGTTGAACGCTTACACAGCTCCGTAGCAAGCTTGATCCTTTGCGCTTCACCTCCCGATAGAGTTGTCGCCGACTGCCCGAGATGTATGTAACCAAGTCCCACTTCGGACAGCGTTTTGAGCTTATTCTTTACTGCAGGTATGGACTTGAAAAAATCCGATGCTTCGTCAACAGTCATGTCCAGTACGTCCGCGATGTTTTTACCTCTATAAGTTATCTCAAGTGCTTCCGCGTTATACCTACGCCCCTTGCAAACCTCGCAAGGTACGTACACATCAGGCAGGAAATGCATTTCGATCTTCTTAATACCATCGCCCTGACACGCTTCGCAACGTCCACCCTTCACGTTGAAACTAAATCTTCCCGGCTTGTAGCCACGCAATTTCGCATCCGGAGTTGATGCGAATAGCTCTCTCACATCCGTAAATACGCCGGTATATGTTGCAGGGTTTGAACGAGGAGTTCGCCCGATTGGCGACTGATCTATATTAATAAGCTTGTCCAAATGCTCTATACCTCGGAGTTCTCTGTGAGCACCTGCAAATGCCTTTGACCTGTTTACTACTGCGGAAACTTTTTTGACCAAGATGTCGTTAATCAATGTGGATTTCCCCGACCCTGAGACCCCGGATATGCCTATGAATGTTCCAAGAGGTAGAGAGATGTCTATATCTTTAAGATTGTGTTCGCATGCCCCGATCACTTCGAGTTTTTTCCCGTTTCCTTTACGTCGTTTTTTCGGGATTGATATTTCCTTCTTGCCGGACAGATATCCTCCGGTAATCGAATTCTTATCTTTTAAAATCTCGGCAGGAGTTCCTGCGAAAACCACTTCGCCTCCATGTTTGCCGGCCCCCGGACCTATGTCGAGTATATAGTCTGCGGCCAACATAGTATCGATATCATGCTCAACTACAATTACGGTATTTCCAAGATCCCTAAGAGAATGAAGCGTTTTGATGAGTTTCTCGTTGTCGTTCTGATGAAGCCCTATCGATGGCTCATCCAGCACGTACAAAACTCCAACAAGATGAGATCCAATCTGAGTAGCCAACCTGATTCGCTGAGCTTCGCCTCCGGAAAGAGTATTTGCCGCTCTGTTAAGGGTGAGATATGAAATCCCTACATTGTTGAGGAACTTGAGTCTGCTTTCCACCTCTTTTGCTATCGGCTCCGCTATGATCCGCTCTCCGGATGTAAGTGCCAGATTCGCAAAAAATTCCCTTGCCGCAGCTATAGACAGCTCTGTCACGTCTATTATCGATTTATCCGCTACTGTAACCGCCAACATTTCCGGCTTCAGCCTCTTCCCATTACACTCCGGACATTTGAGTATCCTCATGTAGTCTTCGATTTTTTTGCGGACATAATCCGAATCCGTATCCATGTATCTTCTTTCCAAATTCGGCAGCACTCCCTCAAATTTGGTCTGATACTCGCCTTTGAACGTTCCCGATCCGTTGTCAGCCCCCATCTGTACCGCGTATTTCTCATCACCGGTACCATAGAGCACCTTGTTTAAATCCCCTTCATCCATCTCTTCCACCGGAATGTCTATTGAGAACCTGTGTTTTCGCGCTACAGCTTCCAGTATCCTGTTGTACCAAGTCAAATGAGACGTTGTTGCCGACCATGGCATGATCGCCCCTTCACTTATCGACAGCTTCCTGTTTGGAATAACCAAGTCAGGATCCACTTCCAGCTTGGTGCCAAGACCATGACATGCTTCGCATGCTCCATGAGGACTGTTAAAAGAGAAATTGCGCGGCTCGATTTCCGGCAAATTAACATTGCAGTCAGCACATGCAAATCTCTCGGAAAACATCTGCCTCTCCCCCGTTTCGTGATCTTGAATTATCATCGCACTATCCCCGTGCTTAAGGGCTATCTCTATAGAGTCTGCCAAGCGAGTCCTGTTTGGATTCGGCAGGTCCAGCTCTTGCCCTGATGAAAGTTTTTGCACTTTTTTCTTCAAATCTTTTACAACAAACCTATCAACTACTATGTCGACTGAGTGCTTCTTCTTCTCGTTGATTTCCGGCACTTCCAAAATACTGTACATCTCACCATCAAGAACGATGCGTACAAATCCTTCTTTTTTGATGTTTTCAAAAACCTTTTCGTGGCGTCCTTTCCTATCCGCCACTACCGGTGCCAAAAGCAATATGCGCCTACCCTCCTCCATTGCCGCAACGTGCTCAACTATCTGGCTTGCCGTTTGCTTGGTTATAACTTTGCCGCACTCCGGACAATGAGGACGACCTATTTTCGCGTATAAAAGTCTCAAGAAATCGTATATTTCCGTCACTGTACCAACCGTTGACCTTGGGTTCCTTGTTGCCGTCTTCTGATCTATCGATATAGCCGGAGAGAGGCCTTCTATCGACTCGACTTCCGGCTTCTCCATCAGTTGCAAAAATTGACGGGCGTAAGTTGACAAGCTTTCCACATAACGTCTCTGCCCTTCCGCATAGATCGTGTCGAATGCCAAAGACGACTTCCCTGAGCCTGAGAGCCCCGTGATAACGGTCATTTTATCCCTTGGGATGTCGACATCTATACTCTTAAGGTTATGTATTCGCGCTTTTTTGATTCTTATGTAATCTTTCTTGGACATCGGGATTGATTAGTGAGTAGTCAGTAGCTTGTAGTAAGTAGTTGTTGGTAGTTGATTTTTGTATACGACAAAAAATCTGGAGTTAGCTTATGGATGCTAACATGGGCAAATTGGTTTGGCAATCTCAATTTAGGACTATCTGGTAATGCTTCTGCCGCCAATGCCGGCTAGGACTCTGGCGCCTCTCTCGTTAAATGCTCTTTGATATGCTCCTACTTCCTTGCTGTCTTGTTCCATCAACCTCCAAGGCTGCTGCATAACATCTACTACATAGTGTTTACCTCCGAGCTCTACGACATTCCAGATATGCCATCCACCATCTGCTCCTCCTTGCTTGCCTCGTACGAGCCTGGATCTTATTCCGAGTCGATCTGCGAAATATTTAAAAGCCAATGCTCTGTGTCGACACACTCCGTAGTTTAAATACCCCAACATCACTACTTCTCCTGCTGTCGGCACGTTCTGTTTTCGCAACTCTATTTCACGATCCGTCATGTCCGTAATACTGAGCCCACTTCCTTGCACCATTTGAGAACCGCCAAGTGAATTACTGACAAACATCGCCAGCATTTTGATTTTGTCTTCAACTGCAGTCGTGTTTTCTATGAATTTCCTGGCAGCATCTAGTTTGAACGCCAATCCTTGATCCTTGGTGCCGTCAACAAGAATAACCTCGCGTGGCGACCGTACCTTTAGTGCATCATTTTCGTCTATTTCGAATTCCATTCCGTGCCCTCCGTCATAAAATCCGTCCGGCATTGTTTCGTCATAATCCAGATATCCCCTCCTTAAATACTGCAGAGATCTCACTCTGCCAGCGCGTTTATCTTCTATTCTCAGCTCGTAGACCGATGTACTTGTCTGCAGTCTTACAATGCCTGATCTTGTTACCTTAACTTGTATTATATCACTTGTGGACCTTGTACTATCACTAAATGATAAAGCCAAGTCAAAATAAAATGACATAAGCAGAAGATGGTACTTTTGCCATATGGCTTTGTTGTCAAAAGCCTTAAATAGCGCTGCTATTCCTCGTTTTTGACGCCTCGCCCTATGACAAAATCGCCATTGCTCTTTATGTCATTTTATTTCAATTTGGCTCTACAGGCCTAGAGTTCATGATTACGCCACGAACTGACTCAAAAAAGACGCCGCATTTTTGCATGCGACGCCTCGATTTCGTGCCATCTAAGAGGCACCACAATAGAATCTAATTTATGCTTTTCCAAGAGTCTTATCTCCAGGCTCCCATCCTACAGGGCATAGCTCTCCGGTTTGAAAAGCTTTTACCAAACGGAGAAGCTCATCGACGTTCCTTCCAACGCCTAGATCATTGACCATATAGCTCTTCAGAATACCGTTCGGATCAATAACAAACGCAGCTCGTAAGCTGATTCCTGCATCTTCGACAAGGACATTGTAATTGCAGCTGGCTTCCTTCGTCATATCGCTTAGAAGAGGGTAATTAAGATCGCCTAGATCTCCTTTGCACCAAGCCTCGTGAGAATAAACGCTATCCACGCTTACTCCAAGAACTTGAGTGTTAAGAGCCTCGAATTCAGCGTGTCTTTTGCTGAGTTCAAGCAGTTCTGTAGGGCAAACAAAAGTGAAGTCGAGAGGGTAGAAAAAGAGAAGGACCCATTTGCCTTTGTAGTCTTCAAGAGTGTAACGCTTCTTGTCACCCTTGTAGTACCCCTCCATATCGAAAGGAGGAACAGGCTGGTTGATTTGAATTACGGGGTAACCCCCGCAACAACTTTCATCATGCATAGTATTTTCTGGTTAATTATTTATGAATAAAAAAAAATCCACTAGCTCTCCCAAACTCCATGGAGGTTACAGTAAGCAAGAGCATAAAGCTTCTCTGAATAAGTAACTCCTTCAAACACAGCAACTGGATCCGCACCTGCTCTTAGAGTAACTTTTCTAAGTGGTCTTGCGCCGTAGTCATCATACAGTTCAACCGTAGTTATTGAGTGAGCATCTTCCATTGGGTGCGTTATGGAGCCGATTTTAACGCGAACATTCTCGCCGTCAGCCTCAATGACAGGAGCATGTTTTTCCTGAGCTTCACCACCAGTGAACTCTTCGCCAAGGTGATGGACTACCTCGAATTGATTTTTGCCTACCTTGCAAACCGGACATTGATAGTCATCAGGAAGGTCGGAAAACGCCACATTTCCATTCTTGGCCGGATCGTACATCCAGGCGCAAACTTTACAACGATGCTTATGCATATTTAATTCTGTTTTTAAAAAAAATAAAATTATCTCAATTCTTGCTATTACATTTTTTACAAAGTCCGGGAATTTCAAGACAGCTCAAGTCCGGAGAAAAACCGGTTTCCTCCAGGTCTTCCGAAGCAGAAAGCTTACACTTGCAGTCAAAAATATCCACAACATACCCGCATTTTTTGCAGCACAAATGCAAGTGAGGATCAGAGTAGCCATCATATCGGGTCTTCTTATCCTTAGTATGCAGCTTAATAATAAAACCATTCTGCGACAAAAAGTCGAGATTGCGATATACGGTTGCAAAACTCACATTTGGAATACGTTTGCGAACGATTTCATAAACTTCTTCAGCGGTAGGATGAGTATGAACTTTCTGAATCTCCTCGAGAAGAATCTGCCTTTGATTAGTTAGCCTGTATTTTGTTCCTTGTAATTGTTCTTTTAGCATAGCTTATTAATAGCGATTATCAATAAGGATGTCAAAAGTTTTTTCGCTTAAAGCTCTTCTCGAGATCATCATAGCTCATTCTAATCATAGTAGGGCGGCCATGAGGGCATATTTCGCAGCGATCTATCTCGGAAAGCTGATCCAGCAAAGCCTGCTGTTCAATAATAGACAGTTTTTGGCCGAACTTCACGGCACTGTGACAAGCAGAGTAATGTATCAGATTCTCTCGCCTGTCAGATAGCGAGTTGCTCCTGTTGTCATTCCCAAGGTCGTCAATAACTCCTCGCAAAATTTCACCGGCATCATTTTTGGCAAGGTCGGCTGGAACAGCGGTGACAATGAATGTATTACCGGAGAACTCTTCTATATCAAAACCTATATCGAGAAGCGCAGACAAATTCTCACGGAGAACTTCCGCTTCCGAAGCGGAAAAATCCACAGATTGAGGAGCCAAAACAGGCTGAGAAACAATCTTGGAATTGCGCAGTGCAGTCATAAGCCTGTCATACATAACCCTCTCGTGAGCGGCATGCTGGTCAATAATAACAAGGCCTTGTTCATCTTCGGCTAGAATGTAGGAGCTTCCAATCTGGGCGGCAGCCCTAAGTGTCCCCCTCCATTCTCTGTTGTCTGTGTCTTGCTCTCTGCTATCTCCTCTCTGAAAAACGGCGAAAGTATCCAAAAGGGTTTTCTCGTAGACGTGCTCCTTGAGCCCACGCGGATCGCGCAGGTCCATAGGGACAGGCTCGGTGCCAACACTAATCTTTGGCATTAAGACATGTTTATCAAGAGCGGCGGAAACACATTTGTAGATAGTTCTATACGCGTCGTTTTGATTAAGAAATCTTACCTCTAATTTCCTCGGATGCACGTTTACATCAACATCTTCAGGTCTCACATTAAGAATAATAAGGAACCACGGATGCTTCCCATGCATCAGCATGGAATGAAAAGCTTCTCGAACCGCATGAGCCAGTAGATGATTCTGAATGACGCGGCCGTTTAGTATCAAAAACTGACCATTACGATTGGATTTGGAGAGAGTAGGCTTGCCGACGAATCCACTAACTCCGAAGCCAACGTCTCCGTAATAAACAGGGACCAAATTATTGGCAACCTCGTTTCCTAATATATTGGCAATACGGTCCTCGAGTACGGAAGGGGCCACGTCGAAGGCAACTTTGCCATCGCTCACAAGCCTAAAAGATACTTCGGGGTGAGCCAACGCGAACTCCGAAGTAAGTTCAACGATTTTCTTGTGTTCCGACGTAGCGGACTTCATATATTTCCTCCTGGCCGGGGTATTATAAAAAAGATTAAATACAGAGATTTTGGTGCCCTCGGGACACCCGCATTCAGACTCTTCGGTTACGCGGCCGTCTTCTATTTTCAAAAACACACCGGATATTTCGTCTCTCATCTTTGTTTCCATCTCGCATTTGGCGACAGAGGCAATAGAAGCCAAAGCTTCTCCCCGAAAACCAAGACTTGAAATCGAGGATAAGTGTTCTGGCAAAGATATTTTGCTTGTAGCATGTCTTTGCCATGCCATTCTGGCATCTTCCGCAGACATACCACCCCCGTTGTCAGCAACGATTATAGCCTCCAGCCCACCTGACACTATCTCAACAACAACTTCATTTGCCGATGCATCAAGAGCATTTTCAACAAGTTCTTTGACGACTGAGGACGGTCTTTCGACCACTTCTCCTGCCGCAATTTGGTTGATAAGCGATGGCGATAAAGCTTTGATACTAGCCATGGGAATTGAATTACTTGCATGAGTATTATCTACCTCCTTAGTAAGAAAAGAGCACCCTAATTAGGATTGACAAAACGGCCACATCAGGTAAAATGCCAACTCAAAGTGCTAAAATACCCAAGTCTCAAAAGCAGACTACTCACTACCGACTACAAACTACTACCTACTACTAACTACCCCTCTTGTGTCACAAGCCAACGAAGAAGCGCGAAAAGCAAGGCACGACAAGTTCTACTCGATATACTCGGCAAAACCTACGGTAGGCAGAATCAAAGATAGGTTATCCAAGGTGCGCAGGTATTTAAGTGCGTATTCGCCAATGAGCGAAGCATCAACGGCTTTTGTTCAACCGACATCCGGGATGCACACTCCTCAAAGATTTGCCAAGAATATGGTGATGTTAACGCTAGCATTCTTCTTGATGACATCGTTCGATATCGGAAGGGCGGCTATAGATGCAGGAGAGGGATGGCAGGTGCAGTTTGAGGGAGATGCACTGGCGCTGAATTCAGATACAAATATATTGGCGGATCAGGAGGGATACTTGATGAAAGCGATGCCAATGTCGGGAGAAGCTACTTATCAAGGAAACAGAACCGAGGACGTTATGTATACGGTGCAAAGCGGAGACACGATGTCGGGTATCGCATATAGATTTGGTTTGGACCAAACATCTATTATGGCTGCCAACGACATGACCAACGCAAACAAGCTGAGCACGGGGGACATAACAATCCCGCCAAAAGATGGTGCTTACATAGAAGTAGACGACGGAGATACGCTCGAGTCGCTTGTGGAGAACTGGGGTGGTGACTTGGAAGCCACGAAAGAGTTTAATGAAATAGGAGCTGATAACGTAATCCAAGAAGGCGATACTATCTTCATCATTGGCGCCGAAGTTGCCGAAAAATACATAGCATCGATCAAGCCGGTTTATACCGCGTCATCGTCGGCATCATCATCATCATCATATACTTACTACGATGCAACGGACGTTGGTACGTCATATCTGAACGTTGATGTGGATACAACTTATGCATCTGCAGACTTCGTATATCCTACAGTCGGAACTTTGACGCAAGGGTATTACTCAGGTCACTATGCTTACGATGTTGCGGACAGATCTCAGCCGGCAATAGTTGCGGTTTCCGATGGAATCGTGACGACCGCATCTTACGGTTGGAATGGCGGATATGGCAATTACATAATCATAGATCACCAGAATGGATACAAGACGCTGTATGCTCATAACGAAGAGATATACGTGTCGGTTGGCGATTACGTGACTATGGGTCAAACAATCTCCAAGATGGGTAATTCGGGACGTGTTTACGGAGTCACAGGCATCCATCTGCATTTCGAGATAAGTTACAACGGATACAAATTCCCTGCTTGTGACGTAGGGATCTGTTACTAAAGGAACCTCTTCGAGGTATTTGCAGCCAAATTGGGAGAATTGCAGTAGGAAAACCTCTTCCCAAGAAGAGTGATTTGGACTAATATACGCGTCGGTCTAACCCCTTTTGCCTCCAATGTGGCGTCAAATCCTACATCTTCCGCGCAATTTCGCTGTGGCTTTGATAAGTCTTTATCAGGCTATTTTGTCGCCGGATCATGGACCTCTGAAACATGTTTTCAAAGGAGGATTCTGTAGGTACAGGCCAAGTTGTTCGGACTACTCCAAGATGTCTATCAAGAGATACGGACTCTTTAAGGGCGGCATAAAAGGCGCTTGGCGCATCTTGCGCTGCAACCCATGGAGCAAAGGCGGCCTCGACCTACCCTAAATTATAGTTTACAAGCCTGCAACACTTATTTCGCGCGAAGCGCTCCATCACTACACCCTAAATGCTACACCCTAACCCCTATCATCACATGAATCCCGAAAGTACCGAAGGAATACTACCGATAAGAAGAGCTCTGATCAGCGTTTCGGACAAGGCGGGCTTGATAGATTTGGCCAAAACTCTCAAGGAGCATGGAGCGGAAATTCTTTCTACGGGAGGAACGGCAAAAACTTTGCGAGAAGCCGGAATAGAAGTCACGGAGGTATCAAGTTACACGGGATCGCCGGAGATAATGGAAGGCAGGGTAAAGACATTGCACCCGAAGATTCATGGAGGACTGCTTGCGGTACGAGACTGCGAGGAACATATGAGGCAAGCGGAGGAGAACGGGATCAAAATGATAGATATGGTTGTCATCAACCTTTACCCTTTTAAGAAGACGATAGAGCGCGAAGGCGTAACGGAAGAGGAAGCTATAGAACAAATTGATATCGGAGGACCATCAATGCTACGTAGCGCGGCGAAAAATTTTAAATATGTAGCGGCGGTAACGGCGATAAAGGACTACAGAATGATAATGGACTCGATAAATGTACATGGAGGACTCTCGTTCGATATGCGCAGATCACTTGCGGTGAAAGTATTCGAAAAAACGGCGAATTACGACAACAAAATCGCGGAATATCTGAAAAATCGCGGAGGAGAAGTTGAACTTCTTGATTTGCATTACGAAAAAGTCCAGAGCCTTCGTTATGGAGAGAACCCTCATCAAAAAGCGGCATTTTTCCGAGATCCGAACAATCATTACCCTAATGTGACTAACGCGCATCAGCTTCAAGGCAAGGAGCTGTCATTCAACAACATCGTAGATGCCGATGGAGCCCTGGAGCTTGTAAAAGATTTCGAGCGTCCGACGGCAGCTGTCATCAAGCACACGAACCCTTGCGGAGTTGCAAGTGCCGACACAATTACTACGGCATTAATCCATGCGCACGAGGTAGACCCTATGTCGGCATTTGGATGCGTTATCGCAATGAATCGCACGTGTACCGAGGCTATCGCAAAGTACATAAAAGACAACAAACTTTTCGTAGAACTTATAGTGGCACCTTCTTTCGAAAAGGGTGCGTTACAGATTTTCTCCAAGAGAACGAACCTTAGGATTATCGAAACGGGAGAACTGAGGATTAATCCGGTAGAGCGCGATATCAAGACTGTATCGGGAGGCATCCTGGTCCAGAATGCAGATCAGAAAATCATCACAAAAGACGACCTCAAAACGGTAACGAAAAAAGCGCCAACGGAAGAAGAGATACGCGCCATGCTTTTTGCGCGGAATGTGGTCAAACACGTAAAATCAAACTCAGTCGTCTTCGCAAAACTTATGAAAGACGAAGAGACGGGAGAAACATTGGAGATCACAACAGGGATCGGCGCAGGCCAAATGTCTCGTGTCGACGCGGTACACATAGCAACTTACAAAGGCGGAGAGAGAATCCAAGGCTCGGTAATGGCATCGGACGCCTTCTTCCCATTTGCTGACGGGGTGGAAGAGGCAAGCAAAGCGGGCGTAACGGCGGTAATTCAGCCTGGAGGATCTGTCCGTGATGACGAGGTATTCGCAAGAGCGGACGAACTGGGTATATCAATGGTGACTACAGGCGTAAGGTCTTTTAAACACTAAAAAAAACAAACAAATGACGCTTCTCCAAGCGATATTCCTAGGGGTACTTCAAGGAATTACAGAATTCCTGCCAATCTCATCGTCAGGGCATCTCGTTCTGGCCGAAACAATTCTGAATCTGAAGGCAGAAACACTCAAAAGCTTTGATGTGGCATTACACGTCGGATCGCTACTGGCGATTTTGATATACTTCCGCGGAATAATTCTGGAAATACTCACAAAGAAGCGCAATTACATACTATATCTGGTGATAGGCACACTGCCCGCTGTGATAGTGGGCCTGACTTTAGAGGACTATATAGACCAAGTTTTCCGCAGTATGTTAGCCGTGGGAATAGTGATGATTATAACCGGATTTTATTTTTTGATAGCGGAAAAAATTCACAAAAATCTGCAAAACAAGGATCAAAAGATAACAATCAAAAAAGCCATCTTGATAGGCGTTGCTCAAATGTTTGCATTGGTGCCGGGGATATCACGCTCCGGATCAACGATAGCTACAGGCGTAATTACGGGTATGGAAAGGACGAAATCGGCAGAATTCTCATTCTTGCTCGGGTCTATAGCGATTTCCGGTGCCGGCCTTCTTACGGCACTCAAAATAGAGTCGCTTGATATCAGTATTCAGCCACTTATGGCGGGATTTATTGCGGCGGCGATTACAAGCTATTTTTCGGTCAAATTCCTGATGCACTTTTTCAAAAAAAACACACTCAAACCTTTTGCGTACTACTTGTTCGCCATAGGCATTCTTGCAATAGTGGTCTGGTTTGACGTACAATCCGTGACGCTCTAACAATTAACCAAAGCAAGCATGGGCCCAGCACTAATATTACTGATTGTGGTCGGAGTAGTCTTTTTGGCTTATGTCATAGGCATTTACAACGGACTTATCAAAAAACGCGTAAGATGCGAAGAAGGATGGTCCGACATAGATGTGCAACTTAAGAGAAGATACAACCTCATTCCAAATCTTGTGGAGTCGGTAAAAGGTTATGCAAAACATGAAAAGGACACTTTTGAGAACGTAACAAAAGCGCGCACAGCGGCAATGAGCAATAACGGTACTCCGGGAGAACAAGCTCAGACCGAGAATATGCTTGCAGGTGCACTCAAATCACTCTTCGCGGTAGCCGAAAACTATCCTAAACTGCAGGCAAATCAGAACTTCTTGGACCTTCAACAGCAACTTGCTGACACGGAAGACAAAATTCAAGCTTCACGGCGTTTTTATAACGGTACTGTTCGTGATTTCAATACTGCAACACAAGTTTTCCCTAAAAACATCATAGCTGGCATGTTCAACTTCCAGAAGAGAGAGTTCTTCGAGATCGAAGACGAAGAGCAGCGTAAGAACGT
>Ga0210058_1002785_pt1 | contig 14049 bp, 19 predicted proteins | sample CryGeymeta201511_FD_183979 | JGI IMG/M metagenome (GOLD analysis project Ga0210058, IMG submission 183979) | Groundwater microbial communities from Crystal Geyser aquifers in Utah, USA - Crystal Geyser metaG 2015-11 (SPAdes) (version 2) | ecosystem: Environmental > Aquatic > Deep subsurface >...
CTAAATCAACCCCCTGCCCTGCTCCAAACCAAGTTTCACCCAAACCTGCCAAAGCGGTGTCGTTTTCTAAGATTACCGTTGTTTTGAATTTTTTTGCTAATTTTTCTACTAGGTTAAAACCTACCCAGGAAGTTAAAATAGCGTCATGACTTAAGGCACATTTTTCTTCATCTAAGACTCCTCTAATGCCTCCGACAATACCTGAAAGTGACTTATTTTGGGTGAATTGTTGGACAAAATCAGAAATTTTATTCAGCATTTGAGCTGGATTATTAAATGTTTTAAAGGTATCTACCTTAGTAAAGGTTTTAAAGTCATTTGTTAATGCCAGTCTAGATTTAGTACCACCAATGTCAAAGAGTAGAAAACTCATAAGAATAATTAAAACTGATTAACTTTTGTACAATCAACATTCTTTAGAATATATTTAACTGCCTCATCTACCGAGTCAAAAACCTTGAAAAGATCAAGATCTTCTTTGTTGATGACTTTATGTTTTTTCAGCAAATCTTTTTCAAACCAAGCAATCAATGGGTTCCAGTATTCACTACCAATTAAAACGATCGGCAGGGGGTCAATCTTTTTGGTTTGAATTAAAGTAACAATTTCAAAAAATTCATCTAGTGTTCCAAAGCCACCCGGAAAATAAATATAAACTTCAGAAGCAAAAGTGAGCATTACTTTACGAGCAAAGAAAAAATTAAAATTAAGCGATTCAGTAGTGTACGGATTTAATTTTTGTTCAAACGGTAATTCAATATTAAGACCGATAGATTTTCCTCCAACCTTAAAAGCACCGACATTGGAAGCTTCCATAATACCTGGACCACCACCAGAAATAATCGAAAATCCTTTTTTGGCGAGTTTAGTGGCTAGTTCTTCGGCCATTTTATAATATTTCTCACCAGGAGTAGTGCGGGCACTTCCCCAAAAGGTAGCTGAAAGTCCTTGATTGCGTAGCAATTCAAAACCACTGACAAACTCGGCCATGATACGAAAAACGCGCCATGATTGAATTGCATCCCCATCGGTACCATTTGGATCAAGTAGGTCACTCACAATCCGACATTGGGCTTCATTTTCTGATGTTTTCTTGGTTATCTTCTTTTTTTTACTTAAAAAATTTCTAATCATATAAATATAATTGTATCACCTTAGTTTAACCAAGGAATTGAATATAAGGAAAATTCGGGGAGAAGTGGCTTGCCATACAGTAGACGACTAATCACTTCAGCATGAGAAAGAGCTCCAGTAAGAGCATTGTGAGGTTTCGGCTCTACCGGAATACCACAGTAATTAAGAATGGCGTCTAAATCTAAGGCACTATGTTTGTGTTGTGGATCAATTGGTGGTACTAAACCACTTTTTATCATATGCATATAACACAATGAATGAGTATCAATAGTCCGATAAGCTAAAGTCCAATTAAGACCTGCCCTGGCTACCGCCGCTTTCAACATATCACGATCAAACGAAACATTTTGCCCTGCCAACGTTCTATCAGAAAGTTGTTCTGACCACTCCAGTAATTGGATAACCAGTTCAGACTCTGATATTTTTTGATTATCAGTAATTTGTTCCCTAGTAAATCCATTTACTACTAAGGCCTCGTCCATGACATGAGCTCCTTCCCAAATATGACACTCACCATAAAATCTTCTCTCTGGTATCTCTAAATCAATTGCTCCCACAGAAACAATGGAATGTTTCTCATAATTTGTACCAGATGCCTCAATATCAAGAATAAGCATAATACTATATTAACATACAAGCGAACCCCAAAGGGGGTTATTTTAGAATAAGTAAAAACCAAGCAACAAATTATAAGATACAATATCATTATGACAGTGCAAATAGAAAAATCATGGCAGAAAATTTTAGCTACTGAATTTACAGAAGATTATTTTTTGCAATTGACAAAAAAGGTACGCTCAGATTATTTGAATAAAATTATCTATCCTCCACCCAAACTTATTTTTAACGCTTTTGCCCAGTGTAGTTTTGCTATGGTTAAAGTCGTCATTATCGGTCAAGATCCCTACCATGGTCCAAATCAAGCTATGGGGTTATCATTTTCTGTGTCGGATGAAGTGCCTATTCCTCCATCACTTTTAAATATTTTTAAGGAAATTAAAAATGATTTAAATATTACCATACCAAATAACGGAAATTTGGAACGATGGGCAAAACAAGGCGTTCTACTATTAAATGCTACTTTGACGGTAGAAAAAGGTTTAGCTGGCTCACACCAAAATTATGGCTGGAATAAATTTACCGATGCGGTTATTAAAAATATTTCCGATAAAAAAGAACACATCGTTTTTTTACTTTGGGGTGCCTTTGCTCAATCAAAACAAATTCTGATAGATAAGAACAAACATCTGATTCTAACAGCTCCTCACCCTTCCCCACTCTCGGCTCATCGAGGTTTCCTAGGTTGTAAGCATTTTAGTCAAACAAATGAATATTTAAAATCTCACGAAATAAAACCAATTATTTGGTAATTTGAGTGCTTCTTTTACTCTCTTCATAGGCCGCGGCAAAAGAGGCTCCATAAAATATTATTCCAGTGGAAATGTAAATCCAAACTAATAAAACAATAATTAGTCCGGCTGTCCCAAATAGACCAGGAATTGGCGCAGTCGCAGTGTGTAAAGCCACTAGCTCTTTGGTAAAAATAATCAAACTACTGGCAACTACAGCTCCATAAAAACGAGCTCTGAATGATGGCGGGCGTAGAGTTAAAATTCCATAACTAAGAGTAAAAAGAATTAAAGTAGATCCAAATAAAATAACTGGGCGAACATATTCAAGAAAATCAATAAATTGGATGCGATACAGGAATACAAACATCTGATCAATTAGAATAAGACCAATTAAATAACATTGTAGAAAAACAAAAAATAAAAAAGACCGACCAGATCGCCTAAAGAATTTTTTCCAGCCATTAGATTCAATTTGCCAGATTTTATTAAGTCCAGAGACCAAACTATTAAAAGTGACCACCACCATTGATGAGAAGAATATTGTTGCTAAAAATGGTAGATAATAACTGGTGGTTAAATTGTCAAAATTTTTCACTGATACGAAAATTAAATCTGTTAGTTCTGGATCAAGAGAATTTCCCCACCGTAATAATAATATACCAACTTGATTACCGCCAATAAAAAAACCAACTATTGTGATGCTTAATAAAAGTAAGGGAGTAATAGCAAATGGAACAAAGTAAGCTAGGGCTGCTGCGTGTATGTCTGCTTCACGTAATAACCAAATCGCAGCTGCTCTGTATAATAAACGAAATATTTTCATATTGCTCAATTATACGTTACAATCCCGGACAATTAGAAGCGGAAGTATACCCAGCTGCTTCTGCTTCCTCGGCTGAATTAAAATATATTTTATTTTCTTTTTTTATTTGTTTTGCTCCCGGACAAGTTACAAGATGATATTTAGTACCAGATTTTGAAGCCACATACTGAAACGATTGGTCAGATTGGGTATTAGTGATTACATTTGTAACCTGTGATGATCTAGTATTTTTTTCTACTCCCATTGGGGTTGAGATAATCGGTGTTTTCTGACCAGAGAAATTGACCGAGTTAGCTGATAACGACACCTTCGGAATCGCGGTTGTTTTAATGCTAGTTACTGATAATTGACCAAGAAGAAAAGAAGCCAGACCAACCATGACTAACAATATAGTCATAAAAATAGCGTCATCAATAACAAAAAGCTTGAATTTTTCAAACATATCTTGTATACTCCACGGATTAAGATTTACGTAAATTATTATAACTTATGTCAACAAAAAAGTCTGGTGGCTCAGCTAAAAACCTGAAAGATTCGCAACCCCAGTATTTAGGAATTAAAAAAACTGACGGTCAAACAGTTAAAGTTGGACAGATTATCCTCCGTCAACGCGGTACTAAAGTGGAACCGGGTAAAAATGTTAAAATTGCTAAGGATCACACTATTTTTGCTATGAGTGAAGGAACGGTGTCATTTCGGGAAATGCGCAAGACTAGTTTTGCTGGTCAAACTATAAAAAAGAAAGCGGTTGATGTTGTGATTGCTTAACCACAAGAAAACATAACCAAAAAACTTAGGGGTTAAACCCCTAAGTTTTTTGGTTATGTTTTCTAGGATTTAAGAACTAAAATTGTTTACAAAGATGTCGGGGTAACTTCAGCTGAATCGTTGATCTGTCCAGAAATTATTGTAGCTGAATTAATAACTATGTCCTTGAGTGGTAAGTCTCTTTGATTGGTTGGCTCCTTTCCAATGGTGTCAACAATGTCCATGCCTTTTATTACTCGCCCGAAAACCGGATGGGCTGATGTTAGTGGCTGTTTATCAAAATCAAGATTTACGTTATCAGTCAGATTGATAAAAAACTGACTACCGCCTGAATTTGGTCCACTGTTGGCCATCGCTATGGTACCGCGTACATTTGTCAATAAATCGCTCTTGATGTGTTCATCGGCGATGCTGTAACCAGGACCACCAGTACCATAAGTAAGAGCATTAGGGGTTTTAGTATTTGGATCTCCACCCTGAATCATAAATCCATTAATCACACGATGAAACTTAATTCCGTTGTAGAATCCTTCATTCACTAATTTTTCAAAGTTTCCAGCCGTAATTGGCATAGTGTCTTTAAAAAGTTCTATTTCAATAACTCCATCGGTAGTTTCTAAAACGGCAATAGGGTTCATATTATTTGATATTTCTGGCTTATAAATCTTTTGCTCTTTCGGCGTGAGCGGTGCGGTTATCTTATTTTTGTTAGTAGTAGAATTAGAAGTAGCTGAACTTCCTGTTCCAGACCAATAAGCCAGTCCAGACACCAAGATTACACAAACTACTAATAAAATTATTATGCTACGATAGTTTGCCATAGAAATAAGTTGATTATTTTTTAACTACCTCTAATTTTACCTGTTCGGTCATATCAGCTAATTGAAGATTGATTTCATAAAGACCCAGGGCTTTGATTGGTTCAACTAACTTTATTAAATCCGCATTGATGGGGTGACCAGCTTCAGCTAAAGCTTTAGCAATATCTACTTCCTTAATTGCCTTGAATAAATGTTGTTGTTCATTTGCTTCCACTGCTAGAGTAATCGTAATATCCTTGAGGGCAACACAAGTAGCCAAAAATTCCTCTAACTGACTAGAAGAATCAATTGCCTGCTTATCTTTTCTCGCCATAATTTTTTTCACATTCTCTGGCGTGCCTGCCTCCGCCAAACCTTGTGGAATGAGTTTATTTAAGGCAAATCCATCGGCTACCTGCAAAATCTCAAATCTTTTTCCTAGTTTAGCTACATCGCGCAACAGAATAACTTTCATAATCTATAAATCTGAAATTAACTAATATGTTTTCTATCATAACAAATCTATCAAGTTGAGCCAAGTGAATAATTTATTTTGGTTTATTTATCAAGACCAAGACTTAAATATTGGTGGTAGAAGTGGCGGTTGGTGCTTTGTATATTCCGTGGAGAAAATCAAGGGCAGTTTGAAGTTGGGGGTCCTCATTGGCTAAACGCTGTTCAGGAGTACGAATGACTGAAATATCTGGTGCAATGCCACCATTGGAAATTGAAATGCCGTTCGGAGTAAGCCAACGAGCGATGGTAACTTTAAGAGCAGCCCCACTTTTCAGATCAACTAGTTCTTGTACTGATCCTTTACCAAAGGAATTCTGACCAATGAGGGTGGCATAATTATGCTGACTTAATGCTCCAGCTAAAATTTCTGCCGCTGAGGCCGAACCACCATCAATTAAGACCACCATCTCCTTGGGAGCAAAGTGTTTGATAGTTTTTCCATTACTACGATAAACTTGTTCATCTCTTGAATCACCAAAATTTTCGCGTAAAACTATTTCCCCAGCTGGCATAATATAGCTGGCAATTGCTACGGCACTTTGCAAGAAACCACCGGGATTACCACGCATATCCAATATCAATTTCTTGGCATGACTATTTACATATTCATGTAAGGCAGACTGCATTTTTGTTTCAGAGATTGCATTGAAACTATAGAGAGTAATGATAAAGACGCCGTCTTTTATTTCGGTTTTTACTGTTGGAATTTCTATCTTGGCTCTAACTACATCAATTTTCTTCAATTTAGTCGCTTTTTCTGACAGAATATTTAAGGTAACTATCGTCCCCTCTTCACCACGAATTAATCGCACCGCTGTATCAATCGCCATTCCTTCGGTACTAGTACCATTAATGGACACGATTATATCACCGGATTGTAGGCCAGATTTTTCGGCTGGGGTACTTGGTAAAGGTGAAATAATCGTAATCAAATTATTTCGTATACCAACTTCCATTCCTACACCACTAAAATTTCCTGAAATGTCTTCCCCAAAAAAAGCTGCCTCACTCGGTGGTAAATATGTAGTATAGGGATCATTAAAGGAATGTACTAAGCCAGAAATTGCTCCTTGCATTTTTTCTTCACTTGTCAATATAGTTGAACTTGTCGCTACGGCAAATTTTTCATTCATCAAATCCCATACCTTCCAAAATTCTGTTAAATCTGCCCTATCGGAAGTAGCAATCGTTGGTGCTCCAGAAAGAAAGGAAAATAAACTAGCTGGTTGTTGCTTAGTTTGGATAAGGGTTCCAACTTGTAAACCAGAAAAAAAGGCCGCCGCCGTTAAAATAATAGCGAGCCCAATTCCCAATAAATTTTTTGTAGTACCCGCAGCTTCTGGTAATTTTTCGTTTTGCATGTTTCCTATTATTACACATTCTATCATTAGTGCCAAAATTTTCGGTTTAATAATAGTTGTTTTGTAAAGGTATTTTCTGGTTATAAACAAGATAATTAACTATTCGGTATAAATATTTCAGATTCTCTATTTCTCTATTATTTTTTGCTTGAATTTGCTACACTAGAGAGACTATTTATGTTTTCTTTCTTTTCAAACAAAACTGTCCCACAAAAGTCTATTCCCTTAAAATTCTTTAATACTGAATCCAAAAAAATTGAAATCTTTATACCGCTAAATAGCAAGCAAATCACTATGTATTCATGTGGTCCGACGGTCTATGATTATGCCCATATTGGTAATTTAAGAGCTTTTGTGTTTGTAGATATATTGAAAAGAACTCTTTTGATGAATAACTACAAGGTTAAAAATACCATCAATTTCACTGATTTTGGTCACTTAACAGACGATGCTGACGCCGGAGAGGATAAAATAATGAAGGGACTAAGACGTGAAGGAAAACCAATAACTTTAGAAGCAATGCGGGAGTTATCTGATTTCTATATTGATGCTTTTATCAATGACATAAACGAATTACGTATCCTACCACCAACTCAATTTTCGCGAGCCAGTGATTTTATTGCTGAACAAATTCAATTAATCAAAACTCTGGAAGAAAAAGGTTACACCTATGAAACTAGCGATGGTGTTTATTTTGATGTAGAAAAATTTCCTCAATACGGTCGCTTAGGAAACATAGATATTCACCAATTAAGGGATGGAGCAAGAATAGAAACTAATTCTGAAAAACATCACCCAGCCGATTTTGCAGTCTGGAAAAAAGCCGAGTTGGGTTGGGACAGTCACTGGGGTAAAGGTTTTCCCGGTTGGCACATTGAGTGTTCAGCTATGGCGTTGGCAACCCTTGGCAAGCAAATTGATATTCATACTGGAGGAATTGAACACATCTCCGTTCATCATAACGCTGAAATAAGTCAGTGTGAGTGCGCAACGGGAAAAACTTTTGTAAAATATTGGCTTCATAATGAACACCTTAAAATTGATAATACTAAGATTTCCAAATCGTTGGGTAATACACTTACCCTAAGACACCTACGTGATGCTGGTTTTAGTGGCGATGACTATCGTTACTGGTTACTTACCTCAAACTATCGGACCTCGGTAAATTTTAGTTTTGAAGCTCTTAAAGGTGCTAAACAAGCATTGTTCAGAATAAAACGTTTCGTCTACGAAGACTGTCAAAATCATGCCACTAAATCTGACCCAGATTATATAAAAAGTTTTCTCACGGATATTAATAATGATTTGGATACTCCTAAAGCCACCACCTTATTATTTGATATTATTAAAGATAAAAATTTAACCAATGGTGTCAAATGCGCCACCATAAAGTATTTTGATAAGGTTCTTGGTATCGGCTTAGATGATAAACTAGATGACGCTTTATTTTCCTTAGGAGTCTTGTCAATAGAAGACACTCCAGCCGAAATTCAAGCATTAATAAACGAACGAGAAGCGGCGCGCATTGCTCATAATTGGGACGAATCAGACCGTTTGCGCTCTGAAATTAATATCCGTGGTTACGCCGTGGAGGACGGACCAGATGGCACCAAAATTTCCAAATCTAACTAGATTTAGGTTTGTGTTTTAAAATCAAACCGAAAAAGAGCTTTACTGTAATTGTTGCAGAATGCCCCAGGGTTCACCTTACAGGTGCTGTCTACTTGTTGGACATTTTGTTTCAATACCTCACAAAATATCTCAACAAGTCTTGCAGAAATGCTCCCAGCATTTCTTCACCCTGGGGATGAATGCAACATTGAAAAATGAGTCGCCGGAGGGCGACACCTATACAGAAAAGAACCCCCGGTTCGTCCCAGAGGGACGTTGGCGAATGCCCCGTCCCTCTGGGACGGGGTTCTTTACTAGCTTGTCCACAGATTGTACTATCACTCTCCCCCATTTTCCTTATCACGAGATAATTTTAGACATGATACAATAGCATCACTTATGGCTAACTCCGCACAAATTAGCAAACAACTTCGGACTCCGCCACACAATGTAGAAGCGGAAAAAGCTCTGTTGGGAGCAATTATTTTGAAGCCCGATGTAATGCATGATGTCTCCGTGACTGTTTTTCCAGAAAGTTTTTATGCTGACAAACATCGGATAATTTATGAAGCAATTTATCACATCTTTGTTAAGGGTGATCCGATTGATATTGTTTCCTTAACAAATAAATTAAAAACAAATGAAGCTTTGGATAGAGTCGGTGGTGTTGCCTATATTACTGAATTAATAGAAACCGTACCAGCAGCCGGTAATGCTGTTTATTATTCAGAATTAGTCCAAGGTAAGGCGGTCTTGCGAGGATTAATTAATGCGGCCGATGATATTGCAGAAATTGCCTATTCTAATCCAGAAAGCACTGATGAGGCCATGGATCAAGCAGAAAAGAAAATTTTCCAAGTTACTAACGCTCCCACTACTCAAAAATTTCGTACGATCGGAAGCTCCTTAACCGAAGCGTGGGAGAGATTTGAACATTTAAGCGCTCACCAAAACGAAAAACGAGGTGTCCAGTCAGGTTTTACCGCTCTGGATAATCTGCTTGCTGGTTTTCAAAAATCTGACCTGATAATTTTGGCTGCACGTCCTTCAATGGGAAAGACCACTTTAGCCCTTGATATTGCTCGCAATGCTGCTCTGAAATTTTCTGCTTCAGTCGGTATCTTTTCTCTAGAAATGAGTGACCAACAGTTAGTTGACCGTATGTTGGCAGCCGAGGCCGGAGTTGATTCATGGAAACTTCGTACTGGAAAACTTTCTACTGACCAAGAATACAATGCTATTCAAGAAGCCATGACAAAGCTTTCGGAAGCACAAATTCATATTGACGATCAAGCAGGTAATAATATATTAAAAATGCGTTCTTCAGCACGTCGTCTTAAAAATGAGTACGGCCTAGATTTATTAATTGTTGATTATCTTCAGCTGATGTCGCCAACCGCTACTAAAGCCAGTGATTCCATGGTGCAACAAGTGACAGAAATTTCTCGTTCGCTAAAGATTTTAGCCCGTGAACTGGATGTACCAATTATTGCCCTTTCCCAACTCTCGCGCGCCGTGGAGCAACGTGGTGGAAAGCCACGTCTCTCCGACCTTCGTGATTCTGGTTCTATTGAACAAGATGCGGATGTGGTGATGTTTATTCACCGTGAAGACAAACAAAATAAAGACCAAGAATCAGACCGTCCCAATATCGCAGAAATTTTGGTGGAAAAGCATCGTAACGGTCCAGTTGGCAATGCCGAGCTCTACTTTGATGCCAAACATGTTCGTTTTCTTAACCTAGATACTCATCATGCTGGTATAAATAATGATGATAATGACGATTTTTAGTTGCTATGTCCAATCTTGATAAACTCATTGCCCATTTTGAAAAATTTCCAGGAATTGGTAGTCGTCAAGCCAAGCGATTTGCTTTTCATATTTTAACCCTTAATCAAACTGCTGTGGCCGAAATAGCCGAATTGATTGGCAATCTTCAATCTTCGGTTATTGAGTGTGCTTCTTGTCATCGTTTTTTTGCCCAGAATTATGGACATTCCACTCTTTGCTCAATTTGTTTAGACAGTAATCGCGACCAAACAAAATTAATGGTGGTGGCTCACGACAGTGATATTCAAGCAATTGAACGTAGTAATGTGTATGATGGACTTTATTTTGTGTTAGGAGGTACGGTACCATTACTTCATAGTGAAGACTCTAAAAAATTGCGCGGTGGTGCACTAAAGGCCACTGTGGAGGCCCGTCTCAAGGCAGGCCTTTCCGAAATCATCCTCGCTTTTGCTATCAATCCCGATGGTGAAAATACCACTCGTTTTACTGAATCAATCATTTCCCCTCTTTTTATAAATTTACCCCAAACACCAAAAATCTCACAACTCGGTCGTGGACTTTCTACTGGTAGTGAACTTGAATATGCCGATCCTGAGACAATCAAGAACGCTCTAAAAAACAGAGGTTGACACGTATTATATTTATTGTTATATATTCTTGGAACTGTAAACATAGAGGATGATCCATGGACATTGAGGAACTGGAAGAAAAACTACTTTTTCGCTTCTTGCGGAGGATGTGGTTCGAAAAACATTACCAAGGACGGCAATCCGCTCTTGCCATGCGTAAGTATTTCTCAAATGTGAAAATGCGCATGGCGAGGAACACTCAGCCGAAAGACTGGGTTCGTTTCAAGAAAGAATTGCAAGCATGGCTTGAGGAAAAACGTACCAAGATGAACTGATTGGTCGGCGCCACAGGCGCCGACCAAAACTCCCCGCGGGAAGTTTTTTAATACCAACTAAAAAATTAATTAGTATTAATATAAAACTGATTTCCTAAACCTGGCGATATATCGCTAGGTTTATCTATTTATGTACAAAATTGTTTTATGACCTTTTATAACAAAACAAACCTTTCATTTAAATGAAAGGTTTGTTTTGTTAGTGCACTTTAGGTAATTGACTCAATCTTTATCTGCGAATGCTTTTGACGGTGGCCAATTTTGCGGTCGCGGTTACTTTTTGGCTGGTAACGAAGGATGGTGATCTTTGGCCCTTTCTTCATTCCCATGTAAGTAGCTTTAACTTTGGTACCAGTGTATGGAGTACCGATTTTGGCTGCACTACCATCATCAATCATCAGAACGGTATCAAATTCAATCGCATCACCCTCACTAAAATCTCCCAACATTTCTACCTCAAGAACGTCCCCGACTGATACGATATATTGTTTTCCACCAGTTTCAATAACAGCGAAAGGTGCTTGTTTTTTTGTAGTTGTAGCCATAATGACGCAGATAATACTAGAAAAGCTTGAAAATTGCAATAGTTTGCAGTAATCTTAAATTGGAAACTAGAAAAAGGGACAGGTGATGAAAAATGACTTGAACAGGTCGGAACAAATAAAGGTCCACATAAAATTGAATACCTGCCGTATTATTGACAGGTTGGCTGATCTTGCTAACACTAATTGTCAAGTTAACTACGAGGCATCGCCTCGTTACATAACTATTCCAATTTTAGTAAAAAAACCATTTGTTGCTGTAAACAGAATAAGGTTTAATGCTCTGAACAATATCCTATGTTTAATCGACAGCCAGACTGAAAAAATAAATTATTATCTGTCCTTAAGTCCAGCTGTTAAACATGATGATAAAATTGATAAAATAATTGCCAGTTATTTTTTAGAAAATAATCATTTCAAATGTTGTCTGGGCGAACACAAATATCTGAGCTCTTTGTATAGGTTATGAAAATGGGCCACGCATTGATTTGCGTGGCCTGAATAATTTTGTCACTATAATCTTTTGGATATATTTATCAAAAATACATAATTATCTTTACCGATAGCTCGGTCGCTGGCTTTATGAGAAGGAGCAATTGCAACGGACGAAACAATCCACGTCATATTTCTATGTAACACCCCCATCATTTACTCCTCTCCTACAGCTGGTTTATCTAATGCCAACACATCAAAACCAGTTCCCTCACCGGCTATCTTAACCACATCTTTATCTATCTTACCTAATTCCCGGCTGGCACTATTGAAATGATTAACAGTGGTGCCAAGTGAATTACCCAGCTTATTAAAATATTCGTTATAGGCCTGAAGATGTCGAGTTAATTTTTCCACATTTTTTTGAATTTCCTTGGCACTTTCTTCTACTTTAAAAGCGCGAAAACCATAAAGCACTGATTGTAAATAAGCTGCAAAAGTAGTCGGTGATACAATAATGACATTTTTGTCGCGATAAGCATAATCAATTAGAGAACGAGTGTTCACTTTAACCGAGCCAACCTCATTGATAAGTAGGTCGTAATAAATAGCTTCCGCTGGAATATACATAAAAGCAAAAGGCAAAGTGCCGTCTTTCGGTCTAATATATTTGGCAGTTTCGTCAATTCTTTTTTTGAGATCATTTTTGAATTCTTTTTCTAGCGCTTCGCGCTCAGTGTCAGTAGTAGCATCAACCAAACGGCGGTAGTTATCTAACGAGAACTTGGCATCAACAGGTATTAAGCCGTCCTTTGTTTCCACAACAGCATCAACTGTTTCACCGCCTGGGAATTGATACTGTATCTTGTATGAACCAGCTGGTAACATATTTTCCAACGACAACTGGAGTGATGCCTCACCCAGATTTCCTCGCTGTTTTTGATGTTTGAGAACTTTTTCCAGATTTTGTAACTGTTCCGCCACCAAAAAAACTTGTTTACTACTTTCGCTTACCGCCGAAACATTTTTTTGCACTCCCATTAACTTCTCGTTAACACTTTCCTGAATAGTACGAATTTGTTCGGATACATCCTTATTAATTTGTTGCATTAATTCCTTGCTTTCACGAAACTGCATCTGACTTCCCTGTTGCACCACCCGATTACTTTCACTCATTTGCTCACGCATAGTACGAGCTAATTCCTGAAGCTGTTGTTGCATAAGAAGCAGTGATTCGGGTGCTTGCGTGGGCTTTTCTGGTCTGAAAAAAAAGACATACAAAATTATCCCTAAAACAGCCATTAACAAGACGATAACAAATGAAATTGGTTCCATATGGTTGGTATTGTAGCACAGTAGTAGTACCAACAAATATGCTATAATAATTTTTAATTGCTTGCTGTTACTTCTTTATGAATTTAAAAAGTAATCCAAGTATAGAAATACTGTTACTATCCTATAAATAAATTTTCTAATTATGTCACTACACGAATCAATGCCAGAAGCATTAAAAAATGCTATGAAATCAAAAGACTTAATAAAATTATCTACCATACGCAGTATAATGACCGCTTGCACCAATGAACTAGTTGCCACCGGCAGAACACCACAAGACCATCTAACTGACGAACAAACTCTAGCCATCATCAAACGACTTGCTAAACAACGAAAAGAATCAATCGTGCAATATGAAGGGGCTGACAGAAATGATTTAGCAGAACCAGAAAAGGCCGAATTGGCCATACTTGAATCCTATCTCCCCTCTCTTATGACTAAAGAACAAATCCTACCAATTGCTACAACCAAAAAAATTGAACTAGGGATTGCCGACAAAACTAAGATGGGAATGCTGGTCGGAGCTGTAATGAAAGAATTAGCTGGAAAAGCCGACGGAGGTGATGTAAAAGTGGTGGTGGAAAGTTTATTTTAATATAATTTATATATGAGTGAACCAGGACTATTTGGTGAATTACCGATACAGCGTGCACAGGAAAGAGCAATGCCACTTGATTTAA
>Ga0210058_1002807_pt1 | contig 13994 bp, 14 predicted proteins | sample CryGeymeta201511_FD_183979 | JGI IMG/M metagenome (GOLD analysis project Ga0210058, IMG submission 183979) | Groundwater microbial communities from Crystal Geyser aquifers in Utah, USA - Crystal Geyser metaG 2015-11 (SPAdes) (version 2) | ecosystem: Environmental > Aquatic > Deep subsurface >...
TCTGAAGGGTCGCTTCAACATCCCCCCATGCCTTAAAGACCTTCTCCTCCTGCTGCTGCATGGTATTGTAGCCGCAGCCGCTCAGTGTCATAACCGCAGATAAGATTAATGTCAGAACAAGCGCCGCCTTTTTCATTTTGACTTTTTCCCCCTTCAAAAGGATAAAGCATATTCAAAAAACTTTTCATCTCACATATCCTATTTGTTTTGTTTTCCGATCACGTACTATAAACGATCTTGCCCCCATCGTCAAAGCAGACCTCAATATCTTGAATATCCTGTTCATTATTTCTTCTTGACAGGAACAACCAGCTTGGTGTAAGCGATTTTCTCAAAATCTACCGTTTGCATCTTTCTGCTTCAAGCCCTGTTCTCCGAGGACGAATGCCATGAAGAACGCCCTGCAAAACTTCCGCTCACTCCTATTTGTTCTGGCACTAACACCCCTGATTTCCCTGATGACACCCAATGCCGGATATTGCGATTCGGACACGGCACTGAGAAAACTTCATCCTGATCTAAGGAAGATAGCCTCCCAGGCAGGTCCCAAGGTACAGAAAGAGGGCGTCAAAACTGCAGCCTCAGTGGAACCCCTTCTTGTTCAGGTGATTGCATGGGTTGAATCAAATTCGGAGGGAAAGGCCTCTGAGATTGATTTTGCCCGCTATTTCGTTGATTCGAAGGTTTTTGGAAGACCACCTCTTAAGATAGGGGACAGGTGGCTGAAGGTTTATTTCGGAAAGACCACGCCTCAGGCATTAATAAAGATCGCATCGGTCACCCAGGTAAGCAGTCTGCTGCCTGTTGTGACTGAGAGAAACGCCTGGCCTGACAATTACCCGATCGAAGATCCAAAGGAACAGCCGAAGAAAGGTCCTGAAGACTGGGCAAAGCTGAGAGAAACAGCAAGAACCGTCTCCGCGCAAAGCGTTTCTTTCCAGGAGGCATCAGAAACACCTATGCCAAAGAGGCTCAAGTCCTGGTTTGAGACAGGCCTGGACGGTCCAAACAAGGCAAAGGCGGCCTGGGACCGAGGCTATCAGGGGGAGGGTGTCGCAGTAGGGGTCCTGGATGACGGGATTGACTTTGCCCATCCGGATCTTTTGGGAACTCACAAGATATATTCATCAACGGCTGCCCCTCAGTAAGACGGCTGGAATGGCCATCTTGAGAAGAAGACGGCTTTATTAAAATTCATCCAGGCGCAGGGACTTTGAGGTCCCTGCCCTGCCTACAAAGACGTAACCTTATATAATGGCACTCCCTATATCCGAGATGCCGGGTGAAGCACCCAAAGGGATGTCTCGGCACAGGCGGCTATTCCAACACCCTTCCGAGCTTGATCATATCAACACCAATCAAAAAGAGGATACGGCGTTTGACTTTAAGATCAAATTGTTTCAGATTGTGTCTTTCGTTGACAGCCCCTTTGGGGCCATGAATTAAGTTAGGCAGAACTCTGCCCCCAACTCTTGTCTTAACAAACATAATATTTTTATGACCGTAGATAAAAAGTTCAAGAAGAAACTGAAGCGGAAGGAAAAGAAGGCCGGGCTCAAGCGCAAAAGGAGGCGTTTTGAAAGTATCGAGCGCCTCGATGAACTCCTCGGCTTGCTGGACTTCAGACTTCAGATGCGCCGATATCAGGATGCAATATCACTGGCCTTGAGGATTCTTAAGCTGGACCCGGAGTGTAAGAAGGCATTCGACAGAGCAGTCTTATGCGCTGCCAGGCTTGGAAATAATGTAAATACCTATTCTTTATTATCCCATGGATGGGAATACGGTCTTATTGATCACAAGAGGAACCTGCTGGCGCTCGCACAGATGGCCTGTGAGGCAGGAGACACGGAGTTTTCCGCAGATGTCCTGAACGAACTTGCCAAAAATGGCATCAAATATCAAGGCAGGCTAACCAAATCCGAATTCAAATTGATTCAGCGCCTTAAGGAGACAGTATCCCGCCCGATCGGTGAGTTCCCGGCGCAGGGAGCAGATGATAAACAAGACTCCACCTCAAATAATCACCCCATTGATAACGCCCACGATCCTCAGACGCCCGGCAAGGACAACGACGAGGCAAGGAGGCCTGACCCTAATGTAACTGAGGAGGATGAAAAGCCTCTTCTCGTTCAGGTGGAGGTGGACCCACAACCTCTACTTGATGCAGTGACCCATGGCCCGGCCGCGACAAAGGAGACACTCGACATGACCCTGCTTGCCTATGAGGTTTCCTTCCAGACGACCTATGATGAATTGCTCTGCCTTCCCCTGCTGAAGGGGGTGGAGGCCTTCTGGTATCAGAGGGAAACCGCGCGCAAAGTCATGAAGGATTTCAGGGGCCGGGCGATTCTGGCAGATGAGGTGGGATTGGGAAAGACCATAGAGGCATGTCTGGTGCTCAAGGAGTACATGGTTCGCGGCCTTGTAAAGACCGCTCTCATACTCGTTCCCAGCTCCCTTGTCAATCAGTGGAAAGGAGAGCTGCTGGAAAAATTCGGGCTCTCCTTCGTTTCAACAAACGACGATCTCTTCAGGCATGACCCTGAAGCCTTCTGGGATGAGCCTTTGGTGCTTGCATCCATCCACACAGCTCGCTCAAAGCGGCACTTTGAGGCAGTCACCAGACGGTTCAACGACATTGTGGTGGTTGATGAGGCACATCACCTTAAGGAGCACACAACAGTCAACTGGAAACTGGTTAACGCGCTACAAAAGACATTCCTGCTTCTCTTGACCGCAACTCCGGTACAAAACAATCTGGAAGAACTCTATACCCTTGTGACGCTTCTTAAACCCGGGCACCTCCAGACACGAAAGGCCTTCAAGTCAAAATTCATGGCAAGGGGTAATCCTACTGATCCCATCAACAGAGAACTGCTTCGAGAAATGCTCCGGGAGGTGATGATCCGTAATACCAGGTCAGTGGCCCGGGTACAGCTTCCCCCGCGGTTTGCAAACACCATAAAGGTTACCCCCGGTTTGGATGAGGCGGCATTTTTTAGCAAGCTGGAAGTCTTTGTACGCGATGAGATGGGCCGCGCTGAAAGCGCATTAGTCAAGATGCAGCTTAGAAGACTCCTTGAGACGGCGGGCTCATCTTTTGCCGCCTGCACCGGTATTTTGAAAACCATGGCAGTGGCCGGCTACGAAAGATCAGAAAGAGCCAAGGGGCTCCTTGAGGAGATTGCCGGGTTAAAAGACAGCGCCAAGGTTGACCGTGTGCTTGATATCATTCTTGCCGGACGTGAGAAGGTGCTGGTCTTTGTAAAATACAGGGCAACACTTCATTTGCTGAACAGTGTTTTCCAGCGAAAGGGGATACGTCACGCGATCTTCCAAGGCGGCATGACCAATGAGCAGAAACTGGCGGCAGTTGAGACCTTTCGTGACAACTGCCGGGTACTTCTGACAACAGGCTCCGGGGGCGAGGGCCACAATCTGCAGTTTTGCCATAACATCATAAACTACGACCTTCCCTGGAACCCTATGGAGATAGAACAGCGTATCGGTCGCATCCATAGAATAGGTCAGAAACAACAGGTCCACATCTATAATTTTTGCAGCGAAGGGAGCATCGAGGACCGAATTTTGTATGTCCTTGACCGGAAGATCAATATGTTCGAACTGGTGATAGGAGAGATAGACATGATCCTAGGGAGGCTTCGAGGAGAAAAGGAATTTGCAGATATGGTCTTTGATCTATGGGTTCAAAACATAAACGAAGCATCCCTAGACAAGGCATTTGAAGAAATGGGCACGCGACTCAAGAGGGCCAAGGCCGCCTATGACAAGACAAAGACCCTGGATGAAAAACTATTTACTGACGATTTCGGCATGTAATTATGGACTGCAATGAACGGCTAAGGGAACTAGTCCTGCGTTTCATAAATCACCAGGGTGGAGCGGCGGAGGTAACGGAAGACGGAGCCTTAAGGGTCTTATTGCCTCCTGAAGTTGCGGAGGCAGTTGGCGTTTCAGAGGAATCCGTCTTAGGAGGAACCGAAATTCCCCTTGTCTATGGGAGCCCTGTGCTGGAGCGTATCATCCAGCAGGTTACTTCGCATGTGCCTGTGGTCTATGCTCTGATTCAGCCGCCCTATCTAAAAAAGGCGGGATTTGAGCAGATCCTTTCAAGAGACATCTCATTTCCTAATGCCCGTGTTATGATAACCGGAACGGCAGCAGCCCGAACCAGCTATATGGTGCTTACAGTCCATTACCTGGCCTTAAGCGACGAGCGCAGGGAAGGCCATATTAATATCGCGCTTCAGGAAAGGACAGGCGCGAATGTGCAAAGGCTATTGGATGCATGGTCAGGGCGTGCGCCTGTATTCCTCGATCCGGGAAAAATCCCAACACACTTTCCCCACCAAATGGATGATCCCCTAAAAACGGCTTTTGAATTGGCCAAAGCATCTTCCGAAGAGGCCTTACAAGATTTTCTGGAGAGTATGAAGCGGAGGCTGCACAGGGATATAAGAAACATCAGGGAGTACTATGCAACGATGGAAACAGAGATGAGGGAAGGGCTGAGTCATTCCTCCCTGGGCGAGGAGCAGAAGGAGGAACGAATGGCAAAGATCGCTGATCTGCCGCTTGAGGCCGGCCGCAAGATCGAGGACATTCGGCAGAAATACCAGGTTCGTATCAGGCTTCGACCCTCGGTGGCCATAAGGATTCTCATTGATGTCGTGCAAGTCATGGTAAAACTTCAGTACCGTAAGGCAAGCCGTGAGATCAACCTCTTCTGGAATCCAGTGACACAAGCCATTGACCCGCTTGCATGTGAAGGATGCGGCAAGACCATCAGTACAGCATACTGCCGGGAAGAGAAAGGACGCATCAAAGTAATGTGCCGCCTTTGCAATGGATGAGTTCACATGGAGACTACACGTTCCATCTTAACGCTGGCTGAAACTATCGTAAATAATGTGGCAAGCGAGTTAAAGACGAAACACCGGAAACGGCAAGAAAGGAGGTGAAAAACACTTAGTGTCCATCAAGCCCAACTAGGAAAATTGATTTGAAGGGTGGAAAGTTCGCAAAACCCATGACAACAGAAAGGAGTTCACTATGAGTGCAAAGAAGATTTTGATGCTGGTCGGCGACTATGTGGAAGACTACGAGGTCATGGTGCCTTTCCAGGCCCTCTTGATGGTGGGACATACTGTGCACGCGGTTTGTCCCGACAAGAAGGCAGGCGAGAAGGTTCGTACCGCTGTGCATGATTTCGAGGGAGACCAGACCTACAGCGAAAAGCCCGGACATAATTTTGCCCTGAACTCCACTTTCGCGGAGGTCAAGGCCGAAGATTACGACGCGCTGGTCATCCCAGGCGGACGCGCACCCGAATACATCCGCCTCAACAAGACAGTGCTGGAAATGGTGCGGCACTTTTCGCAGGCCAACAAGCCCATTGCAGCCATCTGCCACGGCGCACAGGTGCTGGCCGCCGCAGGCGTCCTCAAGGGCAAAAGCTGCACGGCTTATCCGGCGGTGGGTCCGGATGTAACTGGCGCAGGAGGCAGGTATGAGAATATCCCGGTGGACAAGGCCCACGTGGATGGAAAACTGGTGAGCGCCCCGGCCTGGCCAGCCCACCCGGATTGGCTAGCCAAATTCCTGCAGGTGCTTGGAACAAAAATTGAACCATAATACGAAGGTGTGAGCTGAGGCGACTTCCATGCCCAAAAGGATTTGTAGCCGTTCACGGGTTCAGAGATTCTCTGCCCTTGTCCCCAGTTTTGAACGTTGAACCAGGAACCTGTTAACCCTTTCAAGGAGTGACAGGAGCAGGGAGGTCGTCTGAAAGATCAGAAAGATGGAAACCCCTATACGGTGCGCCTTCCCCCATGGGACTCGACAAAGCGTGAGAGCACCTTGTAGGGCTGGGCCCCGACGACTCTATCACTATCTATGACAAAGGTAGGGACAGCCGTAATCCCCATCATCCGAGCAAGCTTCCAATCCTCATCCACGGCCTGTTTGTAAAGCCTTTTGGAAAGTACCAATGCGGCATCTTCTTCCGGCAGCCCCACGGAAGCGGCAAGCTCCACAACCACAGGTATCTTTGCGATATTTTTCCCGTCGGCAAAATAGGCGTGAAAGGCCGCCTTGTGAAAGAGTTCGCCCTTTCCCTTACTCTCTGCCCAAAGGCCCATTTCCTGGGCCAGCCGGGAGTTGTAGGTCTTCTTCCTTTCACCGAAAGGAAGCCCCAGCTCAGAGGCCTTCTCCCTCAGACGAGCGAGCATCTTTTCCACGTCCATGGGATATTTGGCAAAGAGTTCCTTAAGGCTAAGCCCCTCTTGCGGCGTATCGGGATGCAAGGGGAAGGCCCGCCACCTAATCACTATACTATATTCTACTTTAATGCGTTCAATACACCCGGTAATGAAGTAGCACCATGGTCAGACATAGTCGGAGAATATCTCAAGTGTTGGAAATCCAGGCTTATCATCCACCTCGTTCACCTTCCTCCTCTCTCTATTTCCGATGAGTGAATTGCCCAGGAAGCAAGAACACCTTATAACTCGCGCTCTTCAGTGACGCGCAAGGTTATCTTTAGTTACTCGCGGGTCACTGCTTCAATGAGATGCCCGGGGGCATTAAGCCCGATCAAACATGGCGCTCTCCCGAACACGGAGCGCCCGTCATTTTTAAATCAGACTTTGCCGTTCTGTTTACAACTCAGCCGTGCAATGGGCGCACTTGGTCGCCTTTATGGGTATCGTGGACAGGCAGTGAGGGCACTCTTTTGTGCTCGGCGCTGCCGCGGGGGCCTCCTGTTTTCTCTTCAGGCTGTTCATGCCCTTGATCAATAGAAAAACTGAGAAGGCCACAATTAAGAAGCTCACCACGGTATTTAAAAACGCACCGTAGCTTAGCGCTACCGCGCCTGCCTTCTTGGCCAATTCAAGAGTGGCATAGGGACCAGCCATTGCACCTTCTTTCAACGTGATGAAAAGATTTGAAAAATCAACATTTCCCAGAAGAAGACCTATAGGCGGCATGATCACGTCATCCACCAGGGACTTGACGATCGTACCGAAAGCCGCACCGATAATTATGCCCACGGCCATGTCCACAACGTTTCCCCGCATCGCGAACTCTCTAAATTCTTTCAACATAATCTACCCTCCTTCTTTTTGATGTTATATTTCCAGAACTGTGAAAACGCCCCGATGCCCCACACCTGTTAGGATTAAGTAAAGTAAATGCCATTGTGCTTCGTGTTACTGACAACCTTTTATAAAATCCTCTTTTTCAGTTTCGCACTATACATGACTTTCCCATGCTCGTCAAAAATAACCCTAATATAATGGATAGCCGGTCAACTACTTTTTCTTGGGTAATGCTTGTTATAATTTATTAGATTCGGAATTAGATGAAAAAGGAGCATGAGCTTAAAGATTCGGGGTAGGTGCGGCTTCAGCCTGCGGGGAAACATACGCCCCGCGCCTGAAGGCGCACCTACAGAACCTGATTCCTGGTCTGCATGTCCTGATCTGCGCAAAGCCATCCCCCAATGATTGAGCTGATGCAAAAATGACATGCCCACAGGGTTTTTACATCCCCATTAAGATAAGACAGGCGCATAAGACCTGAATTCCAAACCAGGACCAGTTTCTGAACTCGGTCTGGGCTCTAGGTGAAGCAGGTTCATTTCTGAGGGAAATCCTCGACCTCGTAAAGTGTAAAGCCGGAGGAGGATTTTCATTGGCGAAGGCGACAAAATATTTCTGTCATGAGCGTTTGACGCTGTTAATGCGGCGGAACCGGCACAGTTAATCTCATGCCAATAAACGAGAGATGACCTGCCTTTCACATATAGCAGTAAAAGATGCCCTCAACTAAAGAGCGTAAGCCACATTATGAAGGTGACACAGGAAAGGAGCGTGTTGACCGAGATGGCTGCTGAGGCAAGTTCCGTAGAGCCATGCATCTCGCTTCCCATCACATAGGTTATGGTAGCGGTCGGGGAGGCAAGAAGTATCAGGCCCGGAAGGAATTGGAAAGTAGATAAATCCATTATGCGGTACAGGATCAGTCCAAGGACAGGGCAGATGATAAGCTTCACCAAGCCTGAAAGAAGCGAGAGGGAAAGATACTTCCTTATTAGATCAAAGGTGAGGGATGCCCCTATCACGAGAAGCGCAAGGGGCAGGGCCATGCCGCTGATTATGGCAAGGCTTCTTTCAAAAGCGCTCGGCATTGTCAGGCCTGAAAGGGAAAAGATTATTCCGGCCAGGACGGCAACGATCACAGGATTTGCCACCACCTTGGCGGCAAAGAAAAAAAAGCCTGCATCCTTTTTTGAGGAAGGTGAAAATCCCTGAAGGCTTGCCACGGATAAGATATTTTGCAGGAGCATAAGAAATCCCCCAATGATGCTGGCCCTTGCAAGACCTTCCTTGCCGAGAAAATAATAACACACCGCAAATCCTATATAGCCTAGGTTTCCGTGGAAAGAACTCTGAAGAAATGTCCCCCTTAGTTCTTGAGGTATCCTGAGTGCGAAGACAAGTCCTAGTCCAATACCCGTCACTGCCAAAAGGGGAAGAAGGGTGCCTGCTACCAGAACCGGGCTGAAGTGCGTTAAAAACGATGAAGCGGCAATCTCCCTGAAGATCATAGCAGGAATAGCAAGGTAGTAAACAAGGCGGTTTAAGGGCCCGAGAATATGGGCAGGAAGGAACTGTTTTTTCTTGAGGAATATCCCGAGGACAATTATGGCGAATATAGGCACGATCGTATTGATAACGTTAAGCAATGCTAAAGCCTTTCCAACTTTTTAGCGCGGAGCATCTCGATAAACGTCTCAATTCTGAGCGCGGTGCGCCCATCAATCGGACCGGGTTTTTCCCCTTCCAGTGTTAGTACCGGAACAGGGAGCCTATTGCGCAGGATGATATCGTAGATCTGGCGATAACAGAAGGTCTGGGTATAATGAATCAAGCCATCCAGGGACCTTGCTTGTATGGCCTGATTGATATCCGCGATCCTTCCTTCAGCCGAATAGGGATAGGTATAGGAAATGTACTGGTCAACTATATCGCCTTCGGCAAAAGGCATGCTGAATTGTCTCTGTACTTCGTTATAAACAACCCTTGCGCCCAATGATTCTATATGCTCATAGAAGCCCGAGAAAATTGGAGGCACCCCTAGATAACCCAGGCGTACCGAGTCTTTTACAGGAGTCCTCATTCGAGCGCCGACGATAAAATCATCCAGCTCCTTTTCAAACAGATGAGGGTTTCCGCCGAAATCAGAACTTCTCACAAGAAAGAGATGATTTTCGAGTCCCGTGACCAAATCTTCCCTGTAGGTAAGTTCATCAATAATGGATAGCTTTCTTCTGACAGGCCTCAATGCCTCTCTCGCCTTTTCCGCATCCTCCCTCGTAACGGAAAGCCTCTTCTCAAACCTGTCCATCTCGAGATCAAGAGCCATCCTTTTCCTGCTTAGAGGGTAGGCAAAATTGGATACTTCCACCCCCCTGGATGAAAGTACTTCCGCCAGCGCTATGGTGTTACTGCAATCGCCGCCCGTCACCGCAAGGACGTTCTTGATTCCGAAGCCAATAACCGCCCCGTAAATCCCCTTGATCCAGGAGCAGATACCGTGTGAGAATCCATGGTCTTCCGCCAGTTCAACCAGCCCCGACGGATTGGGGGACGTAATGAAGAGGTTATTTAGATCAAGCGGTTCAAGACCGGCGGCAAGGATTATCTCAACCGGCACTGTCGCCGTAATGCCTAAGCGCATCATCTTGCACTCACGGAGTGGAATATCTCCCCTGGAAGCTCAAGGCAGGTGAGTTTGTTTCCGTAAACAGCTCCGGTGTCTATACCGACCTTGTTGGATGTAACCAGCGGCTCTCTGAACGCGGTATGGCCGAAGATGACCTTTTTCCCAAAATCAAAGTCGCTGTGTATGAAGGCCTCTCTTATCCATACCATATCTTCAAGGCTCTGGCTCTCAAGCGCAACTGCCGGTCTCAGCCCGGCGTGAACAATTATGTGGGTGCCGATGTCCAAATAAGGTTTTAGGGAATTGAAAAAGGCAATATGGGCCGGGGGAAAGAACGGATCATTTTCATCTTTTCGGTTCACGCGGTAGCTCCTTACGGTACTTCCACCTCCGTTATAGAAAAACAGTTCACGATCCCTTCCGCTAAGGTAATCAAGGAGCATGGCCTCATGATTTCCAATCAGGCATTCAACAAGCGAAGAGATTTGCCTCTGGCCCAGGATAAATTCAACCGCTCCGAAGGGGTCCTCGCCCCGGTCAATGTAGTCTCCCACATAGATAAGCCTGTCTGATGAGGGGTCCCAACCGATCTTGTCCATGAGCCTCTTGAGCATATCAAGGCATCCATGCACATCCCCTATTATGAATATCCTCTCATCCATGATCAGAGACTGAAGATGATCCTGGGTCTGTCACGTTTATCCAATCTCTTAAGCCCCGCCTTTTTCGCGGCATCAACCGCCTCCATGTATTCGGAAGCGGTAAGCCTTCGACCTATCATATCATCCCCTAAGGCCTCGCCGCAGGGGCGATACTGGTCCATGATATTAACGTAGGATTCCGGAGATATCTCAGAGGAGATGAAAGCCATTATCTCAGCCGTTCCGGCCATCGCTCCGGGCATAACCAGGTGCCTTACGATAAGGCCTTTAACGGCAATCCCCTCAGCATCCAAGACAAGCTCTCCTACCTGTCTGTGCATCTCCTTTATGGCCAGAGCGGCCGTTTCCCTGTAATCGCCCGTCTTGCAGTACTTCTCCGCCCAGCGATCCTCCCAGAACTTGAAATCAGGCATATAGATATCAAAGATACCATCAAGGATTTTGAGGGTCTCAAGGCTTTCATAGCCTCCGCAGTTATAGACCAGAGGCACGTTAAGCCCGAGGGGCACGGCCTCAAGCAGGGCCTCGATAATCTGGGGCACCACATGGGTGGGAGTTACGAAGTTTATGTTGTGGCAGCCCCTGTCCTGAAGTTCCAGCATAATGGCTGCCATCTGTGAGGGCTCGATCTCCACTCCTTCGTTAAAATGGCTTATCTCGAAGTTCTGACAAAAGCCGCACAGTAGATTGCAGGAACTGATAAATATGGTCCCTGAGCCGTATCTTCCAACAAGGGGCGTCTCCTCGCCGAAGTGGGCGTTATAGCTTGCAATCCTTGCCTTTCTTCCGGTCCGGCAGAGGCCTTTTTCATCTACGAGCCTGTTCACCCCGCACCTGCGGGGACAAAGGCGGCAGGACTCCATAAGGGCAAGAGCCTTATCCAGCCTCTGCCTCAGGATTCCATTTCTGTGAAGGTCCAGGTAGGAAGGTTGAGCCAAGACAGACAGCTCCTCTAATAAAAACTCCCCTTCCAGGCATCTAAAACCTGTCAGGGGACAGCCTGACTTCCGGCCCCTTCAGGGGTTATTCTCTGCTCTGCCCGAAGATTCTAAGGAGCATGAGAAAGAGATTTATGAAATCTAGATAAAGCGAAAGAGCGCCCAGGATAGCTCCCTTCCTCACAACGGCGGCATCCAGTCCGGCCGGTTGCGTAAGGGCCATGTTCTTCAGTTTCTGGGTATCGAATGCGGTAAGGCCCACGAAAACAAACACCCCGATGTAGCTGATTATAACTCCCATGGCACTGCTTTGAATGAAGATATTTACAACAGAGGCTATAATTATTCCTATAAGCCCCATCATGAGAAACCCGCCGAAAGAGGTAAGATCCTTCTTCGTGGTCCAGCCGTAGATACTGCAGGCAACAAATGTTGCCGCACAGATAAAAAACGTACCGGCTATAGAAGTGCCTGTGTATGCCAGGAATATAAATGACAGAGTCACTCCGTTTAGCCCTGCATATATCACAAACAGGGCGGTTGCTACTCCGGAACTCATTCGGTTTACTCTGCTGCTGAGCGTAAAAACGAGGCCCAGTTGACCAAGAATAAGTATGAAAAAAAGTATGGGATTGCCGAACACGATTCGAATAGCGGCCTCACTCTGCGAGATATAGAAAGCTATGAATCCGGTGAGGGCAAGTCCTATCCCCATCCAGTTATAGACACTTCGAACAAAATCATTGACCAACACCTCTGATCTTGGTTTTGCAACTGTCTGTAATGCCATGATATAGACCTCCCTAAAGAAAACTGATGGCAGCAAGGTTAAATTCAGTACCCTCAGAACTATAAACCATTCTGCGGCAATTTCAAGAAATTTTGGCTTAACCTGAATTATCGAGAGACGCTAGAGGGCCTCCCTGCAATCTCTTTCAGGAGGGCCTAATAAAATACATCTTTCAAAACATCAGTAGATCGGCATTTTCCTTGCGATTTTTGCCCGAATATGTATTATCCCGCAATGCATACGAAAAAACTCTACATAGTAATGGTTGGACTGCCGGCCAGGGGAAAATCCACTATCGCCAGCCGCATGAGGGATAGTCTCACGCGCGATTCAATTCCCGCAAGGGTCTTCAACAACGGTAAACTGAGAAGAAAACTGACCGGGATAGAAACCTCGGAGGCCTCATTCTATGCTCCTGAAAACAGGGAGGGGGTTGCCTTAAGGGAAAAGATTGCCCTGATCAACATCGAACGCGCCAAGGCTTTCCTGACAGGAAAGGGGCGAGTGGCCATACTTGATGCCACTAACGTAACCCCTAAGAGAAGGGAAAAAATTAAGGCCTTACTCTCGGATCATCCCATTATGTTCTTGGAATGTATCAATGAAGACCATGAGATTCTTGAGGCCAACATAGCAAGAAAGATATGCATGCCTGAGTTCAGCCATCTCGACAGGGATGAGGCCGTGAGGAGTTTCAACAAGAGGATAGATTTCTATAAGGCCATCTATCGTCCGCTGGAAACGGAAAAAAACTTCATAAAGCTTGATTCCCTCAACAGAAGGATAATAGGTGAACATATAGACGAGGATATTCCGTTTTATGATCGCCTGAGGGACTTTCTTGTGACGGATGTGGTGAAGAATCTCTTCCTGGTAAGGCATGGTGAGACCTACTTCAACCTGGAGAACCGGATAGGAGGGGACTCTCCCCTTACTTCTAAAGGTCTGGAACAGGCCCGATCCCTCGCCGGGTATTTTGCCGGAAAAACCATTCCCGTCATATTTACAAGCAAGAAACTCAGGACGATTCAAACGGCAGAGCCCATAAAAGATCTGCAGGACAACTGCGCCATTATCTCACTGGGAGAATTTGATGAAATAAACAGCGGGATCTGCGAGTGCATGACCTATGGAGAGATTCGTCTCACGATGCCACATGTTCACAGTGAAAGGCAGAAGGATAAATTTCATTATGTCTATCCCGGAGGAGAAGGTTACGCGACCATGAAGGACAGGATAGACAGGGGGATAAAGAAGGCCATCTACCTGAGCGGGGTCTCACAGAACATCATGATCATAGGCCACAGGGCCGTAAACAGGATGATTCTTGCCCATTTTCTGTATAGAAGGACCGAGGACGTACCCTATACCTACATTCCGCAGGACAAGTTCTATCACATAGTGGCCACGCAAAATAAGAAACTGTTCGAGCTGAAGCGCTTCTAAGGCTTTTTTGAGGCCTTGCCCGGGGCACCTTCTTCCTTCTCCAGAAAGGCCGAAAGCTCAGTGGAGAAAACCGCGTGCTGCCAGCCAGGAACCACATAGACCCAGGCACTCAGTCGCTCATTTAACTTCCCGGCATCCTTTGCTCTTTCCTCAGGGCTCTTTGCCTTTTCATCTTCTTTTTCTGAAAGAGCTTCCATGCCTCTAAAGCCAACCTCCAGCCTGAACCTGCACATCGCGTCCTTGCATTGCCCACTGGGATATATGCGATATATGTTACCGTCATAGAGATGATATTCAATCCTTACGGATTCATCGAATCCCTCCAGGGGCCTTCCCGCCTCATATCTTGAGGCAACGTCGGACAACCTGAAGTTTGAAAGTGTATCTGAGAGCCTATCCAGTTCA
>Ga0210058_1002818_pt1 | contig 13971 bp, 13 predicted proteins | sample CryGeymeta201511_FD_183979 | JGI IMG/M metagenome (GOLD analysis project Ga0210058, IMG submission 183979) | Groundwater microbial communities from Crystal Geyser aquifers in Utah, USA - Crystal Geyser metaG 2015-11 (SPAdes) (version 2) | ecosystem: Environmental > Aquatic > Deep subsurface >...
TGGGCAAAGCTGGGTTAGAACTGAAGAAAGAAATTTTACTGGCACTTGGACAAACGCCGATAATTAAAGACCAAAAGCTCCTTATTGAGCCGAATGAATGGTTTGCAGAGATACAAAATGACTATCCTGCGTTGGAAAAGAAATACTTAAGGTTAGAACCGACAAAAATGCCGATGAATAAAGCAAAAACAGAAGCTCTCGCCTCTGTTCGTGCACACTGGCTCCGGGGGTGGGATTCGAACCCACGACCAATTGATTAACAGTCAACTGCTCTACCGCTGAGCTACCCCGGAATATTTCTTTATGAAAAGAACAAAAATAGTGTAGCGTAGCACGATAGGTATGTCAACCGGTTTTCTTGACCTAGTATATCGGTAAAACCACGCCGCACCCACAACCACAATACCAAACGAACGCCATATATTTGACAATAGTACGGTATGGTGAGTTATCGTTTCCAGTTTTATACTGGAACAGACAGGTTTTTACAAGGTTTTCTACCCTCAAAAAACCATCCTGCCGATGTCCAATGCACATCTGTAGGATGGATCAGGTTGTAACTTTTTTCCGCATAATAGCCATGTACCTATCGCACTACCTACATTATATTTATCTTACATACGAACTTTTCTATGCAGGCTACTCTTGTGTCTTTTCTCCTCATGGTTATTTTCCCCTTTGTTGCAAGCGCGCAGGCTGCGCGGCAAGGCAACGCGCAACTTACTGTTGGCGTACAAACGGAGGTCATGGAAGCTGCAATCAATGCCACGGCCACGGCTGATCTGTACGAAAAATATGACAAACCTGCCATTTATGCAACCGAGGCTCTGGAAATAGGTGCTTCCGCATCCGATGATGGTGCGACGGAATATGATGAGGAAGATACCGATAATGACCGTGGTGGCGCGGGTAGAGAAATGCGCGCTAACGCGCAGGATCGCGCGGGCAAGGATACTGAAACCGCTACCACTACCCCTAACGGTTTTCTGTCATCCGGCAACAATGTTGCGGTAAGCGCGGTACTCGTACGCGGATGGGACGCGGAAAAGAAAGCGGCGTTTATGCAAACGGTAAAAGCGCATGCGCAACTCCAATCGGAGCAGGATTTGGAAAATTTTGCCACCGGGATTCTGCTGCGCGATCCGAAAGTCGCATCAGTTGAAGCCGATACGGACAGCGAACATATTTCCTATAAAGTACCCGCGAAGTTCTTAGGTATGTTCGCCACAACCATCAAGAGTGAAACTGAAGTTACGTTTGGCGACGGGATACGCGGGCGCATGCCGCAGCAGGTGAAGGTGCGCTTCCCTTGGTACCGATTTTTGTATAAAGTTGATGCCGAACTCAATGAGACAGCATTACATGCAGCGGTTGCAGATGCGGTTACGTCCGCAGAAACATCCGCTGAACTCTCCACGGCGGCAAGATTCGGTTTGGTGCTCAAAACGCTCGTCACGTCCCTTGCGGTAAATACTGAAACAACCGTAGATGCTGCCATTAATGTTGAGTAACCACACACCCACAAGCAATACCGTGAACATGAGAAGAAGCTCCTCCTACGGAGCTTCTTCTTTGTAGTGCAAAACGGTTTCCGTAAGATGCTTCTTGTTGCGTTTTTGTATGGTATGTTTGACGGTAGTATACGCAGCAAGCAAAACAAAACCGTACATGCATACCGTATTGAGCATTGCCCAAAACATGAGTTGCGGCGCGGCATTACCCTTGACGTATCCAACCATGCTGCCTACAAAACTTATAGGGCCGAGAAGCAGGTGCGGAATAAAAAGTGAAAGGGCGGGAGGAGTATCCATGGCTTGCGCCGATCCTTTGGGTGTTACGCGATAGGGCAATTTCTTGCCGACCAACGCCCCGAAAAACGCCACCATATACACCGGCCAAACTGCCACATTCAGCAATTTCCCGCGAAGGTGAAATCCGGACTCGTGCTGCGGCCTGATGTAATAACGCTGCAGCCAAAGAAAAATAACAATTTGTAGTATGAGAAATACCGAATAGAAGAGAAGCCACGTGTACCCTTCCATGGAGGTAGATTGCATGCCAAAAAAGAAATAAAGGGAAAGTAGCAACAACCCGATCGCTTGCACCATGCCATAGAAATAGTAGTGCTGCAACAAAAAGTAATGCAGTCCGTGGTGTGCGCGCATTCGGGGAATGAGTTTCGGACTGTGCCGAAAGAGTATGTCCATGAGCCCAAATGCCCAGCGCATCTGCTGGCTGAAGTACGCATCCCACGTTGCGGGACCTTCACCTATCAAAAGCGCCTCCGGCACATAGACACTCTTCCAGCGATTGGCGTAGATTCTCATGCCGGTCAAATGGTCTTCCACAATGTGTCCCGAGTAGCCCGTAATATCATTGTGCGCCGCAACGCGTATCGCATGGTTTGCGCCAATAAATAATTGCATGTCATGCCCGAAGAGACCTTTCTGCGTAGGACCGTAAAATCCGTATGCCTGTTCTGCGGCACCTTTGGCAATCCAGGAATCTTCTTCATTCCCGTAGAGTTGCGGAGTTCCGACAAACGCGATATCGGGGTCCTTAAAATAGCCGAGTATCCGGTGAAGGTACATTTGTCTCGGCATGAAATCAACGTCGTGCTGTGCCACAATATCGTATGCGGCACCATGTACGGTAAACCATGCATTGTAGTTTCCTGCTTTGGTTTTCTTTTTGTAGGCGCCATCTTCGGTATTATATTCCGACTTGCCCCATCGCGTATAGTGCAGCACCCCGTACCGCTTGCATAATTTTTTTGCGCACGGGTCATCACCCTCATCCAAAAGCCACGTGTCATGCGGATACGCGACCGCAGCCATTTTTTTGAGCGTTGTTTCAAGCAGGTCATAGGGTTCTTTTCCGGGAACAAATGTGGTGCATAACGCGACTTTCAGCCCACCAGGAGGTGCGGTATGCTTTGGTTTTTTCATAAACAGCGCGACTTCCCAGGTCAGCATTTCACTCACCATCTGATACCATACAACCAGCGTCAGCAAACCAAATAGCAAGACATCTATGCCGTGCCACATGCCGCTATAATTTGATGGCACATGCCGAGACTGAAACCACCATAGCCCGAAAATGCCAACCCACACGAACCCCGCGCCAACGAACATAGGTAATATACGTATCCCACCGCGCCTCAAAAACACTCTCTTTTTTGACATGATAGGTGTTGTTGTTTTCCATAGCCGCAATTATTTTCTCATGTACGGCGCATGGGGAAGATGAATGCATAGATGTAGCATAACCATTATTTTACGTCAATAAGGTGTTGACAATAATTCGTAAATGCTGTATGCTATGTTCTGTAAGTAACTTACGCTTTCTCTCCTTACATTATTTTTGTGTCAGGTTCAAAGAGAGTGCCTAAGGCAGGTCGGCTTACGTTTTATTCAGTCAAAGATTTTGTAAGGAAAGTATGTCAAAAAAGTTATACGTTGGCGGTTTATCCTACAACACTTCAGAAGACGGTCTGCGCGACTATTTCTCCCAGGCGGGGGAAGTGGCATCCGCTACCATCATTATGGATAGGATGACCAATCGCTCCAAGGGATTCGGCTTCGTGGAATTTGCCACGGAAGGTGATGCCACTAAAGCGATTGACATGTTCAACGGAAAAGAGCTTGACGGTAGAACCATTACGGTTAATGAAGCGCGCCCGCAAGAAGAGCGCCCCAGATCTGGCGGCGGATTCAATCGCGGCGGCGGTTCCAAGTGGTAATCACATCAACTTCTCTAAACACCCTCGGCAGTAACCGAGGGTGTTTTACGTATGGAGTAAGAAACCGTTGATCTATAGTACCATGGATGCTTATGTGGCTCTGTACAACTGCATAAAATGGTGCTAGTATATTTCGTACATACGCTCTTACCACCCCCCACGCTAAAAGGAACGTGCCATGCCGGAAAACAGCCGCAGTACATGGAGTACATTTACCAACCGGTGCGGTTTTTGGATGCATCGCGGACCTTACTTGATTGAACTTATGGATGGTGTGGCTACTCATGATGTGCCAAAAAGGGTGAACGTGATTGACAACATTATTACCGTTATAGAAGGTAGGATCACGTACAGTCCATTGGGCGGATTCGCTTTCTTCGCAGGATCGCGCGAGGAGTTTTTTACCTTTCTTCCGCTGCAAATTTGTTACATTACAGCAGACTCTGAACTCTTGTGGATCAAGCCCGCATATCAAAACTCCTTGCAAGAGGCATCATCATGACAAAATACTCTCCGCACAAAGCCGCCAATTGTTCCATGGCGGTTTTTTTATGCAAAACTCCACCCCCGTGAGGGAATGTTTTTGTTAGCCTGTTTATTTGCTATACTGATGAGGTGGTTTGATATATATTCGCAAACACATCTTTGCCATCCGATGGCATCTCATCTATGAGCAGTTTTGAGGCGTTTCTCGTCGCAGCAAGCGCACAATTTCCCTACCTGTTTTTGTTGCCGCTGATCGGCTCTTTTTTTGGTGGTGAAGAAACCATTATCCTCATTGCCATACTTTCAGCAACAGATTTTATACCATTTTCCACAGTTCTTATTTTTTCTTACATTGGAACCTTGCTTTCGGATTCACTTTGGTACTGGGTAGGCGGCCGTTTTTCCAAGTGGATCGACAAGCGGGAAAAAATACGCAAAGGATTTTCTCAAATTACCGGATTTGCAACGCGCATAGCTAAGAATAACATCTTCCTTATATTGCTCACGACAAAGTTTCTCTACGGCACACGTATTGTGACCATATTTTATCTTGCGCGCAAACCCATACCTTTTCTGATCTTTACCTTGTACAACATGGTCGTAACACTGCTTTGGGCAACGGCCATTTGCATTGTAGGGTGGCTAACAGGGCGCGGTATTACAAACCTTGCAAAAATATTTGATAATATTACTTATGGCATCGGCATAATTGCTCTCACTGCCGTTGCCCTTTATGCACTGCGCATATGGCTCAATCGGAAGATAATAGAAAAGGAAGGCTAACACTTTATTACGGCAACAAGAACGCTCGGAGAACGATTATCCTCTTCCATGGCTATACGGGAGGAACGGCAGATTTTGGTGAACTTCCAAAGTGCCTAGCCCATTCTCTCAACGCCCGCGTTTTAGTTCCTATTCTGCCAGGACACGGAACGCGCGTTGAGAATATGCTGTCGCTGGAACTCAACGATTACATCCAATGGGCGGAGGATGAGGTACTTCTTGCTGCTCAACTCGGTTATCCTATTGCTGTTGGAGGGCATAGCTTTGGCGCGTATATTGCCATGCTGTCCGCTCGAACACATGTTCCTGTTGCCCTATTTACTACACTGATCCCCTTTACGTTGCGTTATCCTTATAGCCTGCCGTGCGCCCGCTTACTTACCCGGCGTAAAAAGTTATGGCCAAAATATTTTACTAGGCAAGAATACGTTGAAAGATCAAAAATATTTTTTTACCCCTCCATGCCCGGTAAAGGTCTGCGTATCATAATCGAGGCAAAAAAACTTCTGCAACGAACGGGAAATAATATTTTCTGCCCTTTGCTTTCCATACATGATCCGCATGATACGTTTGCCTATGAGAAAAGTGCTGCGCAAAGCATGGCCTGCACAAAAAGCGTTGAGCAAATACCTCTTATTCTTCACGGCGGGTGGCATAATATCTTTCTTTCCTATAAAACACGTGATCGCGTTACTGAAGAAGTAACTAAATTTTTCTCTCGTGCTTTTATCTCTTATGAAACCAAAAACTCAAAGCAGTACTCGAAAGATACTAAATTGGTCACGGCTATTGTGCCAGCATATAACGAAGGGCAGCGCATTGAACCGGTGCTACGGGCGCTTACCGCCTGTCGTGATGTATCAGAAATAATCGTCGTTGACGATGGCTCAAAAGATCCTCCTCTTTGGATACGCAAAACATTCCCCAGCGTTCACCTCATCCTCCATAAGCAAAATCAAGGCAAGGGAGCTGCTATGGAAACGGGCGTGCGTGCGACCAAGGACAGGTATCTTTTTTTCTGTGATGCCGATCTATCCGGATTCTTGCCCGAGCACGCGCACGGGATCATTCATCCCGTAACATCAGGGCACTATCGAACGTATCTTGGCATACGGAGCAATGCCGAGCAGCAAGTAGTACCGCTTTTTGCCATCAATACTGGGGAACGCTGCGTCCTACGAGAAGATTGGGAAACGCTTCCAGCTTTTTATAAAAAAGGTTTTCGTGTTGAAACCGGACTTAACTTCTTCGTCAAAAAAAGAGGGGGAAAGTTTGGTTATGAAGTTTTCCCCTATCGTCAAACGATCAAAGAGAAAAAATACGGATTTTGGACAGGTATGAAGGAAAGGGGGCGAATGGTATATGAAATTGGACCTGCTTGGCTGCGTATCGCTTTATATGATTTTTGGCGGGAATTGAGTTAGTTAGTTTATATAGGACTTACGCATTTGATTGTCATTCCCGCGAGAGGCCTGCCTACCGGATATGCGGGCTGTGGAATCCAAGGATTTTATATAGATTCCCGTTTACACGAGAATGACCGTGGAGACGGGCAAGCGCATAAGTCCTAGTATGTTACATCTTAATGATGTTTTTTATGCAAAACTCCACCCCCGTGAGAGGGTGGAGCGGTTTTGCGTGAAATTTTTACCTATTTTGCGGATGTAATTTCAGTAAAGCAGCTTCGCCCCGCATCGTGTGCGTCATATTTCGTACCATATGCCGTCACTCCCCTTTCCGCTACAAGCGAAAAAATCGCGCACAGTTCGTAAGTACCTTCACGAATGGCGCTGGTACCAAGCGGCTGCGCCACTACGCGGTATTCGTAGGGCGTGCCGGTTTCGGGATCAAGCGCGGTTATAGGTCCGTAAGAGCCATTCGCCTGCATCAGCTCATCCAGCGATTCGGGTAAGCGTTCAAAGCGGCGCGTAAATGACTGGACGGCATACGATATACTCTGTAGATCCTGTGAACGCTGCATATCAAATCCTACCATGCGCGCGGTCGTCGGAGATCCTGTGGCAACAAAGCCAAGTATAATACCTACTACGATCAGCGCGCTCACCGCGCTCCCCAGTGAGGCAAAGACCGTGCGCTCAATAGCCTGTCCGTACTGGATTTTTCTGCGCTCAAGGAAGTAGAAGATGAAAATCATGGCACCAATGATGAGCACTGTTACCGCTTTCAGAAAAAAGCGTACCGTGATCTCCCCCTGGAAAAAAGTAAACAGCGCGGTGATGAGATCGCCCACCACCGTTCCGGCAGCAGCAATCAGCACGATGTAGGTAAGCCATTTGGTCAGGCGGGATTCAGTCTTTTTCACCTCCGCATGAAAGCGGCGAAACCAAATACGCACTGCGGCATAGTACAAGGGATACGCGATAATGAGTGTCGCAATCGCGTAGTGGATGACTTTCGCCAAAGTGTTGGTTTGATAATACAGCGTGCGGTCAACCAGCGGGTCGGGGAAATACCGATTGATGATGCCGAAGTATAGCGCGCCCAGCGCAAACGCCACCGCGCCCAAGAGCACGAACGAGAAAAAATTGACCGCAATTTCAGCAACCGATGCTTTTTTCCCGCCGACTTCCTTGCCTTCGGGAACCGGCACACCCGCTTCCGCAAGTCCGCGTGCTAAGGCCGCATCGGCTTCGTCTTCCAACCAGCCAACCGCCGCAAGCTGCTCTTTGATATCTTTTGGCGCTACGCGGTTGCGCAGCTGCTCACCAACGTACGCCGCTAATTTTGCTGTGTCCATAGAAAAGAGATGAAAATATAAATAACATGAATGTGCTGCATGTAGGCGGAAAGAAAAGTTAGTAATAATCCTTGAGCTTGCGCACCCCCGTGTGCTTCTGAATTTTCTCCAGCGCCTTCGCTTCAATCTGACGGATGCGTTCGCGCGTTACCTCAAATTCCTGCCCCACTTCCTCCAGTGTATGCGCAACGCCATCCAACAGTCCGAAGCGCATTTCCAGAATCTTTTTTTCACGAGGACTTAATTCCTCAATCGTTTCGCGCACATAACCGCGCAACAGCTGCAATGCGGCCGCACGATCCGGCGTAACATTTTTAATGTCTTCAATAAAGTCCTCAAGCGTGGAATCTTCTTCGTCTTCGCCGACCGTGGTTTCCAGCGATACCGTATCCTGTGATATTTTAATAATATGCCGCACTTTTTCCACGTCTTCCCCCATTTCCGCCGCAATTTCTTCAGGCAAAGGCTCGCGACCCAAATCCTGAATCAGCTGCCGCTCAATTTGCTGAAATTTATTGATCGTTTCCACCATGTGTACAGGAATACGTATGGTGCGAGATTGGTCGGCGAGCGCGCGCGTAATAGCCTGGCGAATCCACCAGGTCGCGTACGTGGAAAATTTATATCCTTTTTTGTACTCAAATTTTTCCACCGCGCGGAAGAGTCCGATATTCCCCTCTTGAATGAGATCTAATAACGAGAGTGATTTACCCGTGAATTTTTTTGCTATGGAAACAACAAGGCGCAGGTTCGCTTCAATTAACCGCTGCTTCGCCTCCTCATCATTCTGATCCTTACGCTTGGAGAGCGCCACTTCTTCTTCTGCGGTCAAGAGCGGTACCTTTCCAATCTCCCGCAGATACATTTGAATAGAATCGGTTGAAATGTCGGAAAGATCTGTATGTAAAAGAGGTGAGATCTTCTCCTCTTTGTGCGACGCTGGCCCGGTGGACGGCGTTTCAGATGTGGTGCCCAAAAATCCCGCAGCCTGTTCTACCAACCGAATACCCTGCTCTTCAATGTCAAGGAGGAAATCTTCAAATGTATCCGTGTAGTACTCAAGGTTGGGAAAGACGTAAAGAATTTCTGTCTCGGTTATAAATCCGCGTGAACGCCCTTTTTGGAGGAGCGCGGCAACGGCTACCGGTGAGCTAGCCGGAGGAGTTGCCGCGGCGCGCGCGGTTTTAGGCGCGGTCTTTTTTACACCGCCTCTGCCTGCAGCATGCCTGCTTGACCGTTTCTTCGGACGCGCTCCGCGCATCGGGTTTTTCTGCACCCCCTGTTTTTTCTTCCGGGTTGCCGCGTGGGTTTTATTTCTCGCGTCAGTTGCGATTTTTTTGGTACGAGATGTCATAGGAAGTATGCAAAATGGCACAGCACCACCCCACCTCTCTGTTGGATCCATCCAGAAAGGCAGTGGAGCGCATCATGCGTGTGCTTACGGTAGATGTGCCAGCTCACGGTTGAGACGATTGAGTTCTTTATAAATTTCTTCCTCCTGTTGAGCAGGAGGCGTGCTTGCCAGCTTGCGGATAAGTTCGGCTTTGCGCTCCACGATCCACTCTTTCGCAAGGTCTGCGGCAAGCTGCACGGCCGTTTGGTGGATAGCATCGGGAGTGAAAGTGGCAAAATCCTTTTCTATACGGAGGGTAAGTTGTTTCAAGTCATCCACTTGAGTATCAAGCGAACGAAAAAAATCCTCCTGCAAAAATTTCGAGGGATTGGAACCAATAGATGTAGTATAGGTGAAAAGCAATTTCTTGTAAATATCTCGTACCGAGTTTTCCACAATCGTTTCCGGATCCAGGTGATCGGCGACAAAATCTAAAACGAACGGATAGGCAAGCGCGAGTCCCAGCAATACGTGTGCGCGAGAGAGTTGTTGCTGTACAACGGCAATTTCACCTCCTTTTTCCGGGTACGTTCCTGCAGATTTTTCCTTGCGCAAGCGATCGCGCAGTGCCTCGTGCGCAACACCAACCAAAACGGAGAGTTTCTGCAACCAGTGTTCACGTTCAACATCATCTGTAAGAACGGCCATGTAGGGCAAGAGTTCATTGGTAATCTGTTGCTTATGCGCCACCTGCGATACATCTCTATCGTGCGTCGCGCGATCAAACGCATACGCCATAAAAGGCCGCGCATCGGTGATTGTTTTCCGCCACAGTTCAGGATCATGCCGTACGCACTCGTCAGGATCCTTGCCGAACGGCACCGGAGCCACACGCACTTCCGCACCATGCGCAAGCGCTATGCGTACACCGCGATCGGTTGCTGCCGCACCCGCAGCATCAGTGTCAAGGGAAAAAATGAGCATAGGCGCAAAGCGCTTGAGCTGGCGGACGGCATCCGGAGTCAATGCCGTCCCCGATACGGCAACCGCATGGGCGACTCCGGCTTTGACAGACGCAAGCACGTCCATATATCCTTCCACGAGCACCGCCACTTTGGTATCCCGTATCGCCTGCTTGGCCTCATACAAACCGTAGATCGTTCGCCCTTTGTCATACACGGGCGTTTGCGGAGAATTGAGATACTTGGGACCTTGTGCATCCGTGTGGGAAGGCTCATCATCCGTACCCAGTGCGCGTCCGCCAAAACCAACTATATCGCCATTGGTATTTTTTATGGGAAATATCAGCCGATCGCGAAAGCGGTCATACACCCCGCCTTTTGGCGAGATCATGGAGAGTCCGGCACGCTGCAGTTCGCTCTCGGTATAACCTTTTTTCTTGAGTGCCAGCGAAAGTCCGTTCCATTGATCCGGAGCGTAGCCAAGCCGGTAAGTCATGCGCAACTCTTCCGGCACATCGCGCTGGTCAAGATAGGATCGCGCTTTGACACCCGTTTGCCGATGCGCCAACACCGCTTCAAAAAATTTTGCGGCGTGTGCGAGTAGATCCAACAAGCGTGTTTTTTCACTTCTGCGTTGGGGATTTTCGGGAGTCAGCTCCACCCCAGCGCGCTGCGCGAGTGTGCGCAGTGCTTCGGGAAATTCCACGTTCTCCTGCTTCATGACAAAGGTAAAAATATCTCCTCCTTCGCCGCAGCCGAAACAGTGAAAAATTTGCTTGTCCGCGCTCACCATGAATGAGGGTGATTTTTCAGTATGAAAGGGGCAGCGCGCCTTCCAGTTGTTCGTCCCCGCACGCGCCAAACCCGGAACGTACTCACGCACCAATTCTACAATATCTATGCGCTGTTTTATGTCATCAACATCTGCCATAGTGGGTGTACCTTACCGCTTTTTTTGCGGGGAGGCAAGTATCCGGAAAAATAAAAAGCCGTTCTCGGCAAACGTGCTCTGAAGGGGGTAAGTATAAGGAACGCAGATTAGGCGGGATAGTGGTCATTGATGAGCTTATGCAAAAGTCCTTGATTGACACGCGCGCGCAATATGCTATAACAAGATATGATCTGTTGATCTGGTAAGATAATTCTGCGTAGCACGCGGTATCTCATTGTCCGAAATAGGTTCGGGCATCAAATTCTTTTCTTTGGGAGTAGCGGCATGCAAACGAAAACATCGTCTCTCAGACCAATGCCAGCACAGGACGCTTGGGATATCATGGGAAAAGACCGCGTACTTTCCCTTACCCAGTGTGCAAGCTATTTACGCACTCCGCCGCAGCAGATACAGCCGCATGTGCAAAAATTTACGACCGTGCCTTTTACATGCGCGCAGCTGAAAACATACCGACAGCACTGCATGTAGTTGCCATACCGCCCGTGTCGCTACTCTCTTTGTGCAAAATGCTTGGGGAGGACGTGTTTCCGGAAGGAGATTTCTACAGAGATCATTAGGCGTTCAAGAAAAAAGATCTCGTAGGATGGCACCTCACGTGCATAGACTGCACCGAAAAATTCACGAATTTGTTCTGGAGAGATCGGTGCGCACTACTGCGCGTGTACGCGATCACCTCTCTGCTATATCATGGCTCAACCCGAACGCATCTTGTACCCGAAAATATTAAGCTGCGCTGCACTGACATGCTTTTCTGTAATGTGCGGGCGACTTTAGGCCTTCTCGCAGGTAAAACCTATACCGTCTGGCCGATCAAAGACAGCGTTCGAGAAAGCAACGTCGGACTCGCTACCGAAATTAAACCGCTCTACTGAAAGCGGCAACCCGTTTTTTCCTGATACTCCTGAAGCAGTTTTCGGGAATTTTTTATTTTTGGCGAGATGTTTCCTTTTGGTATGCAAAAAACGAGTACACGACCATTATAAGCGCTGTGCCAAACGCGGGAATGATGATGGCAAAAAATGCCACGCGGTTGATGGCACGAAAATACTTACGAGCACAATGAGCGCGGACAGTTTAAATAGTTTTCCTCCAAGCTGATGCGTCTTGTGCCACACAACATCGTTTGAGAGTGTCCACGGCGTGCGAATGCCCATAAACCAGTTGCGCTTGGATTGTTGCAGCACGCTGCCAAGTACGTACCATAACACCGCTATCGCGGGCATGAGCATACGACTAATATCAAACCGGCTGCCGATATTCCACAAAAGAGAAAGCGCATACACATACGCCATAAAAATGCTGAAGATCAACCAAAATAGATTGTACTGCCGGCGGAATGATTGAATATTTTTTTTGAGCGGATCAAGGTAGGGAATTGCGGCATACAAGGCGAACAACAAAGCCATGATGAGCGGAAAGAGAAATATGCCCCATGTTTTGGACAGCGTAGCATCAGCCTGACCTTCCACATTCCAATGAGACGCGATGCGCTCGGGCAGTTGCGGATAAACGACAAACCCGGCACAAAACGCCGCGCCAACCAGCAACAACAAGATCAAAGTGGTCAATTTGGTAGATATATAAGATTGAGGGTAAGATAACGATCCTCTTTGCATCTTCACATATTTTCAATAAAAAACAACTTCTATGAAAGTTGTTTTTTATTGGTGGGCGCAGAGGGACTCGAACCCCCAACCAATTGCTTAAGAGGCAACTGCTCTACCATTGAGCTATGCGCCCGGATGGTGCTCTCGGCAGGATTTGAACCTGCAACCTCTTGGTCCGAAGCCAAGCGCTCTATCCAGTTGAGCTACGAGAGCTCTCATGCTGCTACGGACAAGCTCATAGCCGACACCCTGCACGTTACCGAACACAACGCAAAACAGTATAGGCGCTTTCTCGCTCACATGCAAGATGATTGTTATTTATAGGGAAGTAGCGTCATGGTGTTTCAGCGCATCTTTCAGTCCCTTGCCTGTTTGAAATTTTGCCACGGTTACCGCAGGCATGTGGATGCGCTGTTGCGGATTTCGTGGATGCACTCCCATGCGCGCTTCGCGCCTGCGCGCCAAAAACGTACCAAAGCTCGTTAAGTGCACGCTACCTCCTTTTTTGAGCGTGCGTACAATCATCTCCAGCATTGATTCCACCACTTCTTCAACCTGCTTGCGCGGTAGTGAAGTTTTTTCGGCAACAGCGGTAATAAGTTCCGCTTTATTCATACGATCACCTCCTTTCGTATAGGTAGGTAAAGTACATAACAAAGGAATACTGCGGCTACGCGTTTCTGCTCAATTTTCGCATTGCTCCACTCTGCAAAACTGCTCGCTACCGATATACGTACTCGGTTACTCAATGCGCACTTCATCATGGATGTGCGTAAAGGTTGGCTTGCTTCCCTTGCGTTCCGGAAAGGTTAATACAATGCCATTCACTGCGGCATTGCCTTTTTCGGGCCAAATTTTATGCTGCCGGTACTGCAACATCATACTCTCCATAATCCCTTCTTTTTGCACGCCAATAACGCCGTCGTGATAGCCGCACATGCCTACATCGGTGATAAAAAAGGTTCCTTTGGCGAGTTTTCTGGCGTCTGCGGTCGGCACATGGGTATGCGTCCCGACGACTGCGGTCGCACGGCCGTCAACGTACCACGCAAATGCCGCCTTTTCGGAAGTTGTTTCGGCGTGAAAATCAACAAACACGATGGCATCTTTTTTCACCTGTTGCCATAAGCGGTCAAATGCGCGAAACGGACAATCGTAGCTTCCTGGCATAAAACCGCGTCCGATGAGATTGACTACCGCGACGTATTTTTTACCGACTACACCTTGCCATAAGCCGCTTCCCGGCAATTCCGGAGGATAGTTTTCGGGTCGCAAGAGCATAGCATGTGTTTTTTTTGCGTACAACGCAAAAACCTCTTTATTAGACCAAATGTGGTTTCCGGAGGTG
>Ga0210058_1002824_pt1 | contig 13944 bp, 11 predicted proteins | sample CryGeymeta201511_FD_183979 | JGI IMG/M metagenome (GOLD analysis project Ga0210058, IMG submission 183979) | Groundwater microbial communities from Crystal Geyser aquifers in Utah, USA - Crystal Geyser metaG 2015-11 (SPAdes) (version 2) | ecosystem: Environmental > Aquatic > Deep subsurface >...
AGTCATCCCCGTCTTGACTCCCCATAGCTTGGCTTCGACACTGGGAGCTAGGATAGGGATTGAGATTGTACCCTAGGGGACGGACCCCTAGGCTTAGTCTGGCAAGCCATCGCTAACCTCTATAACCGAAGGTATGGCGAAGTCAATCCTTCGGCTACGCTCAGGACTTTAGTCACTATTCCATGTTGGTTGAGGTTTGGAGTAGTTCTTGGATGGATTTTTTTAATTTGGATGAATAGGCGACACCGAAAGGAAGAACGAGTTCGCGAGAGTCATGGGCATTTTGGAAAACGAGCGTTAAGTGGTCTTCTCCCCTATTCTCTTGCAAGAGTTTGTTGAGAGCCAAGAGGGTCGCTTTGCTAGTGCCACGTGGAACAGTGATAGTAGATTGTAGATTGGAGTCATCAGTGTCGGGAACAAGCTCTAGTGAGTCGACGATGAAGGATAGTCTCTCCTCCCGCTCCTCTACCTTCCCCTTGGCGATCACGACACTGTTTACGATCAGAAATGATTTGACCTCCTGATACGTCTTGGGGAAAACTACAGCCTCGATCTCCCCTCCTTCATCTGTCAGGAGTAAAAAAGCCATCTCTTGTTGCTTGGTCTTGGTCACGACAGTCCGAGCTGTTTTGATAATAGCGGCGACAGAGACCTTTTGCCCTTTATAATCTGGCAACTCAAGTATCGGCTTGGTCCAGTCGGTGCGAGCTCGTTTGAGGAGTTTTTGGGAGGGATGCTCGCGCAAGTAGATACCCAAAAGTTCACGCTCCATCTCCATAAGACGTCGGTTGTTGAACTCTTCTTTGGTAGATAGCCAGATATCTTCGAGACTGACCTCTTCTTGGATAAGACCATCAAAGAGTCCACCCTGGTTGCTATCTTTTTCGGCTCCGGACTTGCCGACCTTGGTCCTGATGCGATCGATCTCATCGAGAATGACGGCTCTCTTGCCATAAGCATCAAAAGCCCCGACTTTGATCAAACTCTCGAGAACTTTTTTGTTGACTTTCTGGGTATCAACTCTGGCGATAAAGTCGGTAAAACTCTTGAACTCGCCCCCACCGGTGCGCTCGAGCAAGATATTGTCAATAGCGGCTGTCCCCACATTTTTGATGGCACTAAAACCAAAGCGGATAGCGCGATTGTCAAGGGAAGACTTGTCTGCCTCGATCTTGAAATCTAGATCTGAGGAGTTGATAGAGGGAGGAGCGACTTTGATCCCCATCGTGCGACATTCCTCTAGGGAGAGGGTCATCTTGTCGTCACGGCCCGACTCGGCGGACATGAGAGAGGTCATATACTCGACTGGGTAGTGGGCTTTGAGGTAGGCAGTCTGATAAGAGATCATGGCGTAGCTTGTGGCATGAGCTTTGTTGAAGCCGTAGCCGGCAAAACGCTCGATAAATGCCCAGACCTTCTCTGCGAGTGCTTCGGTGTAGCTTTTACCTACTGCTTGCTTAATGAATTTCTTGTGTTCCTTGTTCATGATCTCGAGTGATTTCTTACCCATGGCACGCCTCAAGATATCGGCTTCGCCCAGACTGTATCCTGCCATGACGTTGGCAATCTTTAAGACCTGCTCTTGATAGACAGCAATCCCATAGGTCTCTGCAAGGATGGGCTTGAGATCGGGGTGGAGATATTTGATGCTGTCAGGCTCTAGCTTGCCTTTGACAAACTCGGGGATCAGGGCCATAGGACCAGGACGGTAGAGAGCAATCAAAGCGACAATATCACCAAAGACGTCGGGTTTGAGTTGTTTGGCGAGGCGACGCATACCAGGAGACTCCATCTGGAAAATACCGGTGGTCTCACCCCGACTCAACATCTCAAAGACTAGTTTGTCATTAAGCGGAAGTCCCGAGAGATCGACTTTGATATCTCGCTCTTTTTGAATATGACCAACGGCGTTTTGGAGGATAGTCAGGTTGCGTAGTCCCAAAAAATCCATCTTAAGCAAACCAATGGCGTTGGGTTTGACGTTTAAATCTATGGCGTACATATCGTATTGAGTTGTGATCTTGCCTTCTTTGGCATCACGCTGAATAGGAGTGTAGTTGGTGAGGGGAGCATCGGCGATGATCACGGCGGCGGCGTGGGTGGAGCTATGACGAGCAACTCCTTCTACTCGCTTGGCAAGATCGAGAAGTTCTTTGTATTTGGGATTCTTGTACAATTCTTGAAGTTCAGAGACACTAGTTAGGGCTTCGTCGATGCTACTACCTAGAGGGATCAACTTGGCGAGCAGATCGGGGTCGGAGTATGGCAGGCCCAAGACACGGCCAATATCACGGATAGCAGCACGTGCTTCCATAGTCCCAAAAGTGATAACTTGGGCAACACGATCTTCTCCGTATTTTTGGGTGACGTACTCAATGACACGGTCACGACCAGTGTCGGCGATATCGACATCGATATCAGGAGGGCTAGGCCGCTGTGGGTTCATAAAACGTTCAAACTGGAGGCCGTGAGCGAGTGGGTCGATGGAGGTGATGCGCAAGATATAGGAAACGATAGCGCCGGCGGCACTACCACGACCTGGACCAATGCGGATGCCAGAAGATTTGGCCCAGTTGATAAAATCCTGGGTGATCAAGAAGTATGAGGCATAGCCCTTGGAGCAGATGACATCTAGCTCATAGTCGATACGTTCCTGGATTTCTTTGCCTGGGTGCGGGTAGCGAGACTGCGTCTTTTCGTAAACCATTTGCTTTAAGTATTTCTCTGGTGTCATACCCTTAGGTACCGGAAACTTGGGATAGATCATCTTGCCGGTTGCGATAGTCAGGTCGCATTTGTCAGCGATAAGTCTAGTGTTGCTGATGGCTTCGGGAAGATCGGCGAAAAGATCGGACATTTCCTCCTGTGATTTGAGGTAAAAGTTGGGGGAGTCGATCATGGTAAAGCGATTCTTGTCGTCGAGGGTGGTGCGAGTCTGGATGGCTAAGAGCGCGTCTTGGGCTTTGGAATCGTCCTCTTTTACGTAGTGAACATCGTTGGTGGCGATCACGGGCACGCCAAATTTGCGCGACAACTTGAGCAACATTTCGTTGAGGGGTTTGAGTTCTTTTTCTAGACCTTCATGGCGCTGAAGTTCGAGATAATAGTCGTCGCCAAACAAGTCTAAATAATCTTTGAGTCTGAGTTCTGCCTTGTCGATCTCGCCTTTGAGTAAAAGTTGAGGGATCTCGCCCTGCAGACAACCACTCGTGGCAATTAACCCCTCGTGATACTTGACCAGTGTCTCCCAATCTAGGCGTGGTTTGTAGTAAAAGCCTTCGAGGTGTGCGATAGAGGTGAGTTTGAGAAGATTGTGATAGCCTACCGAGTTTTTGGCTAGGAGAAGTAGATGATTGGTTTTGAACTGCCGTGATTTGTCGCTGCGACTACCGGGCGTGTAGTAAGCCTCAAGACCAATGATGGGCTTGATCAGCGAATTGCGCATGGTGTTGTAAAAATGAATAGTGCCATACATAGCGCCGTGATCGGTGATGGCGAGAGTGTCCATGCCATATGTCTTGCAGGCAGAAGCCAAGTCCTCGTCTTTGCAGAGTCCATCCAGGAGTGAATACTGGGTGTGAACATGGAGATGGGTAAAGTCTATGGGCATAATTTTAGATCTTCCAGATTGGGCCCTCCTACGCTAAAGCTTCGGACGGGCAAGCAGTAGATTTAGTGTAACAGATCGTGGAGGAGTTTGTTCGTGATACCTGGGTCGGCCTGACCGTGGGTGGCTTTCATGACAGCGCCAACGAAGAAGCCGAGAGTATTTTGTTTGCCAGATTTGAAATCGGATACTACTGATGGATTGTCGGCGATAATTTTCTCAATAATTGGTTTAAGAACTGATTCGTCGCTAATCTGACTGGCGAGGCGAGACTCAAGACCTTTGATGTAGTCACTTGGAGCGAGTTTAGCCGGGTCAATCTTTTTGTTGACGAGATCTTTCGCGACGGACTCTAGATATTTTGGATTAATAGTTTTCACTTGATCAATATATTCCATCATTACTTGATTAGTGACGATGATTTTGGCGGCACTTTCACTGATACCCAGCGCGATCAGAGTGTCAATCTTGGCGCTAGGGAGTTTGGGTAAGCGAGACTTGATCTGAGATAACCACTCATCGGAGATGACGATTGGGGGAATGTCTGGGTCGGGGAAGTAGCGATAGTCGGCGGCATCCTCTTTGACGCGCTGGGAGACTGTGGTGCCCAGATCTGCCCTATAACCTCTGGTCTCTTGGACGGGAGTTTCCCCACGATCCAAGATCTTACTGTGTCTGGCAAATTCGGTAGTGAGCGAATTGGCGAAGTAGCGGAAGGAGTTGATGTTTTTGACTTCAACCTTGTAATTTGGTAATTGCGGGCGAATACATGGATTCGCCCCTACGGGAGCCAATGAGATATTTGCCTCCAATCTCATTGACCCCTTCTCCATGTCACAGTCAGAGACACCCAAAGTACGCACGATGTCGCGCACTTTTTTCAAAAATTCCTTGGCTTGTTCTGGACTCTTGATATCTGGCTCGGTAACAATCTCAACTAGCGGAACAGAGGAGCGGTTGAAGTCGATTAGCGAGACTTTTTTACCATCCACTGTGGTGTGTTGGAGCTTGGCGGTATCTTCTTCCATGTGAACCCTCGTGATGCGGACCGGACCAAAGGAGGTATCTACGCTACCTTTAAAACAAAACGGTTCGTCGTACTGAGAGATCTGGTATCCCTTGGGAAGATCAGGATAGAAGTAGTGCTTGCGATCAAATTTGGAAACTTTGGCGATTTGGCAACCAAGTGCTAGGCCAATGAGGATACAATCTTCGATTGCTTTCTTGTTGGGTACGGGGAGCGCACCAGGCATACCGAGACAGACAGGACATGTGTAAATGTTGGGTTTGTCTGCGTGAAAAGGATCGTTTTTGCAGCCACAGAACATCTTGCTCTTAGTTTTGAGTTCGATATGGATCTCGGCTCCGCAAATTAATGAATAGCTCATAGTTTATGGCTCCTGGTGTGCCAGTCGGTAGCTTGTTGATATTCATGGCCTAACGCAAGTAGTAGTCCTTCGGCAAATTTTTTGCCAACTAACTGGACTCCGATCGGGAGACCATTTTTATGGAAACCACTGGGAATGACTAAAGCAGGTGAACCAATCAGACTGACTGGGGTATTGTAGAGATCAGCAAGCATATTGGCCAACGGATCACTAATAAGGTCACCTAATTTTGGTGGCATGATGGGGTTTTCGGGAAGGAGGATTACATCACATTTATCAAAAGCTTTTTGAAAAGTTTTTATGAGTAGAGTGCGGATTTTGAGAGCTTTGCGGTAGTAAGCATCATAATAACCAGAGCTAAGTTCGTAAGTACCCACCATAATCCGACGCATAGTTTCTTGAGTGAATAGTTCGCGCATATTCCCATATCTGATACCGTCATACCGACTGAGGTTGGAGCTAGTCTCAGAGGGAGCAAGGATGTAATAGGCGGCATCGGAGATTTCTGCAATAGGAAGTGAGATATCTACTATTTCGTGACCAAGATCACTCAGTTTGTCGGCAAAGGCCTTGGTATTGGCTGAGATTTCTTTGTCTAGACCAGGGCCAAACATCTCTGACGCTATCCCTATTTTAAGATGCTGAGGTTTTTTCGATAATAACTGAGAATAGTCAGGAACTGGATTTGGGGCGGAGGTTGCGTCATATTTGTCTGAACCAGCGATGACTGAGAGAATGACTCCCAAATCTTCTGCGGTTTTGCCAAGTGGACCAACAGTATCCATAGATGATGCATAAGCTACACAACCGTAGCGACTGACTCGACCGTAAGTAACTCTAAGACCAGAAATATTGTTCCAGGCCGCAGGATTGCGAATACTACCTCCTGTATCCTCGCCGATGGCAAAGGCACACATACGAGTCGCAACAGCGGCAGCAGGACCACCTGAGGACCCCCCGACAACTCGTGTAGGATCCCAGGGATTTTTACCCATACCAAAATCACTGTTTTCTGTACTAGCGCCATGTCCCCAGGCGTCCATATTGCCTTTTCCTAACAGAATTGCACCCGCAGCTTTGAGTTTTTGATGAACGGTTGCATCGTATACGGGAAAATAGTTATCGAGAATTTTGGAGGCACAGGTGGTACGTAGCTCGGTCGTAGAATAACTGTCTTTGAGAATATACGGCAAGCCGTACAGAGTTAGAGATGGACTCAAAGATCTTAGTTGCTGTAATGCTTCTTGCTTGTCCCTGACACTGATTAGTACGTTCAAATCTGTGCTGTACTTTGTAATCTGAGCGTAGGCTTCATTGATGACATCAACAGGATCAATGGATTTATTTCTGTATCCAGCGAGAAGTTCTTTTAATGATTTGTCTAGTAACATCATAATTATTCCAGTATAGCGGGCACAATAAAGTACCCATTGTGTGTTTGTTTGGCGTTTTGTAAAGCTTGTTCTTGAGTAAAAGTGTGAGAATCATCCACAATATCTTCTCGCAGAATATTTGACAGTTCATTTACTTGATTTGTTTCTAAATACTTGCTCGTATCTGTGTTTTGAGTGGTCTGAATGTACTCGAATGTTGTCTCTATTTGACTGGCTAGTTGCGTAAGACGCTCGGGAGAAAGCGGGAGATTGGCCAACTTGGCTAGATGTTTAATATCGGCGGTAGTGATTAATTTTGTTTTTGTCATGGTTTATCCACGCGATCAATCATAAATTGAACTGGCTTAAGAGTATTTATTGCCTGGACGACGATACCTGGATGATTGGATTTAAAGACGCGAAAGATTTCATCGGCAAATGCTTGACCGACTGTTGTGACTTTTTCAAAATCTAGAATAATAGTTTTGAATTTATCAAGGCCACTAATTATTCTCCTAGCTTGAGATCTTGAAATGTATATAGATCCTTGGGTGTAAAGCTTGACTTTGATATTGGTTTTATCAAATCCGACCTCTCCTGTATTCGTGATAAATTTCTCAAATACTTGATTAAGATGTAGTTTGGTAGCAACATCGAAAACGAATGTGACTCTGGTTCCTCGTTTTTTCTGGCTATTTTGGTCAAAAAATACGTCAGGGATTAAATTGTCGATTTTTAGAGAATACCCATAGCTTTCTAAGGCAAAAAACTCAACTGCCTTTGAACTAAAAAATATCCCCTCACCGCTATGCGAATGCGTGTTTGTGGTAGTTTTTCCTTTTAATAAATCTTGCATGGCTTCGTATTCATTGTTTAGATTTCTCTCTTTCATGACATTGTGAAAGACTCCAATACCATAATCTTCTATTGAGATAGTTAGTTTTGTATTGAGTTTTGAAATCATGATTGAGACGTATTGGCTACGTGAATGCTCGATTGCATTGTTTAATATTTCAGTAAACACGTAGAAAAGCAGGCTATTAAGATTGTCACTGAGATTGTGGAGCATGTTGAGTTTGATCTGTAAATTTGCCCAAAGCATATGTTCTTCCAAACCAAGACACTGGTATCGCTTGAGAAAAACTTGCCTATATGGATGCTCCTCATCAACGAGATTGTATACAGATCCTGCAGTGGAGCCAGATTTTACAATCAAGCCCTCATTTACCAGATGATGAATGATTCTACTGACATGCTGTCGAGATAAAGTTCCGTTTAATGCGTTGACAATATCTCGAGTCTTAAACTGCTGGAGCTTTTTGGCTATCTTCAATATCTTATCGTGCATATGATTCAATTAGTTGTAACATTTAATTTCATTAGTTGTAACATGAGTTGTAACATTTTTCAAGTATTAAATTTTCCCCTCAAGGGCCTTGATGCGGTCGACAATGGGAGGATGAGTCGAGAACATCTTGGTCATCCAGGAGCCATGAGTCTCTTTGGTCACTGGATCGTCGATGTAGAGGTGGGCGGTGGCGGTAGAGGCTGTTTCCAGTTGGATATCCTCATGTGAGGCAATTTTTTTGAGGGCACTAATCAGGCCCGATGGTTGACGAGTCAAATGCGCAGCGCTTGCATCGGCGTAAAACTCTCGACGCCTAGAAATAGCCAGTTGGATGAGTGAAGCAATGATCGGAGCCAAAATTATGAAGACCAGACCAATAATCATGATAATGACGTTCCCCCCTTTGTTGTCGCGACTGCCACTACGATGAGCACCTAGTCGCCAGCCCCAGTTCATGACCATGGCAATAGAACCAACCAGGATCGCTATAATTGTCATGAGACGAGTATCGTAATTGCGGATGTGAGAGAGCTCGTGGGCAACAACTCCCTCGATCTCGGTGCGATTTAATTTGTCTAGCAGTCCCTGAGTGAGACAGATAGTGGCGTGACCGGGGTCACGGCCAGTGGCAAAGGCGTTTAAGGCAGGGCTATCGATCACATAGGTCTTGGGGGCGGGAATCCGCGCAACGCGCGATAAGTTGTCGACGATGTTGAGATAGGGAGCATGGGTGGCACGAGTGACGGGGTGGCCGTGGGCCAGGGAGAGGGCGATTGAGTCCGAGTTGTAGTAGCTAATCCACGACCCAACTCCAGAAATCAGGACCGCAAAGATGAGGAAAGTCCAGTCGTTACCATAGATATAACTAAAGAAATAGCCAAAAGCTGAGACAAAAGCGATAAAGATGGCGATGACCCAGAAACTGCGCCTTTTGTTGGCATCGATTTGCTCATAGATGTTTAGCATATTATAAGCTAATCTTTGGTGATTTGGTTTCCTCTGCTGTCACGCTGGTGGCCGCTTCCATCCCTTCGACTTTGAGCCCTGGTTGCTCTTTGAAACTAAAGATATTGGCAACTATGTTGCTAGGGAAAGTCACAACTTTGATGTTGTAGTCGGCGGAGAGATCAATGAGTGTACGGCGTGCATACATGACTTTGTCAGAGGTATCGCGAAGCTCTTCCATGAGTGCAGTCACTGTCGTGTTGGCTTTGAGCTCGGGGTTGCTCTCGACGATCACTGAGAGACGTGGGAGCAAGTCGGTCAACATACCGGCGGCTTTGCTTTGCTTGTCAATATTGCCTGAGTCAGCGGCTGCACTGACTGATTTTCTGGCGTCAGACAACATGGCCAAGATACTTTTCTCGTGGGTCAAGTACCCTTTAACACTAGCTTCGAGATTGGGGATCAAGTCTGCTTGACGCTTGAGTTGGTTGCCAATCTCCTGGATGCTGGCTTTGATACGAGTTAAGGCTGTCTGGAAGAAGTTGTAGAGCGAGACCAGATATAGTCCTACCCCTACAGCGAGTAAAATAAGAATTGTAGTTGCGTTCATGGTGCCTCCTCTTTAATTTTGTATACAGGCACAGTATAGCAAATTTATGTTAAAATGTTCACTTGCGAGGGGCTGTAGCGAAGTTGGTTATCGCGTCTCCCTGTCACGGAGAAGACCACGGGTTCGAGTCCCGTCAGCCTCGCAAATAATATTTTTAATATAGTTTGATCTCGTTGACATAACCCATAGAGATTTGCTATTGTGATCTCAGCTAAATTATTTCCCTGCCCGGGAGGTTGTGTTGTATGGAAACTAAATTAAAGCAGTTGCTCAAAACTATAAAGCTTAATGAATCGATGCTATCCATGATTTTTGGTGTAGTTACAGTTCTCTTGATTGGGATACTCGTCATGCGGATGTACAACGCCAACAAGCCAGCTATTACGGCAGATGCAGAAAAGACAGAGATCGCCAGTGAAAAAGTGGGTGAGGTAGCGGTCGAGACCAAAGAAGACGGGAAGAAGTACCCCAGTCAACTACCTGAAAAAGTAACTGTTGAAAAAGGAGATAGTCTCTGGAAAATCGCCGAAAAACAGTATGGATCTGGCTACAACTGGGTAGATATTGCCAAAGAAAATAAGATTACCAACGCCGATGTGATCTCTGCGGGCCAGGAACTCAAGCTCCCCAAAACTCCGATCATCGTGCTAGAACAGCCTAAGACGATGGTTGTTGGTGATAGCTACACGGTAGCGAAGGGTGATAGTCTCTGGACCATCGCAGTCTTAGTATATGGTGATGGTTATAAATGGGTGGAGATAGCCAAGAACAACAATATTGTGATTGCCAAGGCTAATTATATCGAGGTGGGACAAGTCCTAAAGCTCGTTCGATAGCCATGAGACGATTGTATTTACTGACCCTCTCCCCTCTGGTGGGACCGACTTTGATGTAACGTGAGCCTACGGCTACTGCCACGTCGATCATAGTCGTGTCGTTGGTCTCCCCTCCCCCACGATGTGAAGTGACAGTCATGAGACCGTGTTTTTTGGCTAAGAGGCAACAATCAATCGTTTCTGAAATCGTCCCAACCTGATTGAGTTTGATTAAGATGGCCGAGATGGCTTGCAGATCGATAGCTTTTTGGAGTCGCTCGACATTGGTCACCGTCAAGTCATCTCCTATCAAGTCTGTGTGGTGCCCATAGGCGATGATCTTTAACTTGCTCCAGTTGTCCCAGTCATCCTCTGCCAACATATCCTCGATGGTCACAATTGGATATTTCTTTAGCCAAGTTTCATAGTATGAAATTAGTTCTCCTGCAGTAAGTGACCTGTTTTCGAGTTTGAGGTTGTAAGTGCCGAGCTCGTAAAACTCGCTGGCGGCCGCGTCGAGTGAGATAGAGATATCCTGGCCTGCGACGTAGCCTGCGCGCTTGATTGCCTCGAGCATATAGACCAAGGGGGCTTCGTTTGAGGGGATGCCACTGGGGGCAAAGGCCCCTTCGTTGCCGACGTTGACGGAAAAGTTGTTTTCTTTGAGCACACTGGCTAGTTGATGATAGGTCTCCATAATCATCCGTACATTTTCGGAAACTGTCGAGTCACGAGTGGCTGTTAGACAGTATTCTTGCAAATCGGTTGTGTGATCGGCGTGTTTACCACCTTCGATCACGACAGTCATGGGACGGGGAAGTTCTTTGGGATTAAATCCAGTCTGGAAGGTGTCGATTAAATACTGGTAGAGCTCGATCCCCGCTGACTCTGCACTAGCGCGGGCGACTGCGACTGAGACTGCTAGGATCGCGTTGCCCCCCAGCTCGGCCTTGTTGGGTGTGCCGTCGAGATTGATCATAATCTGATCGATCTGGCGCTGGGCGCTGGCGTCTTGGCCTACAAGTGCGGTGGCTATTTTGTCATTAATGTTGGAAATGGCCTGAGACATGCCGTGGCCGTCCCAGCGACTGGCGTCGTGGTCGAGGAGGACGATAGCTTCGTGGATACCAGCTGAGACACCGTAGGGGACGGATGCGACACCAACTGAGCCGTCATTGAGCTCGACACGACACTCGATCGTGGGGTAGCCACCGGAGGCTAAGATTTCGTAGGCGTGAATGTTTTTGATTTTCATAGTAAAATCCCTTCTAGGATCATCTTACATTAAAATGTATAGATTGTTAAAGTTTCGCGGGCTTGCCCGCCGTAGCTTTAGCGTAGGCGGGATTAGTACACCGGTAGTACACGTCCTTCCCAAGGATGAAAAGCGGGTCCGACTCCCGTATCCCGCTCTTATATTATAGGATTTATTGACGTCTCCTTGCATACCTGTTATATAATATAGATACTCATCTACTTAATGTAGAAGGAGCCACAAAGCCGCTATGCGGCTTTGTTACTTTTTAGCCGATAGAAGCATTATTTCTCTCCTATACCTTTCAACTGATTTGTAGTAATCAACGTGAAACGCTGTAATAAGGACATAGATATTACCTCGCGGTTTGAGAATAACTAAATATTCTTCTTCGTCCAGCCAAAGATATTCCTTTACACCTTTTTGAGTGTCCTTTGAGTAGTGTTGAAGCTCACTAGCGTGCTCAATGACGGGTTTAATCCAAATCAGTCGTTCGCAACGTTCAATGTCAGGCGTACGCTCGGATTCAATCTTTCCTTCGTGTGTTAGATGCCAAAAAAAACCGGCTTTATTTTTGTAAGGTGGATAGTACGAAGTAATCACTGGCTTACCGAAATACTTAGGTGGGTTAGTACGTAAATCATTAGTGTAAACTTTATAGAGCTTGTCTTCGTATTCTTGCCAATTGGCTAAATTCGAACACTCCATCAGTGATGGTAACCATTGGTACTGTTTCTTAGACATTTTTTTTACCATCCCAAAAAAATACATTAAACTTACTCTCTTTGTAGAGAGTAGAGCTTAGAAGAGTATAGCCAGATTTACTTTGAATGTGTTCCACTAATTTACCCTTTGCACTTTGAAGGGGAAGATTTCTCGCTTTATAAGATAGGGCACCTATTAATATATCGGTAATTTGAACAAGTGTAACTTGATTTGACTTGACCTGTTGTACATTTTGAATAATTTTACGATTAAAATCATAAATAGAGTTACACAGATAGTCTTTAAGTTTGACAACCTTTAATTTACCGAGTGTATCCTTGATATCTAGGTAAACGTTGTAACATGCTTTTGGATCTAACAAGAATTTGAGAAGTCGAAAGTACATTTTGTAATACCATTCATCGTGTGTTTGACTCCGCGAGTGGTGATCGAGAATAGTTTTGTCCGCCACAATCCCTCTGAAATGTAAGTCATCATCGTCAAAAAAATAATTTACGAGATCAAAATATAGTTGAAGATTCTGATTAGTTATTTTTGTCCATTTTGGTTCAAATGCTGAGGATTTGTTATTACGAACTTTTATTTCAATAATGCGTTTGGATATTTCAGTAACTTTATCTTTAGGACACCAAATAGCCCCTAACACCATAGCTTTTTGATGATCATTTTCCAGGTGGCAACTCTCATCACAGTAAATATTGTAGATATTGCTCATTGTCCTCCTTCAACAATTTTTATTTCTTCTTCCGTTAGTCCGTAAAGTTTGTAAACTAATTGATCGATTAGCTTATTTGTTTTTTCAATTTCTTTATTCAACTCGCACCATTTGTTGGAGTTTTCAATTTCTAGTAATATTGCTTTTTTTAATTTGTGCATTGCTTTGACTTTCTCCACAATTATTTTTTCCTCTGATTTTTCTGTGACTACTATAGGTAGTTTCTCCAAATCATAGTGTTGAATATATGGGTAAGATTCCGGATTTGTGATAAGCTCGTTTTGAAAATAATAAGTTATTAGGCGTGAATTTAAAATCCCCTCTAAATATTCTATTGGTATTTTTGTTTTCGGTAATACTAAATATACAGATTGCTCTGCATAGGTATTATCTCGATCTATGGCGGAAACTATGGTGTTGCCAGTTTTTCGAACAAATAATTTTGGTGACATCTCATGTTTTTCTGGTTTTTTAGTGCCACCAAATATTTCGATATCCTTGAAATTGAATGTTCGAAACTTATTTACATGATACCTTTCAAAATCTCTACCAACAACTATCTTTCGCTCACCTGATTTATCGACTAATAGCTTGTTATTTTTATCTTTTATCATCATTCCTACGTGCACATTGCAGATTTCAGACAATGGAGTAGTTTTAACTATTTTAATTTTGTTTATTATCTCGCTACCAATAGTTTTCCCGTTTATATTTATTGTGTAGTTATCATTAGACTTTATTTGACTTAGACTCAATTTTAATTGTTCCTTTGTAAAATAATCTGTGATAATAAGATCATTATTGGAAATAGCCTGATTATTTTTCTGTATAGTTATGATAATGTTTCCAGCAACGACGCTATCGAATGCACCCTTTGGCAAGTTTTGAATATCTATAATTGTCATATTATCTATGATGTCTTTCCTGATGCCAGCATAGCTTGGAGTATCCAGTAATCTGTTGGGAATAATCAACGAAGAAATACCATTCTTTCTCGATAACAATAGAAACAGTTCTACAAACATAGGGAATAAATTAAGTTTAAACCCTTCTGCACTTTTGTATCTAGATTTAAAATATGCAACTAAATCTACTCCTAATTCACTGTGCCTAGTGGTTACCCATGGTGGGTTACCGATAATTACGTCAAATCCTGGATTTG
>Ga0210058_1002826_pt1 | contig 13939 bp, 13 predicted proteins | sample CryGeymeta201511_FD_183979 | JGI IMG/M metagenome (GOLD analysis project Ga0210058, IMG submission 183979) | Groundwater microbial communities from Crystal Geyser aquifers in Utah, USA - Crystal Geyser metaG 2015-11 (SPAdes) (version 2) | ecosystem: Environmental > Aquatic > Deep subsurface >...
ACATCGGTACAACAAGAACCGTTACCAAAATCAGCGATCAATATTATGCGGAAATAAATAAAGCCGGGGAAAAACACTTTAAACTTTTAACCTCTCCGACGGTCTCTCTACCCTCATCTTTTTCACTCCGGATACCCCCTCCCTCTATCTATCTTTTACCTACCCCGTCCGGACACATCACTGGATACTGCTTGACCGGTGTGGGCGGACACGGAGATCATCACCCAACATATATTATCTCTCCCCACTTTTCCCCATACCCTATAGGAGAAATCAGTCTTTTGTCGGCCAAGGAAGCTACCAAACAGTGAATCTGTAGTTATAGTGATAATTGGTAAGGTTGTAAACATTGTGACTCGTTGGTAATGAGAGCCTAAGGTTTTTTTATCGTCTCCCAAGCTCTAGATCGACGACCTTCGTAAAGTTTTATCTCAATAATCTTAGTTATACATTTTATAGGAATTAAAATAGTTCACTTTCGGAATCCTCCCCAAGAAGCTAAGGGCTTCTGTTAAAAACATGATTTGAATAGCATATATCTAATGATTTTATCGAAATGTCTCCTAAATACTCAAACTACAAAGCTAATTTATCTATATTTACCTAAAGACTAATGAGCAATAAAAATACACAATATATCTAAATTATTTATGTAATCCCTATAATATACACACCTCTTCAACCATATTTCCTAAAACGTTTAGTCATGAAAATAATAATATAAGACTATCAATATCCCCAATTATATTGAGTCTCACCATCGTGTAACATAGAATAATGAACTATCTTTCTCTTCTCCCTCTCGTTGCGGCCTTTTCAATATTCCCTCTTTGGCTCATTGAACAGTACTTGCCGTACCCCTGGTTTATCGAAGAACTGTTAAAGTATTTCTTTAACCTTCAGATAAATCACTCAAAGATAGAAAGCAAACTCAAGCTCGCCTTCTTGACCGCCATCTCTTTTGCTCTCTCGGAAAGTTTTCTCTACCTATCCCTGGGCGCCATGTCTGGGAGTCTCACTTCATTCCTTCAAAGACTACTTCTTACGGTACCCATGCACATCGCTACCTTCCTTGTGCTCTTTTATGGCTGTCGGCACAAGCCAATAATCAGATTGATTGCTCTGGCCTCCACCATGACTATTCACTACTACCTTAATCGGTTCCTTGCCGTTTAAGAAGAAGACAAATTATTACTTAAAGTCAGCCCCGATAATGATCATCAAGTCGGCTTTCGGAAAGACTTCTGAAGACTGCATGGCGACCTCACCGCCCACCAACAGCGCCATCTCGGCCGCCTGCTTACCCACATCTCCCCGTAATATCGAGCACTAAATATTCAATCTCACTATCGGGGATTACTCTTCCCGCCTGCAAGGCCTGGCCTTGCAGGTTCTTGCTTATCCCCCACACCTGAGTATTCGTGGTAAAATTGACGAACTCGTCATCCTCGCGTGTCAGTCGCCTTTGGCGGGAACGTGGGGAACCATACGAAAAATCAATATAATCAATACAACATGGCAAAAAAAGGTCCAAGACAACACATGGGTTTTAAATGCACTAAATGCGGTCACTTCAACTATATTTCCGAACGCAACAAGACCAACACTCCAGAGAAGCTTACTATCAGCAAATACTGTCGCACTTGTAGAGATCATACCGAGCATAAAGAGGCTTCGAAGTTAAAGTAAATCCAGCCTCCACCTACCTACCCGGTTTTTCCTTGACTCCCCAACATTTATAGGTTAAAATACCCCAGCTTAGTTCATTTATAATGGAGGATCCATGAACAATTCTCACGTTCGCGCAACAATTGGTACGGTAATAGGAGATACCTTCTCAAGTTATTCTCTCAAAATAAGCGCAACGTTATTGATACTCACCGCCGCGTCTATCCGACTGAGGTCGTCTACATCCAGATCTACGGGATTGATGGCTATGAGAACACCGGTGCAGTTATCATTATCGGCACCAAAGGCGTACCCACCAACAGCCCCCTCTTCGCTTCAGAATTTAACCTGTCTGTTGAACGCGCCTAATCTCCAACCCCACTCCACTTAATGAGCAATTATGGAATTCCCCTAAGAAAATTCGAGCGCTTTGGATTTGCAGTAAATGTATGACTTTTAACTTCACGGGTTCGTGGTGCAAGAGCTGTGGTCAGCACAAATAATATCAACTTTTCGCCTCGAGTCCCGCAACGCGGGGCTCTTTTTTACCCAAGTACAAACTATCTTCCCTTGTTACTTTTGTGGTTTAATAGATATATGCCAATGACAACCGATACCAAAAATCTTGAAGAAATAATTATAAAAGCAGTCGGTAAAGCCATCAAATCAAACAATTTAGCTACCAAGGACGATGTCAAGACGATCATTAAAGAGTCCAATTTAGCTACCAAGGACGATGTCAAGACGATCATTAAAGAGTCCAATTTAGCTACCAAGGACGATGTCAAACAAGCAATAAGTGAAAATAATCACGAGCTCTTCAGAGTTTTTCTAACCAAACAAGATGCCCTAGATGTGTTCGTTACCAAAGATGAGTTTAACGAAAAAATGGACAATAACTTCGAACTGTTAGATAAAATCTACGGTATTGTCAAAAGGACAGATGAAGAACAAACTGTTGTTAGTCAAAAAGTTGAAAACCACGAAGTTCGTATCACTCATATCGAATCGGCTATCGCCTAAACCTCCACCATCCCTAGCTCGGCCGGCTTTCGGTCACCTTTTTGAGTAACGATAAAAATTAGTCGATTCTCATAAACATAAGTTCCTTTTCTGTTTCTACCTCTATCAATTCTGTCATCCCACCAACGTTCCTCAAACTCCCAAATGGCTACAAAACGGTCTTTACCGGCGTAATGGCCATAAGGATCGGCAAACCTCAAATACCCTTTTTTCTTATTGACTTCGAAAGCCACACAATAATGCCCCTGTTCACCAACAGCAATAGGTTCATTGGTCAACCTTTTCCACCATAACTTTAGTCTGTCATTGGAGTTCCAAATTTCATCTCCATACTCGTCCGAGTTAAAGATCCCTTGCCAATCAATCCCCACCAAATAACCTTTTGCCAACAACTTTTGAATATCGCCAATTTCAGCATTGTATTTTCCCCAAACTTCCAAATCAGGATAAAGCTTTCTAAGCCCTTTAGCCAAGTCAGTCAAGGGGATACCCAGCTTTTGCACAGTTTCCCTTGCCATACAGGCATCCACCAGGGCTTCTTGATCCATTTCTAAACCAAATACCGAAACTAGCATCTGAAAAACTGCCGGTCCACAGTATGCCCCTGTCAGTTGTTTTTCTCTGGAAAAATTCCTCATACCCTATTTTACTCCATACTCACGTGTCACCATGACACTGTGTCACTTTCCTCAGCTTACCCCAGCCGTCTGGCGTACTTACTAAGAAGCGCCGCCAGCACTTCATCGAAGCTCACACCGTGCATAGCCAAAACTTCGGTCATGGGAAGCCCCATGTCTGGTCCAAAGGCCGTGTTCGGGTTTGAGTCAGTAAAATATGGAATATTCGTGTCATCATCTACCCGGACATCAAATTTAGCATAATCTTTGTGCTGTAATCCGGTAAAGGCTCTCACTGCCAACTGTTGAATCTTAGTGGCCAGTGGTTCCTCTACGTGTTTGTAGGTATATGCCCTCTCATCGTCGTAAGACTCGAAACTGGTAAAGAAATGTTTGCCGTCCGGCTTCTTTCGGAACACTTTTTGCCCCATGTACACTCTCTTCTTGGTTCCATCATCAAAAACGACAACCGTAATCTCTGGCCCATCGACAAACTGCTCCACAATCACCGGTAGTTTGTAAGTCGTGATCATGTTGTTCACCTTCCTCTGGGCGTCCTTAATCGTTTCCTTCACGGCCTTATTATCAATCCCGACACTGCCGCCGCTTTCGTTTAGTTTTACGATCAGAGGTAAACCCAGATCTTCATTTACTCCTGTCCCCACCCGGCGGATAAACTGAAAAGCGGGTGTTGGAATTCCATAGGCCATCAAGAGTCTCTTCGTCAGGTTGCGATTGTTCCCGATTACCAGCCCCTCCATGCCCGCACCGGTGTACAAAACATTGGAAAGCTCCAAAGCGGCCGGGACCGATGTCTGCAATTTGTCTTTACCTCTTAAAGTGTCAACTAGGTTAATGACCACATCCGGCTTATCCACCAACAAGTTCGTCAGAAAATATTGATCTCCAGTCAATGCCTTTACCGGTATACCAAGGGATTTCACTCTTTCAACCACTTCGGCCGCCCTTTCCTCTACTTCTACCTCGGCTTCATAAGAATCTTTTGTCGGGAAAAACTCTCTCTCGACATGAGAAAAAGCTACTATCACCAAATTTAAGTTCTTCAAAGCCGCCTTATCGATCCTCACTTTTATGTTTTTTCGAATCTTTGGCACCCGCACGGCAGGCACGGCAATCTCTGTTTTTATGTCTTTTCCCGCCACAGAAGCCTCCCCCACAACGTCATTGCGAGGAGTACTCGACGTGGCAATCTCCGCCCTGTCAGGTAGTTTCACCTCTAACCCGTCAACTTTCTTCTTTTTTAATCCAAGCAGTTCTTTTATACCCATATATTCAGAATAGCATTTTTTTGCCTTCGAAGACAATAGCTAATTTACTCCAGTCCAAGGTCCAGATGGCGTTACCTTCCCTGTCAAAATCTCTCGTCTTGACGAATCCCGCTCTTTCAATCGCTACGATCGAGGCTACATTCCCCCTTTCAATCTCTGCCACTACAGTGACCACTATTCCCATTTTTTCGCGTACCAGCCAACTGGCCTCTCGCAAGGCTGGCACGATTAACCCTCCCGGTGCCCCGGGCCTCTTGGCATAGCTCACTTCCAGCGCTCCACGAACCAGTTCCGACGGGTAGACGTAAATAAATCCATGCACTCTTTGAATCTCCAGTCGATCAGTGTCGGTTCCGGCAATCGCCAGCAAAAAGTTGTTCCCTTCCCCCTTCTCATTCATCCATTTTCCGTAATGTTTATGGCTCATGTTCCGCACGCTGGTCATCCACGACTGCACCCCGGGGCTCTGGACTATCTCTCGCAAGTCTCTCAAGTCAAAAAAAGAGTTTGAGTCAAAAAATCTGACTTCATAAGTCTGCCCATCTTTTTCGAATGTTTTTCCCGTTCCACCCATGCTTTAAATATATAACAATTACCTCAACTGCTGTATTATGAATTATGACCCAAAATGATTTGCAACAGATCCGTGGAGTCGTCGAAGATGTTCTCGAAGAAAAGCTTGAACAAAAACTTGAAGTGAAACTAGATCAGAAACTAAAACCCATCAAGGCACAACTTAAAACAATCGACAATAAAATCAACAAGCTCCAAAAAGGTCAAAATATAATTCTAAAATATGTCGATGACCAAGACACTCGTATAGAAAAACGCGTCAGCCGTATCGAAAACCACCTCAACCTCCCATATCGAGACCCAATATTTCTGCTAAAATTACCTTGCTTTGGTCCCTGCCTAAGCGAAGCTAGGGGTGTAGTTCAACGGTAGAATCCGGGTCTCCAAAACCTGTGACGAAGGTCCGACACCTTCCACCCCTGCCGTTCAACTATCCCCCTCCTCTCATCTGTGACAACTTCTCGTATCCAGACGGCGCGCAGCTGGTACACGTCAAGGCCACAAAGTTCTGGCCCATGTGATCTCTGGTATGTTGAATAAACTTGGCACCCTTGCCGCAAAAATCGCACCTCAAAGTGCTTTCTCCACTACACGTAATCTCATAGACGATCTCACTATGTCCCATCTCCGTCACTGCACCCACACAACGCAACTTTTCCTGAGATAAAATCTTACTCGAATCGTATGAATTTAATATTTCTCTTGGCATATATTTCACCCCCTTTCGATAACAAAAAAGCCTTTCTTCGCTTTTGGTTTCTTCTTCCAGAGAGTTGAGCTATAATGAACAATTTGAGAACGGCCCAAAAACTCTTTGCTAAATTCCAAGGCTTTCATCACCAAATCGACATCAAAATTTTCATTAGCTCCATGCATATTACAGTCCTCATTACACAGAGGAACCATCAGCGTATCGACTCCCAAAATTTTCTTGACCTCACCCACAAAGGGAATCGCCCCGCCGACATTTTTTCTATTCACTTTGCTTCCGTAAACTTTCTTCAAAAGCTTTTCAACCACATCAAAGTATTTATTTTCTGTATCAATTTTCACCGGGTCGTGTAGCCCACTGAATTTTAATTCGTAATCGACAAATTTGGGTGTCGTCTTCTTCACAAACTTTTCAAAGTTTCTGGCTATCACCTCTGCTTTTTGAGACGCTACTATTCTAAAATTCAGTCGTACTTCCGCCTCAGCCGGTACAATATTGGCATATCCCTGATCCACATAACCAACTTTCAAACCCGTGATTTGAATCGTCGGCCTCAAACCAGTTTGGGTGTAAAAATCCACTCCTTTTTCACCCAGTAATATTTTGACGCCCGCCAATTCGGCCAGGTCGTTTGCCTCCCGAACCAGCCTCTTGTTATTCAAAAGTTGTGGCCTGGAAATGGTATCCACTCTCTTATAAAACTCCGTGTATTTAATTGAGTTATCTGCATTAAAAACTTTTGCCAGAAACTTTATCATCTCCGCTCCGGCATTTGGCACACCCCCGCCAAAAATACCCGAGTGCAGGTTATTCCTGCCTGTTTTATAAATCAAGGTACAATTGAATCCTCCCCTCAGTGACACTTCTATGGTCGGCTTGTTGTTTGTCAGTTCGCCATCGGAAACCATCAAGATATCACAATCCAATTTGCTCTTGTTTTGCTTCATGGTATCCGCCAAGTCATCATTGCCTGTTTCCTCGTTGCCCTCTATCAGAAACTTCAGATTGTGACCAAGCTTCCCCTCTTTAATCAGTTCGCTAGCCGTAAAGACGTGTGCCAATATCTGACCCTTATTGTCCACCACTCCTCGACCAAACAGCTTATTTCTTTTCTGAACCAGATCAAATGGTTCATTGTTCCATCCATCTTTTTTTGCCGCGGGCTGGACGTCATAGTGTCCATAAAATAATATTGTGTCAAGTTCGTCTGACACATGATAGCTAGCAAACACCATGGGATTAGCTTTTCTCCCAGGCCAAATCTCCACCTCAAACTCAGCCTTCAAAAAAAATTTCTTTAGCCATGCCACTGTTTTCCGGATTTCCGGCTGAAATTTCGGGTCCGTCGAAACACTTTTTAGTTTAAGAAACTCGGCTAATAATTTTTTGTACTCCTCAAATTTGTTGGTCATATGTTTTTTATAAACAAAATTCTACCACACTTGATTTACAATATTACTCAGTGTCCCTAATAAAACCCAATCTCTATCCACTAGAACTAGTCTTTATCCGACATGGAGAGTCGGAAGGTAATGTGGCTGTCAAGGCCGCCGAGAACGGAGATACCAGCTTTTTCACTGATGAGTTCAAAAAGCGCCACAGCTCCACCTGGAATCTAAATCCCGAGCACGATGCCTGGCGCCCCATCACCCATAAGAAATACTCCAACGAAGAACTAGTTAAGTAATTTTGGTATAATCTATAGGACGCTTGCAATTTAACTTTACCAAAGGAGAGCTCAATGGGAATTATCCAATCACGGCTTGCCGTAGGGCGGAGTGTGTCACTCTGGTATCCTCAGACAGGTTTTAAGACTATTGTTGTTGGTAGGCTTCCCGGACACACCGGGTACGTTCCGGAACCCGGAGAGGCCGTTCATTGGAACCTGCCATATTTGCGCCGCATGTTTTCCCGGCGGATCTTCGCCCTTTACTGCACTGCCGAAGGCAATCTCACCATCGTTCGACTTTCAGACACAAACTCGGTCATGATTTCTTCGGCCTCAAACAAACCTATCACCTTTCTTGATGTTCACCAAAGATACACCGTATCTCCGGATGAAATGTACAACCTGACCGTTACCATTCATGGCTTACTGATCATCAAATCACAATCGGTGGGCCAACCTCATTCAGGGGTATTGAAAACATGTATCCTTTCCATGACCAGAGAAAAATAGGAGAAAAATGTCGTACATCGTTATTTTTGAACATACCAAAATGACCGGCGGCGAATATCGTACCCGCACTCGGACAGATTACACCAATCAGGCCCAGTTCCAATCGATTTACAAAGCCATTCCCGAAACCACCGTTGTCGCCGAAGGTATCACTGAGGATCAGGCAGACCGACTACTTTGCTCGGTTCCGGCTGTCTGCCAGTATCTGGCCGCCGTTGAAAAACTGTTTGAGGTGCCGAATGCCGAAGTTACCCTCTTCCGCCTTCAGTGGGTCATGGAAAATGCCAACATGGCCGCCGCACACGGCATAGAACAACGTTTCAATCTGGGCATACTCAATGAAATCGACGCCGACTTCATTTCCCACCTGATGGATCTTATCCAAGACAGAACACTAAAAGGTCGGTATTTCAGATATGTTATTGGTAAATATTATCCTGACTGGGACTATATGCCTCAACTTCATTTTGAGGCCCTTCTACAAGAGTAATCTTCCAGTCTCACCCCGCCCTCCTAGACCTCATCCCCGCCACATGGCGGGGTTTTTTAGTGCCCAGGAAACCCCGTACAAGGGTTTGTAATCAAACCTTGTGCGGGGATGAATGGGAAGAGCATGTCATCGCCGAAGGGCGATGATATGCTGGTAGCATGAGAAGACTGAGCTTGAATCATTCTACCTACCAACACCTTTTTCATATCGTCTGGGGTACTCGATACAGAAGAAAGTACTTGAAAGAGTACGTTAAGCCCGAATTCAAAAGGTTGCTTGATCAAGTTGAAAAAAGGTATCCCACAATCCATGTGGTAGAGATGAATACCAATGACGATCATGTTCACCTACAGATGGAGATACCACCCAACCTCTCTGTTGCCGTCGTGGTAAAGAGACTGAAATGGTATCTCAGCAAAGGGTTGAAGAGAAAGTTTAAGTTCGTTCGTGAAATGTACCTCGACGGCAGTATTTGGAGTGTGGGATACTTTTCCTCCACCATCGGGCTTAACGAAAAGGTTGTCCAAGAGTACATTGTGATGCAGGGTAAAAAAGATATTCCAAAGCAAGAGAACTAGTCTTCGAATGGAATACAGTCAGGAAACCCCGTACAATGCGGAGCGTAGCGGAGTCTGTGCGGGGAGGACGTCATTTAACATTTACTGGTAAGGATTGTTCTTTTGTTCAGTAGAACTATACTGGTATTAGTGACCAAATCCAAAAACTTACATTGGAAGCTATACTTCATTTCTCCTTTGATTTTGTTGATAATCACTTCATGCTTTTTTATTTTTTACAGTAGGTCTTCGATCGTTTACGACAAAGTGGTTGAAGTCGTGGATGGAGATACATTTTTTATTCAAAATCGCCAACCCATCCGCCTTTATGGTGTCAATGCCCCAGAATTAGGTAATTGTTATAGTGAAGAATCCAAAAACGAATTAACAAAAATGATTCTAGGCAAAGAAGTCCGCTTAACCGGTTTACAAGCAGATCGCTATGGTAGAGTTGTGGCAGATGTCTATCTCAAAGATGGTACATACATAAATTTACACATGATCAAGAATGGTTTTGTTGCTTATGTTCGAGTCTACGATCAAAATATTATCCAAATGAAAGAAGCAGGGGACAATGCTCGTCAAAATAAGTTTGGTGTATTTAGCTCTGCCTGTTTCCAGACAGAACCGGAAAATCCAAAATGCAAAATCAAAGGAAATTTGAGTGAAAAAAATCCAGACCAAAAATATTATCTAAAACCCAGTTGTGCTTGTTACGATTCTGTCGTTGTCGAAAAATATTTAGGGGAACAATGGTTCTGTACTGAACAAGAAGCAATCCAAGCAGGTTTCGCCAAATCTCCGAACTGTAAATAGATAGCAATTGTATTCCACTTATCTCACAACTTATCCAATATCTCGGTTATTCGGTTAGCAATTTCACGCTTCTCTATCATAAACTCAGCATATTTTGATTTATCTGGATTGCGAAGACCAACAGTAAACACTCGCTCACCAGGTTTCTTATCTTCATTGGCGGTCAATCTTAAAAAGTCTGGTGCTGGAATGCAAAACACCTGATCAAACAAATCTCCCTCTGATAAATCGAAGTAAACAAAAACCAATATCATTCTTTCCTTATTGATAATTGTCTTTTCTCTGACCGACGAAACAAAGCCTCGCTCTTTATATCCATAACTCGATTTCACTTGTATATAGGCAACTTCAAGTTTTTCTCGACGCTTGGCAATAATATCAATACCCTCATCGTCGCTGATCGGGCGGTAACAACTTATACCCTCATCTCCATACAATGTTAGTAATTCAGCAACTCTTGCCTCAGCAATGTCACCTTTTTGTTTAGTGTTGAGAGAGTCTGTTATTTTGTGTTTTGCAACAACATATGTCATTGGTTTTTTAATAGTTGCGGTAGAAATCACGCCCAATTTGCGTAAGCCAAAATAACCAGGTTGCGCCCGATAAAATTGGGAGCTTTCGCCATTATTGACAATATCCATTGATAGTTGGGCGTTCATTGTCGCCCAGGGTGTTTTGCCACCTGATTGTAGTAGCCCTTGCTCAATAGCAAGCCGAGTAACTTCTCTGTAATGAAGTGGCTTACCAGCATCAGTAATTATTTTTTTAGCGATAGATTTAAATGAAGTCTGTTTTATCATGGCTTTTCTCAATCACTTGTAATATTAAAAAATCTCTCGAAGAATCGCGTTAACTTCTCGATAACACTTTCACGCTTCTTGGTTCGTTCGCCCGTTGGTGAAAAGCGAGACACTGGAGGTAGTATTTTTGTGATGGCGGTGCCGGTTGTGGTTACATTTCCATTCTGAAATGCGTTCTTAATAAAGGTATAAGTAGCATCGTGATCTAAGCCTTCACTTTCGATGATTGTTTCCAGTTCCTCGACTTTTTTACCTTCTACAAATTTCTGCCAATCTCCATCTACATCAGAATGAATATCCAAAGATTCAATAAATTGATTAATCAAATCCTTTTTATTGCGAAGCTCTACGCTTGAATCGATAGCCTTGTTAATATCAAGTAACAATTCTTTATTTTTTGTGTGATCTTCGTGATATTTCTTAATCAAACCCAAAATGTAATCAATGTTAATATCTACCTGTTTGATAAGCTCCATCTCAAAGATAACATCGTCGTTAACATTCTCCTTTTCCTCCTCTTTACCTTTACGGAATTCGTTATAAATATCGATATAGGCACTATGATAATCCTGTACATCACGCTCAGTTAATATCTCATTTCCAGCAAATTCGTCAAAGGTGGTTAAGATATTGCGAACTCGTAAAATTGCTCCATACAACTTAACAAAATCTTTTTGATTCTGTTCTCCGATTATTCTTTCGCCAACTGGGAATCTTTCTTGTGATTCCTTGACTAAACTTTCGTAGCCTCTGACCTCCCTATCACCATCTTTATAGCCGTAGTAATAATCGTTGTAAGCCTTCAAGAGTACGATACCGCTGGCTTCTTTGTCACCAAACAAGGCAATCGATTCATTGGTCGCTTTTTCTAAGTTACGGAAACATACTATATTCCCGAAAGTTTTTACACTATTCAGTATTCGATTTGTACGTGAGAAAGCTTGCAACAATCCATGTAACCTTAGATTCTTATCAACCCAGAGAGTATTCAGTGTAGTCGCATCAAATCCTGTCAAAAACATATTGACCACAATTAAAACATCGACTTCACGGTTTTTGACTCTTTCACTCACATCTTTATAGTAGTTTTGGAATTTGTCAGATGAAGTATCGTAAGAAGTCCCAAACATTCTGTTGTAGTCGATAATGGCGTTCTCTAGGAAGTCACGAGAGCTTACATCAAGTCCAGTTGTATCTTCAGAATTTTCATCGATCATTCCATCTGCATCCTCATCATTTACTCCAAAGCTGTAGATGGTTGCTACCTTCAACTGTTTATCGCTTGGTAAGTCAGTAAGTTGTTTTTTGAACTCAGCGTAATATTTTTTAGCTACTTCAATTGACGAAACAGCAAATATAGAATTAAACCCGGCTAATCGACGATCTTTGATTTTGTAATAGCTATTTCTTTTTGTTTTTTGATCAAAGTGTTCTCGGATATATTTGACAATATTTGAGATTCTTACAGGAGCGGATAAAATGGCTTCGCGGTCGATATCATTAACTTTTTTATCTTCAATATCTTCGGCTTCACGAACTGTAGAAATATAATCTACTTTAAAAGGTAAAACATTTTTATCAGCGATAGCATTGACTATCGTATAGGTGTGGAGTTTATCTCCAAAAGCCTGCTCAGTAGTCTTAAAATCTGGACGACCACCCGATGAGGAGTTGATAGCAAATATCGGTGTACCGGTAAATCCAAAGAGATGATAGTTCTTAAATGCCTTAGTAATGGCTGCGTGCATGTCTCCAAATTGAGAACGATGACACTCGTCAAAAATGAGCACTACATGGCCATCAAAAATAATGTGTCCGCCATTTCGACTAATAAATCTATCTAGCTTCTGGATTGTTGTAACGATTATTCGTGCATTAGGATTACTCAGTTGTTTTGTTAGGATAGCAGTACTTGTGTTGCTATTTGCAGCCCCCTTTTCAAATTTGTCGTATTCTCGCATGGTTTGGTAATCCAAATCTTTGCGATCGACGACAAAAATAACCTTTTCAACATTTTCTAACTTACTAACTAATTGGGCGGTTTTAAAGCTAGTTAATGTTTTTCCTGATCCAGTAGTGTGCCAGATATATCCCCCAGCCTCAGTCGTTCCTAATTTTTTATAATTTGTGCTTACTTCGATTCTGTTTAATATTCGCTCGGTAGCAACAATCTGATATGGGCGCATCACCAATAACAACTTGTCGGTGGTGAATACACAATAGCGAGTGAGAATACTTAGAATGGTGTGCTTAGCAAAAAACGTTTTGGCAAAGTCCATAAGATCAGTAATTGGTCTATTTGTTGCATCTGCCCACCAACTAGTGAATTCGAAGCTATTACTGGTTCGCTTACCTATTTTTGCCGATCCTTCACTGGAATCTTTTACATGCTGGGCTCGGGTGGTGTTGCTGTAGTACTTGGTATGAGTGCCGTTTGAGATGATAAATATCTGCACATACTCAAAAAGTCCAGATGAAGCCCAAAAGCTCTCCCGGTTATATCGGTTTATTTGATTGAATGCCTCTTGGATTGCCACTCCCCTGCGTTTTAACTCAATATGGACGAGTGGCAGTCCGTTGATTAAGACCGTCACATCGTATCGATTGGTGCGCTGACCATCTTCAGTCGCATACTGATTGATAACCTGCAAACTGTTATCGTGAATATTATCTTTTTTGATGAGGTGAATATTTTTGATTGACCCATCGTCACGAGTGAGGTTCTTGATGTAATCTTCTTGAATAGTGATTGTTTTTTCGACAATGCTTTGATTGGGATTGGCTAAAGTGCTTACAAAAAATGTATCCCATTCATTATCAGTGAAGGCATAGTTATTGAGCTTTTCTAACTGGCGTCTCAAATTATCAATTAAGTCGTCTTCTGATTTTATGGAAATATATTCGTAAGCTTGGGATTGTAGTTGTTTGATGAAAAGTTAAAGCTTGAGCAACAGATATCCAAAACAGAAGAAGTTGGTTGTAGTTGGCTCGAACCTTTTTCTAAGTTTGTAAATAGCGCCATACTGGCGCAAAAAATCGCGCGCAAGGGTTCCGTGGACTCAGAACTGCGGTTCTTCGTCCAAAACATCGGTTCGAACTTCTTTTTGAAAGATAAACAGATTATGGTGAAATGGGAAAAGCCACTGAGAATCTTGAGAACTTATACCTATTCGAAATCCCGTGTATCCCCACGGGAGCTCCGCGCGTGGGCGGGC